>Ga0265316_10003955_pt1 | contig 14847 bp, 10 predicted proteins | sample 4522metaG_FD_202092 | JGI IMG/M metagenome (GOLD analysis project Ga0265316, IMG submission 202092) | Rhizosphere microbial communities from Carex aquatilis grown in University of Washington, Seatle, WA, United States - 4-5-22 metaG | ecosystem: Host-associated > Plants > Roots > Rhizosphere >...
TACCTGGCCGCTTTGCTTGCGCACAGCCGCCGGTTAATAAAGGAGCAGAGGTGAGCGGAGATTTTTTAAAGGGCTGGCGCAGTCTTCACGAAGAGATCAAGGCCTTAGTCGAGCTTGAGGCCGATAGTGCCTATAATCCATACGTTAAACTTTTTGATTATTTGACGCGTATTTTTAAAGAAGTCTCGCGTAAAGAAGATATGATCTTTTTGGAAGAGTTAAACCGCAAGGCGCGATTGGTCTTTGATGAAGAAGGGGCAACCGTTTCCGAGATTTATTACCGTTTGGCCTTACGTTTTAAGCACTATTTGATCGATGAATTTCAGGATACAAGCCTTCTCCAGTGGCGTAATCTGCATTTGATGGTTGAAGACGCGCTCGCAAGCGGTGGTTCGCTTTTTTACGTGGGTGATAAAAAACAGGCGATCTACCGTTTCCGCGGCGGCGACGCACGGCTTTTTGATGAGGTAAAAAAAGAGTTTGTCCATTTTAATGTTAAAGAGGAATGCTTGAATAAAAACTGGCGCAGTAGTAAAGCGATCGTCGAATTCAACAACATGGTCTTTGCCCAGGAAAACTTAGGCCGCTTTTTTGTCGACGCAAAAATTGACCAGGAATTACCGGTAGAAAGGCTCGATGAAATAAAAAATGTTTTTAAAGACAGCTTTCAAACCCCGGCGCGGGGGATCGAAGGCTATGTAAGTGTCGAGCGCATCAATGAAGATAACTTGGCGCAGCGTAATGACGCGATGCGCGGTAAGTTGATTGATTTAATTAAAGAATTATCTTCACGTTTTGATCCGGGCGATATTGCGGTTTTAGCGCGCGACAATAACGAAGTTGAGCTCGTAACCGGTTGGTTGATCGAAGCCGGCATTGCCGCGCAATCGGATAAGACCCTGAATGTTTTAGCCGAGAGTTTGATTAAAGAGCTTACGGCATTTTTACATTTTTTGCGTTCGCCGATCGATGATCTCAATTTTTGCGCTTTTATCTGCGGCGAGATATTCGCCCATGCGGCCAAAATACCTGAGCGCGCCATGGATGATTTTATTTTTAAACTTCATTGTGAAAATAAGATTTCCGCCGGCGGTCTTTATGTGCACTTTCGTGAAACTTATCCTGAACTTTGGAAAGAGTTATTCGAAGTTCCTTTTAAATCCGTAGGCTTTGTTTCGCCTTACGAGGTTTTAATCGATATCTACCGGCGGTTTCGGCTTTTTGAATTTAAAGGCAAAGAGGCATTTTTTTCCAAGTTCTTGGAGCTGGTAAAAATCAAAGAAGATGAATTGACCGGTTTGGACGAACTTTTAAATTATTTTGCAGAGCCTCTTGAAGATGAGCTTTACGTGAGCGCAGCTAAAGGTTCGGCGGTGCACGTCTTGACGATTCACAAGGCCAAAGGGCTGGAATTTAGCGCGGTGGTATTACCGTTTTTTAGGATGGAGGTGAAGCCATCCCACGCGGTGTCCGGCGCGCGCGCTCACATCGAAGATGAGGAGGCAGCCGAGCTTAAATTGGTACGCGTGATCGAGGCCTATCGCCCTTACTCGCCGCGGCTTGATGCGATCTACCGGCGCGATTATTTTAAGGCGGCGCTTGATGAGCTAAACAGCCTTTATGTGGCGTTAACCAGGGCAAAGGATGAGATGTATATTTTTATCCCCGAAAAGAGCGGAGCGGGTTTTAATAAGGCGGCAAAACTTATCGGCGAGAATGTTGCGTTTTGCGGCGAGAAAAAATCCACGGGCTTTAAAAAGCGCCTGGATGAAAATATTTTATCGATCGCGCCGCTGCAATATGAAAACTGGACCAGTATTTTTAAAGAAGAATTCGGCGACCCGGCGCAGGTATTGATGCGCGGCAATATCCTGGAAGGTTCAATTTTGCATTTTATGCTTTCCCGGGTAGGTAACCTCTCTGAGGGTGACCCAGGGATGATCTTTCAGGAAGCAGCGTTGGCAGCCCAGGAAAAGTTTCGCACGGATATGTCTGAACACCGCAAGAAACTCGAAAATATCGTAAGCAACTCCGACTTTAAAGATTTTTTTTACGTCGACAAAGGTGAAGTTTTTTGTGAAAAAGAGTTTTGTACCCGGATGGGCGATTTAAAACGCGCCGATCGCGTTTTGGTGCTTCAAAAAGAAGTTTGGATTATCGAATACAAAAATGCACCGCGTGCCGATGATACTTATATAAAGCAAGTTCACTCTTATATGGATGCGGCGCGGCAAGTTTATCACAACAAAAAGGTACGGGCATTTTTGCTTTATTTTAACCCATTGCGCAAAGAGGAAGTCGATGGCTAAGATAATCAATCTCGACTTAGGCGGCGATATTGTTCAGGAGGCCGCGGATTTTATCTGCGAAAATTTTTCCGCGAAACAGAAAAACTTTTCCCGGGTAGCCTGTGTTTTCGGCGGCCGGCGGCCGGCATTGTTTCTACGCCGCGCGATCGGAGAAAAGTTAAAAAGCGGGTTTGTGCCGCCGCAGATATTTTCCATGGACGATTTTGTCGATCATCTGTCCGGTACGAAAAATAACCGCTTTGCGGGGCTTGACGCCGCATATTTTGTTTATCGTTATGCGAAAGAGAATCTTCCTGCTGTTATGCGTGGAAGTGATAACTTTGCCGCTTTTTTACCTTGGGCAGAGGAGATCATATCCTTTATCGAACAGCTGGATTTAGAATGCGTGCACGATGCGCAATTGATCAATGTAGAAAAGAGTGCCGAGATCGGTTATGAGGTACCGCGCGGCATCAACGATCTCTTGCGTAATATCGTCGATTTGCGCCGTAATCTGCATGAGCATTGCGAAAAGCTGCGTTCATTTTCGCGCGGGATGCGCTACCGCCGGGCCGCGGATCTTGCCGCCGAACAGGCATATGCTGATTTTGACGCGGTGATTTTTTGCGGATTTTATTATCTTCATAAGAGCGAACAGAAGATCATCAAAGGTGTCTGCGCGAAAGGTAAAGCGGTCTTGATTTTCCAAGGGAGTCCTTGCGAGTGGAGCGTTTTGGCCGATAATCTGAAAGCGCTGGAGATCGATCTTGCGCCCAATGAGGCTAAAAAATTCGATCCCGACTTTTCTATCTACGAAGCCTTTGATATGCATTCCCAGGCTGTGGCCGCTAAGGAGATATTATCCGCCAACGGGAAAAACGAGAGCACCGTGGTGGTTTTGCCGCGCAGCGAGATGCTTCTGCCGTTTTTATCGCAAGCCGCGCCTTTTTTAGGCGATTTTAATGTATCGTTGGGGTATCCGCTAAAGCGCAGTGCGTTTTATGGGCTGTTCGAGCTTCTTTTTAAGGCGCAGGAAACCCGCCGTGAGAATAATTATTATGCACGCGATTATTTGAATTTATTAAGCCACCCGTTGGTAAAAAATTTAAGCCTTGCCGGTGATGCCGCCGTGACCCGGGTTTTGGTGCACCGGTTGGAGGCTCTTTTTTCCGGCGTTGAGAAAAGTTCATTGGGCGGGAGGCTTTTTACCGATTACGAAACCGTCGAGGATGAAGCCGCGATTTATGGGCCGGTGAAAGAGACTTTGGCGGCGATGGGCATCGAAACCCATCTGGACGATTTGCGCTGGCTCTTAAAAGAGCTTCACTTTTTATTTTTTAAAAATTGGCAGGAAGTTAAAGCCTTCGGTCAATTTGCCGAGCGTTTCGGGCAGCTTTTGGATATTTTAGTCGAGAAAAGCGCGGCGTGGAAATTTCCTTTTAATGTTAAGGTAGCGCGCCGGCTCTTTGAGATCAAAGACGATTTTGCCAATGTTACTTTTGCCGCTAAAGAATTTTCTTCGCTGGAGATATGGGAGATCCTGCGCCGGGCTTTAGGGAATGCGCTGGTATCATTTTCCGGTTCGCCGTTACGCGGTGTACAGGTATTAGGCCTTTTTGAAACGCGCTCATTAAAATTTAAAAATGTTGTGGTGATGGACCTTAATGAATCGGTCTTGCCGCGGCTTAAGGTCTATGAGCCGTTGATCCCGCGCGAGGCGATGCTTAGCCTGGGGTTAAACCGTTTAGAAAAAGAAGAGGAGATCCAGCGCTACCACTTTATGCGCCTTTTGGCCGGAGCAAATAAAGTGCATCTTATCTACGAAGCATCGCCGGCTAAAGAAAAGAGCCGTTTTATTGAAGAACTTTTGTGGCGCCGGCAGAAAGAGTCTGTAAGCCTGGATACCGTTACGCCTAAAAAAGTAGTCTTTCCTCTAACGGTCGGCCGCAAAAGTTGTTTTGCCGAGAAAACTTCTGCCATGGTCGAGTTTATGCAGAATTGCTCGTATTCGGCAAGCCGCGTCAACAGCTATTTAAATTGCCCGCTTGAATTTTATTACCGCTATGTTTTGGGTTTAAACGAGCGTGAGGATTTGTTGGACGAGGTCGAGGCTGCCCACATCGGTACCTTTATTCACGAATTTCTGGAAGATGCTTTTAAACCCTTTGTCGGCAAGGTTCCGGTGATCGACAAGCGTTTTCGCACTATCTTTTTTAAAAAACTCGACGAAAAATTTGAAAACGAGTTGGTGCAGCGGATGCGGTCGGAGTCGTTCCTTTTAAAGAAGATCATCGTAACGCGCCTGGAGAAATTTTTAGATAATGAGGCCAAGCGCCCGGTAAAGCGGATTATTTCGCTGGAAGCCGAGCGCTGGGAAAGGGTGACTTTAAAGGGCAATAAATTTTCTTTTGTCTATAAAACCGACCGCGTAGATGAACTGGTCGACGGCTCGATTTTAGTTTTGGATTACAAGACCGGCGGCAGCCATTTAGCGCCGAAAAAACTTAAAGAATTAAAGCTGATTGAGATGGACCGCGAAAGTATTGCCGCCAATATCCGCTCGTTTCAACTGCCGCTTTATTATGTCTTTACCGGCCGCGCTTATCCCGGAGTTGCGGTTAATGCCGAGCTTTATAATATCCGTACCTTAGAACACACTCCTTTTATTACGCCGGCCGAAATGCCCGATGCCGACGAGATCGTGAAAATATGTTTTACCGCGCTGGAATATCTTTTCGGCGAAATGCTCGATGTCAATGTGCCGTTCGTCAAAACCTCCGATCCCCGCCGCTGCGAGGTCTGCGCCTTTAAGGTGATGTGCACCGGGGCGTAAAAGAGGGTTGCAGCCTGTGTATCTAGTGACATAAAAATAATATTTATTATTCTAAAAGATTGAGCTCTAATACTGCTTTTACAGGAGGAGTGTTATGGCGAATAAGAAAATATCCATCAGGGAAAGCAATAACGTGTAACGTATGGATGGAAGTGGTAGAATGGCAATTATGCACACACGGGATTTTGATAAAGAAGCAGCAGGGTGGGATAGTAACCCGATGCGGGTTAAGCTTACCGGCGATATTGCCGTGGCCTTAGCGCATACAATCAAGCTAAAACCTGAGATGGAGGTTTTGGATTTTGGCTGCGGCAGCGGCCTTTTGACTTTATTCTTGGCGCCATTTGTAAAAAGCGTTACGGCATTGGATAGTTCCCGCGGTATGCTCGATGTTTTAGAGAAAAAAATTGCCGATCAAAAGATCACCAATGTAAAACCTTTATATTGGGATGTGGTTAATACGAAGAGCCTGATAGGTAAGTACCATTTGCTTACGGCTAGCATGGCATTGCATCATGTGGATGATGTTGCAGGGCTTATTAATATTTTTTATGATCATCTTCTGCCGGGCGGGTTTTTGGCGATTGCCGATCTGGATTTGGATAACGGTTTGTTCCATGAGGATAAGAGCGGGGTTTTTCATAATGGTTTTGACCGTGAACGGATAAAATCCTACTTTAAAAAATTCGGTTTTCGCGATATTGCTGTGAGCGATGCCGCAATTGTTAATAAACCGGTTGCCGGAGTTTTAAAAAAGTTTACGGTTTTCCTCACCGCAGGGAAAAAGTAAATGGTACAATAGCCCCATGATAATAAAAAAATTCATCCGTTTTATTCTGCTGACTGCGGGGGTATTGTTGATCGCTTCCTGCGCTTCTAACATAACGCCGTCGCACCCGGTATGTACGCCGCTTGTACCTTCGGGGCCGCGGCAAAATGTAGTCCATATCGTCGCTCCCGGTGAAACGCTATGGCGGATCGGTAAGATGTACGGTGTTTCCGGGGCCGATATCGCCCGGGCCAATTGTCTTTCTACTCAAAATCCGGTCTTGAAAAAAGGCCGCCGCCTTATAATACCTAATGCCGCGCCGGTTACTCCGGTAGTTTCGCTTTATCCCAACACCAAATGGAAGTATATCATTGTTCATCATAGCGGCACCGAGATGGGGAATTCTTTGAGTTTTGATACTTACCACTTAAGCCGCGGCTGGAATGGTATCGGTTATCACTTTGTGATCGATAACGGTACCGATTCCAAACATGACGGCCAGATCGAAGTATCGCCGCGCTGGCTTAAGCAATTAAACGGCTCGCATTGCAAGGCCGACGGGATGAATGAACGGGCGATCGGGGTCTGCCTGGTCGGTAATTTTAACCGCGATTTTGTTTCGCCTAAACAGATGGAAGCTTTAGTCTATCTGGTAAAGACCTTAAAGGCCTATTACAAGATCCCCGATGACCATATTCTGGGCCACCGCATGGTGCGCGGCGCGACAACCGATTGTCCGGGAAAACACTTCCCCTGGCGTGAATTTAAGGCGCGTTTGTAGTATAATCGAACAATGATTAAACGCAGAGTAGTGATAACCGGGCTTGGCGTCATCGCTCCTAATGGGATCGGTGCCGGTGACTTTTGGCAGGCCAACCTTAGCGGCAGATCGGGAACGGATAAAATAACCCGTTTTGATGCTTCGATCTTTTCTTCTGGGATCGCCGGAGAAGTAAAAAATTTTAATCCTTTAGATCATCTGCCTAAAGATGTGGCTAAGCGCACCGACCGGTTTGTCCACTTTGGGTTGGTTTGTGCCAAGGAAGCGCTTGCCGATTCTAAATTGGATTTATCTAAAGAGGATTTAAAGCGTGTCGGTACGATCATCGGTTCCGGTTTAGGTGGAGCAATGTTTCATGAAGAGCAGATATTGGCCGGCTACGAAAAAGGCGTCCACCGGCTTAATCCCTTATGCGTGCCCAAGATATCGCCGAACGCCGTATCCGCACAAATTGCCATCCAACATAATCTGCAGGGGATCAACTTTGTGATATCGACCGCTTGCTCATCCGGAGCGAATGCGATCGGCCAGGCATTGCGCGCAATTCAAAATAACAGTGCCGACATTGTAGTGACCGGCGGGGTGGAGGCCCCTTTAACGCAATTTAACTTCGGCGCCTATGACGCGATGCGTGTCTTGTCAAAGCGTAACGATGATCCATATGGCGCGAGTTCGCCGTTTGACAACCGCCGCGACGGGTTTGTGATGGCCGAAGGCGGCGCAATTTTAATTGCGGAAGAATTAGAACATGCGTTAAAGCGTAACGCCCATATTTATGCCGAATTGGCCGGCTATGCCTGCAATTGCGGGGCCAACCACATGGTAATACCTAAAGAAGACGGCACCGACGCCGCGGATTGCATGGCGCAGGCTTTAAAAGATGCCGGCCTTAAATTGGATCAGGTAGATTATATTAACGCCCACGGTACCTCGACGCGGCAAAACGACCGGGTGGAGACGCGGGCGGTCAAGCAGCTTTTCGGCGAGCAGGCTTATAAAATACCGATATCGTCGACTAAATCCATGCTCGGCCACTCGATCGGCGCGTCCGGAGCGATCGAAGCGGTGGCGGTTTGTTTGACGATTAAAGATCAAACCATCCCGCCGACGATCAATTATAAAGAAAAAGACCCGGATTGCGATCTGGATTACGTGCCCAATCATGCGCGTAAAGCCAAAGTGGAGAATGTGTTATCCAATTCGTTCGGCTTTGGTTCCAACAACGTTTGCCTGACCCTTAAAAAATACTGATTTATAGATAAAAAAATATCTTGACTAATGTCAGTGGATATGGTATCTTCTAAATATGCGCAAAGGATCAATTGCCGTATTGATTCTGTTATTCCTGTGCGCCGGGATTTTACCTGCTCACGCCTGGAATAATGATTACCAGGGTGTTAATACCTACGATAATTATTCCCAATCCTGGCAAAACTACAAACAACAGAATAATATCAACACCCAGCCGGCATATCAGCAATCATGGTGGAATAGCGCGATCAACAGTATCGGTAATTTCTTTTCCAACGCCACCCAGGCAGTAACCAATTTCGTAAATAACGCAGGTAACTTCTTTACCAGTGTTTACAATAATGTGCATGATTTTTTCATAAAAATCCCGGAGATCAAGGCGAATCTGGCTACGGCGCCGCCTTCAATAGAAACAAAAGACGCGACCCCTGACGCGGGCGTGATAAATCACGCCCCTACGCTGGATAGTTCTAGCTCATTGAGTGTCCCGCCGAACGCAAGCGCAGGCGGGACGTATCGAAATGAGCATAATCAATCAGCAAAAGATAATCCTTATGCTTACCTGACCGCCGAAAAAGCGTGTTACGATCCGCGCGCCGCCGGCCTTTCGCAATTCAGTTCGCAATATCAAGCCATCGAAGCCGAATACGCGGCGCGTGATAAATGGGTAGCCAGCCAACAAACGCAACCGAATGACGAAGGGAAGTTAGCCGATACCAAACCAGCAGAAGTTTTAGACAGTACAAAGCCGCTTCAAGGTGTTGATCAGCCGCAACAACTTAACCAAAAAGATATTAGCGTGATCGCACCGGTGCAGATAACTCATCCCGATCCTTCGATTATGCCCGCAGAGAGCTGGGATAGGGTTAAACAAACCTTGCCGCAGAACAGCGCCGAGCCTAAACAAACCATTGCGGGGCAAGCGAAAGCCTTTGTTAGCGATACCGCGCAAAACATACAAGAAGATTGGGGAGAGAATCATAATGTGTTGGATACTTTTGGCAAGGGGACGCTGGAAGGGGCTTTTCATGACGTTAATACAGCCAATTCTAAAAATCCATTCCAGCAATTTGGCCAAAGCATGAGCGAAGCTTATCGGCCTATGGCCGGTCAGGCTATGCATGGTTTAGATTATCTTTATAAAAGCGCTGGGGCAGAGAGGGGAGCTTATAAATATTTTCTGCAGGGCTCGGCCAAAGTCTTGCAAGGCTGCGTTGTTGCCAGTGTTATCGCCAACGAGACCGTGGCGGATGTTTTAAAGCTTGGTTCAGAATTACCTAAGATCCAGGAAAACATTAATAAGGGTAATGGAGCTTACGCTAGGGGTGATTACTTTGGTGCATTGCGCTCTTACGCCCAGGCTTTGGGCGGTGTGTCGCGCGAGGCGGGTAGAATTACCTTAATAAAGGGGTTGTTCCAGGGGGTACAGGAGGTAGGTAGTCCTCTCAGCGCGCAAAAGGCGTTGATTCAAGGCGCGGATTTTTATGTAACGCCGCAAGGGGTCTCAATACCGGCAACCGGGTATCGATATATTTCTGCCGCTTCTCCGCAGCTAAGCAGTATAATTAACGATGGTATTGTTCCGGCTAACCCCGAAGGAACATATATTACGTTTGATAAGATTGATAATTTTGCTGATGTTGCTGGTAGATTACAAATTAAACATGATGGGGCTATTCGGGTTGAGTTTGATACCAGGCAGATATTAGATGATATTAAGGTACCGTATGAAAACAGAAATGCAGGAACAGAATTGGAGCCGTTAACAAAATCTATGTCAACGCTTGGTGACGGTGGGGCTACGCAAGCAATAACATATAAACCTATAAGGATAAATCGTATTGTGGATACTAGAACAGGAGAGGTGGTAAATGAGTTCAATTGATAATACGTATCGGCAAATACAATTTAGTACCCTGGTTAAAAATTCGTTGGCAAAGGGTAAAAAGAATTGGAGCAAAGCGGATATTTTAGCATCCGGGTACACGTTAGAAGAAGTGATGCCATGGTTGAAAGACTGGGAACAGCGGGATTTGGCTATTATGCATAACACCGACGATGTTTTGTTTGAAGCTAAACCTTACAGCAAGAAAAAAATGTTGGAAAATGGAATTAATCGCTTCTATAGCGAAGGCTCTTTGGTGTGGTCTAAGGACGATATAATTAAGCATGAGCTTACCGTTGAAGAGGTAATTCCTTGGTTGCGCGAGTGGGAGAAAAAAGGATATATTAAAATCAATGGTAAAGATGATAACTTTTTTGAAGTTTTAAAAGAAATAGATAGCCAAAAATATCCCAAGGCTAAAAAATCGCTGCTTAGAAAAGGTGTGATACTGTTTCTTGTCAGCTTCGTCATCAACGCCGTTTTTGTGGCGATGGGTATTGGCGGGATTTTACGCGAGCTGGCGCGGTTGGGAGTAATCGTCGGATTTATTTTGATTGTCGTCGGCGCTATCATGAAGGTCGTTGCGAAAATTAAAAAATAGCATTGATGACATGGGGAGACTTATTTGATGGGAAATAACCCCGATAGTTTAGTAACCATTCAACGATTCAATAAATTGGAAGAAGCCAACATTGCCAAAGGTCTTTTGGAATCGTGCGACGTTCAGGTATTTTTGAGCGATGAAAACATGATTAATATTAATGCCTTCTATTCTATTGCGCTAGGGGGAGTTGGTTTATTGGTGAAAGAGCGTGATGTTGATCTGGCCAAGCAAATCTTACTTTCTTCTAGTAACGATGATGAAGCCGTAGAAAGCCCAAGCAATGATGATAGTAAAACACTTTCTTTTTCATCGCCGCTGGTCTCTGCTTTTAACGAGATTCGAAATAAACCGTTATTCTGGTTAATTATTGGGGTTATAAATATTTTTTTATTTAGCGCTACCATTTTGTTGTGGGTTTCCCTGGAAATGCAACAACACGGGCCATCTATTTGGCATTTGCTATATTTCGTTAGTCTGGTGGCGTATACTTTTTTTATATCGGTTATAACCCGTTTTTGCCTGGCGGTTATCGACGGCAAGCCTTTTACGGCCAAAGATATAAAAATCGCGCCTTACGCGTTAGTACAATATTTTTGTGGTACTATTGTTTACGCATTGCTTTATGGCTGGGGGTTAAAACTTTTTGTTATCCCCGGAATTATTTTCGCTATTAATTTTATTTTCTGGAGCTATATTTTTTGGGATAAGAACAGCACTATTTGGGAGGCCTTTATCTTAAGCTGGCGCTTAACGAAACAAACAAGATTTTTGCTATTTATTTTTTGCGGCACGTTATTTTGTTTGAATGTTGTAGCCGCGATTTATTTACTGGTAGGTCTGGTGTTTACCGCGCCGATGTCGTGGTTGGCCACAGCGTTTATGTACCGGCAAGCTTTAGCTAAAAATAGTTATGTATAACTAGGAACATAGAGCGTGAAATTATTTGCGTATCGGTATTACAAAATAATCTACTAGAATGATGGCGAAGAATAGTTTATTTTTTATTTCGTTTCTATCTTTTGTTTTGTTTGTTGCCAACACTGTTTACGGGCATCATAGCGGCGGAGGTTCTTACGGAGGATTTCATGGGTCATACCACGGTTCGCACCACCATGGTGGACAGTGGCGCTACCACTATTATCAAACCGTGTACCGTACGGTATATTCTGCTCCAGTCAATACCGCTGCCGCGCAAAATTTCAGTACTGTTACAATTAGTGAATTTGAGACCAGCATAATACCCAAGATTTCTTTAGCTAAAAAAAGCGTGGATTTGGTTGTAGGGGTTATCTCTTTAAAGAAACTTAGTCAGGAATTAGAAACAGCCCAAAAGCGTGGGGTAAAGGTCAGGATCATTTCCGTGGCCAATAGTCCCTATGGTTCGTTGTCCGATGTTAACACGCGATATTCCAAAAATGCCGGATCAACGCAGGATGAATTTGCAATTGTCGATAGTGCTGAGGTTTTAACGGGATTGCCGTGGGTATATAGATTTCCCATGATAAGTTCAGAGGCGATAAAAAAGTATCAGGACGAATTTGATAGCCTATGGTCTTCTGCCGGGCTCATACCCATTAAAATTAGCCCGGTTCTTGAATTTAAGCCGGTTAAAAAAACTTTGCATTTTGGCTTTATCGACTATAGCGGTCTTAATTTTGGTTCTGACAATGTTTTGCTGGGTTTTACTTTAACAACCGAAAAGATTTGTGATGAGCACGGTTATACATACGTTTCGGATAATAAGTCCGATTTCGAGTATTGGGTGATAGCTAAAGTCGAAAAAGTTTATACCAAAGGCAAAGAGGATACTTCGGCTATGGACGTTTCGGTCGAGCTTTTAAACCCCCAGAGATACGTAGTTTGGAGCAGGACCAGGCGGTTAGCTAAAAGGAGCGCTTACGATTCCAATGTTAAGCTTATTTTTCACACCTTTTCGGATTTATTTGGCGAAGCTTTGGGCGGTAAACCTAAAAATAGTATAGAAAATCCCGAACCTCCGCCGTCTTATCGAGGGGAATTAAGTCCGGTCGATCGGATGGTCCATTATGCCGTAATAGCGCACACCGGTATCTTGAAGGATAACCCTAAAGGTGTCCAGGAGGTCAAAGGTTTACTGGATAAAATGTTTGCGGATAAAAAATACAAGGTCGCGTCATTCGCTTTGCTCGATAATATTAATGCTATGGAATATGGGGAAGAGTACAGTTTTTATGTAACCATTGATAACCGGTATGATGATATCGACAGTAAGTATGATCCTACTGCGGCGGGAGTTACAATATCTGTCGATGATCAAAGGGTGCACGATCCCAACAAGGGCCCAGTTTGGGAGGAAACCATAAGGATTGCGCCATTTAAATCTTATGATGAAAATAAAAAAGAGATACTGAAAACTATCGAAAATATCATGACCGGAATTTTAGCCAGCGAAGATTCCAGCCAATCCGCGGCCTACGCCAAGGCCGCACAAACGCAATTTGATAACGGGAAAGCCGCTTATAGCCATGGCAATTTTGCTAAAGCTATGGAGGATTATCAAAAGGCTATCGAGGCCAACCCGGGTTTTGCCGATGCGTATTATAATCTTGCTCTTGCTGATTATGGGGCAAAAGAATATGACAGCGCTTGGGATAATGCTCAAAGAGCTAAAGATTTGGGGGGTAAGGTTGACCCTGCTTTTGTTGATAAGATAAAGGAGTATATCCCGGAAAGGATGAGCCGGGTATCAGTCTCCGCCAAAGATTACGATATAGTACATAAATACCTCAATGATGCCGATCATACTTATTGGCGCGATAAAAATTATAAGCAAGCCGTTATTTCTTACGGTAAAGTTATTGCTCTTGCTCCTAAATTTATCGATGGTTATGTTGGGCGCGCGTTCGCATATGAAAAATTAGAACAATATCAAAAAGCCATAGCTGATTATAATACGCTTATTAACATTTACCCCAGGTTTGACACAGGATATTTTTACCGGGGTCGTTGCTATTCTGCGTTTGGAAAATATAAGAATGCGATTGCGGATTTTGATACTATTATCAATAATTATCCCGAAGAGTGCGGCAGGGATGGTTCTTATGGTTTTCGCGGGGGAGCTTATGCTAAATTAGGCCAGTATCAGCGCGCGATTGCGGATTTCGATAAGGAGCTTGTCAGCGATCCTAATTCATCATCAACTTATGCCGAGCGTGCTGCCGCCTATTTCGAGATAAAGAAATATGATAATGCCTGGGCGGATATCCATAAAGCCCAAGAGTTATATGTCAAAGTTGACCCTGAATTTATTGAAAAGCTAAAGAAAGCTTCCGGTAGGGAAAAATAATAGATATGCGGATAACGACCCGATGCAAATAAGAACAATCAAAAAAGTAAAACATTTTTTCAAGTGCATTATCGGCGTTTGGCTTATTTATGTTTTTATAAATGGCCTTATCCATAAGGGTGACGCGCATAATGTGATTATGTTTTTTCCTATCCCGCTGGCGCTTTTTGGCGTTGTCGGCAGTGTTATGGCTATTTTTTACCGTTTTAGCAATGGTCGATACTCCAAGATTTTGCTGGAAACAAAAACTATTTTTAATAATTTTAAAGGTATAGTAATTTTTGGCGGAGCCTTATATGTGGAAGGTATTTACGGTGGTCGTCGGATAAAAGGATATCTTACTTCCAAGCGCGGTAAATATCTTGGTGAGTTTTGTCCAGATTTTTTCCGTTTTACTACCGTGTTGGATGGCGGTAAATTCGTTATTTTTCGTAGGATAAACGATAACGTGTATATTTCCGGTACGATTATGTATCTTGATATATTAATCCGTGAATTTTATGCGCCTCGCGATCTGAGTGCTTTAGTGAAAGCCGCCGATGAATATGATCAGCGTAGTGCGATCACCGGCAACGGTTAGTTGAGGAAAGTAAAGAATGTTTGCGAAAGCCCAGTTGCATTTTGATTGCCTTGCCGCCATTGTTCCATTTGCGAAACACGTGTTTCGAAGATGAAACAATCCTAAAAAATAATTACCTAAGCTCCGGCTTACGATAAAATCTATTCCGGATAACAAAATATTGATCGAATTCAAAGATAACGGCTACGGCATCCCCAAACGCCTGCTCGAAGATATCTTTTTAGATTTCGTTACCACCAAAGGCTCATCCGAAGGTTTAGGCATGGGCTTATCCCGCGCCCGCAAGATCATCGCTCTGCATAAAGGCAAGATTTGGGCGCAGAGTGAAGGGGAGGGTAAAGGGGCAAGTATCTTTGTTGAATTGCCGACAGGCATATGATTTTTGTCTACACACCAAATAATCCCATCTACCTATAGTGCAGGCGGATTTGCGAAAATAACTACGTATCGCGTGGAGAGCAAAAAATTCTAATGCCTGCTTTCAAAAAACGCACAAATCGCCTACTTTTATAGTAAACTCTGTATAAATGC
>Ga0265316_10003956_pt1 | contig 14841 bp, 17 predicted proteins | sample 4522metaG_FD_202092 | JGI IMG/M metagenome (GOLD analysis project Ga0265316, IMG submission 202092) | Rhizosphere microbial communities from Carex aquatilis grown in University of Washington, Seatle, WA, United States - 4-5-22 metaG | ecosystem: Host-associated > Plants > Roots > Rhizosphere >...
CCCTCGGATGACTCCGGGCGCCGCACCGGGAGTTATCCCACGCCCTCGGATGACTCAGGGTGCCGCACCGGGAGTTATCCCACGCCCTCGGATGACTCAGGGTGCCGCACCGGGAGTTATCCCACGCCCTCGGATGACTCAGGGTGCCGCTCCTCTGCAAACCAGGTAGCCTTCCGCCCCTCAAAATGAGCACGACGACGAGACCCGTTTCGCGCCCCCTCGCGGTCTTGAAGCTCCCCGAGTACAAGGTGCCGCGGCTCGTCACGGTCGCGAGGGCGATCGTGAACGCAATGACGGGGAACCCCCGGTTTGCTTCACCCAATCCGCCCCTAGCGACGGTCGAAGCCGCAATCGCCGCGCTCGAGGAGGCCGAAGTGGCGACGCTCAGCCGGGCGCCGGGGAGCGTCGCCATGCGCGACGCAAAGCGCATGGCCCTCGTCGCTTTGCTCCAGCAGCTTCGCGAGCACGTCCAGACGACGGCCGACGCCGACATCGAAGAAGGCCCGGCGATCATCGAGAGCGCGGGCATGTCAGTGAAAAGGCCGCGCGCGGCCAAGGAGCGCGCCCTCGTCGCGAGGCTGGGACCCGTCTCCGGATCGGTGCAGCTCTCGGCTCCGAAGGCCGGGAACCGCGCGGGCTACGAGTGGGCTTACAGCACCGACGGCGCGAGGACTTGGGCGTCCGTTCCGATCACGGTCCAGGCGCGCACCACCATCTCGGGACTTGCGCCGGGATCGACGGTGCACTTCCGATACCGAGCCACGACGCAGCCCGGCGCCGGCGACTGGAGCAACTCGGTGTCGGTGATTGTGGATTAGTTCTTGGTGCACTCGCCGACGGGTTTGGGCGGTGCTTGGATTGCCGAGGGACGAAATTCGTGCGAAGGCGCGAATGATCTGCGTCGAGTCAACACGCCGTGCGCGAAACGAACGCCCATCGGACGTTGCACGTTCGCATCTTCGTTTGGCCGTCGGCTTGCAGTCAGCCGCGCGACGCCATGAGACTCTCGCGGGCCCTCTTGCCGGGCGTACCGGCGATCGCTGCTGCCTTCTGCTCTTTCTCGACGCCTTCCGCCGCCCTCGCCGACGTATCGATGGCCGTCCCCGCCTCGACTCAGAGCGTCCCGCCGCCTCCGCCCCCGGAGAAACATTTTGCAATCTATCCGGTCATCGACGGCGCCATCATCGGCACGAGCGTCGGCGTCGCGGGGTTGATGGAGCTCGTCCTCCAAACAGGCGAGATCAAGCCGCTGGGACCGACGGTCGACCCCGGGGCGCTCCTCCCCATAGACCGAATTGCCGTTACGCAGACGATCGACCCCCACGCTGGCTTCTACTCGGACGTCGGCCTATACGCGGCGATCGGCTTCACCGGCCTCGACTCGGTTCTCTCCGGCGTCCGATACGGCTGGAGCGCGGGGCTCATGGACGCGGTCATGTACCTCGAGTCGGTGGCCGTCACGCTGACCGTGACGGACTTGACCAAAATCGCCGTGCGTCGTCCGCGCCCCATCGACTACAAGGACCAGAGTACGGCCAACGTGGGCACCACCACGAACACCGACGAGACGCTCTCGTTCTTCTCGGGTCACGCGGGCACGCTTGCGGCGATTACCGGAACGTCGACGTATCTGGCCTTCGTGCGGTCGCCCCACTCGGCACGCCCGTGGGTCACGTTGGCCGCGGGTACACTGCTGACCGCATTCGTCGACTACGAGCGCGTCCGCGCTGGCGCTCACTTCCCGACCGACGTCATCGCCGGCACGCTCACCGGAGCGGCCATCGGCGTCGTCGTTCCTCGCCTGCACCACCTGGCCGTGCTCCCCGTTTGGGTCAGTGCCGCCCCAACGATGCGCGGAAACGGCGCGACCCTCTTCGCGCAGGGCTCCTTCTGACCTGGACCCTCTTCTCCGGTCGGCCCCGCCCCGCGCGCCTCTTGCCACGCAGCAGTCGCCGAGACGGCGCGAGCACAGTAGAACGGACCCATGACGTACTGCGTAGGCGTTCTTTTGGATCAGGGAATTGTCTTCGCCTCCGACTCCCGCACGCACGCGGGCGTCGACAACTTTGCCTCGTTTTGCAAGATGACCGTCTTCGAGCGCAAGGGCGACCGAGTGTTCGTCCTTTTGAGCTCCGGAAACCTCGCCGGCACCCAGGCGATCGTCAACGTGCTCAAACAGAAGGGCGACGGAGCGCCGCCCAACCTCTGGAGCGTGCGGACGATGTTCGACATGGCGGTCGTCGTGTCGGACGCGATGCGGGACATCGAGCGCCGCGACAAGGAGCACCTGGCGAAGAACGATCTCTCCTTCAACGCCTCGTTCATCCTCGGAGGGCAGGTCAAGGGCGAGCCTCCGCGGCTCTTCCGAATCTACGCCGAAGGAAATTTCATCGAAGCGAGCGCCGACACGCCGTTCTTCCAGACCGGCGAAGCAAAGTACGGGAAACCGATCCTCGACCGCGTCATCACGCCGCCCACCAGCCTCGCGGACGCGTCCAAGTGCGTCCTCGTGTCGTTCGATTCGACCATGCGCAGCAACCTGTCGGTGGGCATGCCCATCGACCTCCTCTGCTACGAGCGAGACAGCCTCGAGGTGCGCAAGCGCCGTCGATTCGAGCCCGGCGACCCCTACTTCAGCGCGCTCAGCAAAGAATGGAGCGAAGGCGTTCGCACAGTGTTCAAGCAGCTTCCCGAGCTCAAGTGGTAGCTGCCACGGTCTCCGAATCCGAGTCCGAGGCGAGGCAGGGGCCAGGGGCCAGGGGCCAGGGGCCAGGGGCCAGGGGCCAGGGGCCCCGCTGCAGCTCGAGAACGTTCGACCGGTCGTAGACCTCATGCGTGAAGCGGGTGGGCCGGCAGGACGAGGGTGAACGTGCTCCCCTTGCCGGGTGCGCTCTCCACTTCGATTCGGCCGCCGTGCGCCTCGGCGAGGAGCCTCGTGATGTAGAGGCCGAGGCCGATCCCCGATTCGACCTTGCCGCCCGGCGCGCGATAGTACCGATCGAAGAGCCGCGCGACGTCTTCGCTCGGCATGCCGATTCCCCGATCGACGACATGGACCTGGATATCCGGCCCGCTCCGCGTGAATACGATGCGCACGACGGCATCGTCGGGCGAGTACTTCAGGGCATTCGTGAGAAGGTTCATGATGGCGCGATCGAGCCGCGGCGCGTCCCCGAGCACGGTGTAAGGCGTTTCCTCTGCGACGACGACGATGCGTCGGGCGCGCGCGTCGTCCAATCGCGCGACGATCTGTGCGACGACTTTTCGCAGGTCGCAGACTTCGCGCTCGAACTCCATGGCTCCCGCCTCGAGCCTGGACACGTCGAGAATCTCTTGGACCATCACGTTCATGCGCGCTGCGTTGTGCCGAATGCGTTCGGCGAGGTCGGCCACCTCCTCGACCGGCGCGTTCTTGGCAATCCGGCGCCGTATCGTCTCGGCCAGGAGATGAATACTGCCGAGCGGCGTGCGGAGGTCGTGCGAGATGAGGGCCGTATACTCCTCGCGTTGCCGTTCGAGCCGGCGCAGCTCCGTGACGTCTCGAAAGACGAGGATAACGAGGTCCACGTTGCCGCCCTCATCCCTCACGTTCGTGCCGCTCGTCAGCAAGCGCCGCCTCTCGCCGTCCGGGCGTATGCACACGAGCTCACACGCCTCGAACTCCTCGCCTCGCAGAGCGCGCGTGAGCGGTCGATCGGAAACGGGGAGCGGGGCGCCTTGGACTGTGAGCGCTTCGAGCGCATTGAGCTCGTCCACGGTCCGGAGCGGCCAATCTTCGAGGCCCAACATGTGGCGCGCGGCGGCGCTGACGATTCGAATCTGTCCGTGCGCATCGGCCACGATGACGCCCTCGCTCAGGTTTCCGAGAAGGGCGTCGAGCTGGGCACGCTGTCGCGCCTCTTCCTCGGCATGCTCCTGCTCGCGAACGCTGCTGACGACGAGCCGCTCGTTGACCGAGCGGAGCTCGCTCGCGATACGGGCGAGCTGCTCTCGGCGGACGAGCACCCGACCGGCGGCGTTCCCTCCCGGGGCGACCGCACGGCTCGAGGGACCGCCCGTGCCGACGACGCCCGACGCTTCGTCCGCGGCGAGCGGCGTTTTCGGAGCTCGCTTCGCGAGCTTGTCGGCGCGCCGTTCGACCGCTTCTAGGACGCTCGAGACCACCTCTTCCAACTGGAGAGGCTTGGTCAAGAAATCCTGTCCACCCGCGCGCATCCCCAAGACGACGGACTCCATGTCGCCGAACGCGGTGACGAGGACGACGGGTAGATCGGGATCGAGCTCGTGCAGGTGCCAGCACAACTCCAGCCCATCCATGACGGGCATATTCAGATCGGTGATGACCACATCGGGGGGGCGCTCTCCTGCCACCTGAAGCGCCGCGGCGCCGTCCCTCGCGACATCGACGACAAAGCCCTCGCTCCGAAGCACCGTCTCCAGCCCTTTGCGCGCGCCGTCGTCGTCGTCCACGACGAGGACGCGGGTCGCCGTTTTCGGCGCATCCACGACGTTGGAGGCGTTGACCATGGCAACTCCATCGGGACCGAAGGCCGACGCGGCTCGTCGTGTCGCGAGTTCGATGTTCACTTACCCCGCCGCTACCTTTGCACACATCCAGTCGGGTAGCGAGAGGCAGCCGCCGGGTGCGCGCCGGAGTTCATGCGTGAGACTCATGCGTCAGCGCCGCGCACGCCTTGCGGCATCCCGCACGACATGCATTCGCCTGTCAGGTTCAGTCCGACTCTCCGACGACCCGTGGACCGCATGCAACAGGCCGGATCCGTTGAAGGAACACGTCGGGCCGGTTCCCTTCCGTTGGACTCTTGCCTCGCTGGCTAGAGCCTTGCCTAAGAGGCCGGAAGCGGAGGATCACCGAGAACCATGAAGCCGCCGGTACACGGAGCGCTGGGCAAGCCGCCACGGACGATCGGAGCGCCCAATCTTCGCTCGCGCATTCTCATCGTGGACGACGACGTGGAGATGCGCGAATCGCTCGGGCTCTTCTTCTCGGAGGAGGGGCACGAATGCGAACTGGCCGCGAACGCTGCGGCCGCGATGGAGGTCGTCGATCGCGTGAGCCTCGACGCCGTGATTTGTGACATGCGCATGGAGGGGATGAGCGGGCTGGAGCTGCTCGACCAGGTAAAGCGCACCCACTCTGCGCTACCCTTCGTCGTCATCACGGGGATGGGCCAAATCCAAGATGCCGTGGAAGCCGTCAAACACGGCGCCCTCCACTACATGACGAAGCCGTGTGACCCGGACGAGCTGCGCAAGGTGGTGGCGGGGGCGGTCGAAAGCCGGCGGCGCAGCTTCGATCTCGCGCGGGAGCGAACCCTTTCTCTTCTGCCGCCGGCGAATCCGGGCGGCGAGCTCGTGGGCGAAGGGCCTGCCATGCGGTCCTTGCAAGCCAGCATCGACGCCGTCGCCGCTTCGAGCGCGCCCGTCCTCATCACCGGCGAAACCGGCACGGGCAAGGAGCTGGTCGCGCGAGCCATCCACGCGCGCGGGGACCGCCGCGGACGTGCCTTCGTCGCCGTGAACACCGCCGCGGTCCCGGCAGATCTGCTCGAGGCGGAGCTCTTCGGACACGTCCGCGGGGCGTTCAGCGGCGCCGTTCAGCCGCGCAAGGGCCTCCTCACCGAGGTCAACGGAGGCACGCTGCTGCTCGACGAAATCGGAGACATGCCCGTGGGTTTGCAAGCGAAGCTCCTGCGCGTGCTCCAGTTCGGCGAGGTCCGCCCCGTCGGCAGCGATCGAACCCACTATGTCGACGTTCGCATCATCGCGTCGACCCACCGTGATTTGCCGGCGCTCGTCCGCGATGGGCGGTTTCGGGAGGATCTCTACTTTCGGCTCAACGTCCTGCCTGTGCTCGTACCGCCGCTGCGCGAACGCCGGGAGGACATCCCGGCGCTCGTCACGCAGTTCCTCGCCGAGGCTCGCGCACGCGCGCCTCACTCCCCTGTTCGTGCGGTTGGCGCCGGCGAGCTTCGCGCTCTCACCGAGGCGCAGTGGCCGGGGAATGTCCGCGAGCTGGCGAGCGTCGTCGAGCGAGCGGTCGTTTTCGGCAAGGACGAGTGGCTCGTCACGCGGGCTCCGGCGTCGGTCCACGACGCTGCGCCCGCCGGGACGGTCTCTTGGCCGTTTGGAGGTGAGGACCCCTGGACACTCCGGCGTCTGAGCAGCGTCTATACCGACTGGGTGCTCGCTCAATCGGGCGGGGACAAGGCGCGTGCGGCGTCGATTCTCGGCATCAACTTGTCGACCCTTTACCGCTGGCAACGGGCGTTGAAGCCCGACGGCTTCACGCCCCAACTGGAGGAGTATTCGCGTCAAGGACCGGACTTGGAAGCCCGGTCGGTTGCCTGACGACAGGCGATTCCGGTGAAACGTCCCCCCGCCGCGCGGGGGGACCTGAGGGGGGTCTTCGCCGAGGGACCTGACGGCGGTTCTCAGGGCGCCGGCTTGTACCGATACCGGCGTACGCCGCCGCGCGTGACGCTCGTGATGTACCCCAGTGCAATCAGCCGCTTGAGAGCGCTCGACAGCGCCGTCGCCTTCGTGCCCGTGCGGCGCGCGAGCTCTCGGGCGGACGCCTCACCGATGTCGCGCAGATTCGCGAGCAACGCTGCCTCCTCGGGTGTCAGACCGACTGGAGCCCGGGCGACCTCCGTCGTGATCCCCGGCGCTCCCAAGAGCGCACCGCGGTAATCGCGCATCGTTTCGCCGAGCACGACGCCGGAATCGTCGACCGTGTAACGGCGGACGCCCGTGTCGTGGCGGCTGCTGCGCATCTTCACGACGGCGAGCACCTTCTCGAGGCGTCCCTCGAGCTCGACGTACCGCAAAAGGACGATCACGTCGGCCAAGAACTCCGTGATGTGCGGTGACAGATCGAACTCCGTCGCCGACTGGACGAGGTTCGCCGTCATCATCACGGTCACGCCGAGACCCGTGAGAGCGTTCACCACGCGGAAGAGCGCCTCCCGAAAATCTTCGCGATACGACGGGGAAAGGACGAGTTCGAACCCCGACAGCGAGTCGATCGCGAGGCGCTGGGCGCCGGTCCGCTCGATGGCGTCGCGCACGACGGCGAGGGCCTCGTCGCTCGTGAGATCGAGGGGGCGCAAGCAGACAACCTCGACGAGGCGGCGTTCGATGGCTTTCTTGAGCTTCGGCCCGAACTCGTCGGCCCGCGCCAGGTACTCGCCCTCGTGCTCCTCGAATACGACAATGACGCCCCGCTCCCCGGCCTCCGCGCCCGCAGCGATGAACTGACGCGCGAAGAGCGACTTGCCCGCACCCGACGGCCCGACGAAGAGGGCCACTTGTCCGGCGGGAATGCCCCCGTGCATCATCGTATCGAGCGCCCCGACGCCGGTCGACACGCGCTTTCTGCCTGCGAGCCCGATCGGCGTATCGGTGCGCGGCAAAAGGCGCGGGAAGACGCGGATGCCGTCTCCAGACATCGCGAACGTGTGCAGGCCCGCCATCGGCGCGCCCGCGCGGAGCTTCACCACTTGAAGCCGGCGCATGCACGCGCTGCGATCGACCTCCTGGCTGAGCCAGAGAATCCCGTCGGCGACCGTGAAGAGCGGATTCGTGTGCGACTCCGTTCGTGAGTATTCGCCGACCAGGAACGTAGTCGCTTGCCACCCCGTCAGGTGGAGGGCGAGGCGCTGCACGAACTCCTGGAGATCGGCTTCGGACTTCGCGTGCGCGACCGTGCGGAACGAGTCGACGACGACGAGTGCGGGATGAATCGCGTTCACCTCGGTCAGGATGCGCTCGAGCACCGTGCCGAGGTCCTGTTCCATCGCCTCGGCGCTGAGGTTCACGAAGTGGATCGCCGAGCCAATGCGACTCTGGTCGAAAAAGCTGTACTGCTGCATGTGCCGGAGCATCTTCAGCGGGGGCTCTCCGAGCACCGTGAAGTAGAGCGCCGGTTGTTCGCTCGTGGCGCGCGAAAAGAGGATCTGCTGCGCGAGGGTGGTCTTGCCGGCGCCGGGATCGCCCGCGATCAAATTGAAGGAATATTCGGGCAACCCTCCTCCGAGGACGACATCGAGCCCGGGCACCCCCGAGGGAAGCATTCGAATCGTCGGTTTCCTCCACTCGCTCATCTCTTCTCCTCGTCCGGTAGAGTGGTGGGATCGATGACTGAGGTCTCCGGCCACGCGTCGCGCACGAGCCTGAGCGCCAAGTCCTCGCCGATCAGCACGGCCAGAAGCTCGACGAACGTCGCGAACACGGCGACGATCGCCGCCTGCATGACTGCGGCGTCCGACTCGTCCGCGGAATCGGAGAGCGCACCCCCGGCGGCCGCGCTGACGCTTGCCAGGATCGGGTGACGGCGGCGCGCGAGAACGAGGGCGCGCGCGAACAAGACGTCGAACCCCCCGGAGCCGACGACTTTGCCGGTCCGGTCATGAAGGGCCTTGCCGATCCGATTGCCTGTGACGACCGGCGTTTCGTCGAGCAACCCGCGCTCGCGTTCGAAGACGCTCCTCGCAAAGCGCAAGGCAGAGTCCCGCGGACTAGCCACGACGCCCATTCACAACCGTCCTCCCGCGAGCGTCAGGACGTGGATCGCGGGGTGCACCGCGAGCAGGGTACCATCGGACTCAGCGACCCGGCGGTTCTCTCGTCAGCGCGCTGTCGGAAGCCCCTGGAGACGCTCAGTGGGCGAGTTCCTCGCGGGCCTCGGGCGTGTCGATCGAGATCCTGGAGGGCGGCTCGGCTTTCTTCTCGCCTCGTGACGGCCAAAGCTCTGCGATTCGGTCACGCATGTTCTTGCTCGACTCGGGAGCGAGCAAGAGAACAATTGCGCTCGCGGTGACGGCGCCGGCTGCGAACCATAGTACCGGGCCGAGCGCGCCTCCGCGGCGCTGGAGCCCGAAGCGATCGAGAAGCGAGTCCAAGCCTCGAGTCTCGATGGAGCGGAGTGATTTCGTGAGTTTGAGCGCCTGGGCACCCAGGTCGACGAGCGACGAGCGCGCTTGGTCGGCAGTTCGACCAGTCGCTTGGACAAAAGAGCTCATGAGTTCCTCTTCTTGTGTAGATGAGTTGCACACGGGTTACGACGGCTCAACCGATGCCGCGGACGTGCAATCCGCGAACGGACCCGGCGAGGCGGTAGACCGCCTGCCGGTTCCCTTCACGCGGCTCTGCGCTACTTCGCGTTGCCCTTGACCGCCTGCTTCACGTCCTCCACCGCCCCCTTGGCCTTTCCTTTGAGCTCGTCGACTTCGCCCTCCGCCTTGAGCTTGTCGTTTCCCGTAACGGTGCCGACGACCTGCTTCGCCTTGCCTTTGACCTTGTCGATGATCTCGCCCATGGGATTTCTCGCTTTCCGAAACGCATCTTGAATCGCGGGTAGGAGCCACCGCGGCCCGTTCCACCGTTCGATGCCCGCGATCCAGCAGCATCGGGCGTGCCAAACGCTCTCGAAGGGCGCTCGAGCCGCCAGTCGCATTCACTCGAAATTTTCAATGTGGCACGAGCGATGCGTTTTCCAATCGGCGGGGCATCCGATTTCTTCGTGACGCCCGCAGCGTACCGGTTTGAAGAGGGGGTCGAGAACGAATGATGAATCCAATGCCCAACCGCAATAGCGCGGTCCCGCAGTCCCAACCGCCCGAGCCCGTAGACGAGTTCCCGGAGGGCCACCTGGCTCCGCCAAGGGCCGAGGCATCGGGAGGGATCGTGTTTCGGTCGCTCCTGATGCTGTCCGCGGTCGGTTTGGGCGCGACGCTCCTCTTGTACTCATCGGTGCACTCCGGGGATCCGCAACCTGCGAAAATGGCGTTCTCTTCGCGCGAAGCGGCGACTGCGCTGAGCTCGCCCACGGCTGCGACGCCCACACCGGCTGCGACGCCCACCGCGTCGCTGACGCCGATCGAGACGGCGCCCGAACTCGAGACGACGAAGTCTTTCGCACTCGCTCCTCTTGCGGAGGTCTCCCTCCCCGTGGAGCACGCCCTGCCACGGACTTCGACCGTTTCACCGCGCCCGACTTTCGTTCCCCCCCCGAAACCGGTCACCATCGTCCGGATCGAGCCGGATCCCGTGAAGACGGAAGACGGAAACCTCTCGTACTCTAGGGCCCGCTGGAACGCGAAGACTCAGTTTGCGGGCGCTCCTCTCGGGGATTGAGCTTTTTTCACGCAGACTCTCGGTCTCCGGGACGGCCGCGGCGCGGGGTATGCAAGGCAGAGCGACATGAAAACCTTTCGACCCCTATACGCGCTTTCGCTCACGACTTTGGGACCTCTCCTCGCGTGCGGCGGCGCAAGCCAAGAACCACCGAACACGGCGAGCTCGGCGGAGAGTCAGCCGGCGCCCGTCGCGGGAACGTCCGTCGAGAGCCATCCAGGCGTCGCGAGCGCGCAGAGCGTCGACAAGTCGGTCGTTCACCAACTTGCGTCGGCACGATGCGACGAAGAGCAGACGTGCAACAACATCGGTCCCAAAGCGAAGTTCGCGTCACGCGAAGTCTGCATGGACCAGATGAAGGGAGGCATGGGCAACGATCTGAACGCGTACAACTGTCCGCGCGGCATCGACCACGACGGGCTGAATCGCTGCATGGCGGCGATCACGAGCGAAGAGTGCGGCCACCCGTTCGACACGCTCACGCGTTACGACAAGTGTCGAACCGGCGCGCTTTGCATGAAGTAGGGTACACGCATGATTACGACGAAGTCGGCCGTCGGGCTGATCCTCTTGCTCGGCGCGGTATCCTCATCGCTTTCGGGATGTTGGTGGCATGAACGCCATGATCGCGACGTGTACGTCGAGCCGCGTCGCGATCGCGAGCCGGAACATCGAGAAGAGCATCACGAGCATCACGAGGGGGACCGTAAGTAAGTCTAAGTCTAAGCATTCGTCACATCGTGTTGTGAAACGGCTGGTCCAGTTGTTAGACCTCACCCCCCGGCCCCCTCTCCGCTTGCGGAGAGGGGGAGCAGCGCCGGTATCGCGAGACCCGCAGACACCCCTCTCCGCTTGCGGAGAGGGGCCGGGGGTGAGGTTCTCTGGGCCCGCGAGGCAAGGGAGGGGACGCCCTGGAGTGCACGGGCCGGGGGACTTGGCACCCGCCGCAAAGTGCGTCACGCCGCGAAGTGAGTGCCGTTGACGGAGCCCGCGGGGTCCTTTCGGCCTGCGGGGACCTGCGCCTCTCCGATTGCGGCGAGGGTGTGAACGATGCTGTCTCCGCTGAGGCCGTTGTTCTTGCGCCCCTGGGAGCTGTGGGCGTGACGCGCCAGGTCGTTCATCGAAAGAATGCCCTTCAGCCGACCGTGCGTATCGAGGACAGGTAACCGGCGAACCCGTACGCGCCGCATGAGCGTTTCGACCATTTCGACCGGGTCGGTTTCTCGAACGCCGTACACCCTGGTGGCCATCGCGCTAGGCACGGGGATCTGCCAAAGCGGCCGACTCTGCGTGTACGCCGCCATGCAGATGTCGCGGTCCGTTATCATGCCTACAACGCGATTGTCCGCGTCGAGGACCGGAAGGGCGCCGCAGTCGCCTTCCCACATGATCTGCGCGGCCCGCTGGAGGTCGTCGTTGGTGCTGCAGGACTTCACGGAAGTCGTCATGAGTTCGGACACATTCATCGTGCGCTCCTTTCAAAGAGGCGCATCGCGCAAAGCAAATGAGAGGCCGCGGTGGGGGAAGCCGCTTCCGAGCAAGAGGCGGAAGTGCGAGGCGCTCAGAAGTGCCCGAGCATGCCGGCGGAGACTCCGATCTGGAACATCGACGAGTCGACCTTGATCGACGTGGTCGTCCCGGCGACGGTGGCGCTGATGGTTTGGGAGCCGGTGAACGGGATGTCCGCCGTGGGACCGAATTGAAAACCAAAATGGTTCCAGGGGGAGACGACGAACATCGCCTCGGCCTCGAGCGCGAACTGGGTGATGGACCCCGAGCCGGAGCCGACGTCGCTCGTGCTGACGTTGTGGTACTCGACTCCCAGGCGTGGCCACAGCGATAGCTTGTCGCCGAGCGCAAAGATGTAGCCGACGCGTGGGGCGACGCCCCAGTACGTGACTTTCGGCCGATCGTTGGTTGTCGATACATTGCTGTGGGCGGGCGTCTGGCTGTCGGACGCCTGAAGGTCCGCGTAGAACCAGGCCGCGCCGCCCAGCGTGAGGTTCCGGATCGGCACCCAGTCCAAGCCGAGGCGCGGCAGGTTGTAGAACGACGCGAAGACGCCGAACGGACCATTATTCATGAGCGCGATGGAAAAGCTCGACTGGGTGTCCGAACTGCCGTCGCTCTGGGTCGTCTTGATCGACTGATAACTGAGAAGCGGAAGCAGCCGGTCGGCGCTGACGATGAAACCCGGCGAGCCGAAGCGGTGTATTCCTTGACCTTCTTCCGCGTGTGCTGAGCCAGCCAGGGTCGCGGCCAGCGCGCCAACTACGAAATAGGCGGAGCGAATTCTTTGGATCATGGGCGCAAGAAGGCACCCTGGCGGCGGCTCGCGTCAAGCCTCGGTCGCGACGAAGCGAGGCAAGCTCGACGGGCAGTGGGACTGTCAGCCGAAATTGCGGTGGCAGTCTGCAAAGGCAAGAAAAGAAAGACACTCGAATGGGGGCCGCTTGGGTTTCCATTTCCGCAGCCGCGCTAGCGTCCTGGTCCGGGGGCCTCTGCATTTTCCGCGGGCGTCGTTCGTCCTCGAGACGGCCATTGCCGCTGGTCCAAACTTTGCTTTTGCTTGGGTGGCGAGGTGTCGGTCACCGGCAGCCCGCGATAGTCGAAAGAAGGATGAGAACATGGGTCTTCTATGGGGTCTCGCCGTAGTGTTTTTCGTGATGTGGATCCTCGGCTTCGTTGCCTTCCACGTCGGGGGCGCGTTCATTCATCTTCTGCTGGTATTGGCCGTCGCGGTGGTGCTCATCAATGTCATCTCGGGCCGCCGCACCGTCTGACGCGCTTCGAGCACGATTCGGTAGTGTGCATGGGGTTCAGGTAGCTCGTCCATCGCTGTCCATCGCCCGCCGCGCGAGCGGATGAACCGGAGATTTCGAATGACGCTCAAGGGCCCCTTGGCTTTCGGCTTGTTGCTAGGTTCCTTGTCCCTCTGCTTGATCGGCGCCGCCGAGGAACACGCGCGGTCGGCGCCCCGTAGTCAACCTCCGGCCTTCCAACCGCATCCAGCGGGGGTCCATCCGCGAGGTGCGGTGGTGCGTCCGCGTCCCGTGCGCGTACTCGCGCCGAGAGTCGTCGACCGAGGTCACCACGAATGGACTCATTGGGAGCACACGCAACTCGTGCGACCGGCTTACTACTGGGATTGGCAGCGCATTCATTCGGTCATGTGCGTCGCGGAAGACTCCTACGGCGATCAATATCCGGTCACCGAGGCCGCGCAGCCGGGCTTCGGTCTCGCGGACATGACCCAAGTCGAGGACGACGCGCTCGACCGGTGTTACGCAGAGTCAGGGCAAGACCCGACCTGCGTTCTTGCGAGCTGCACGCACATCTGAACGCGGAGCTTCTCTAAGTACAGGGCCCCGCAAATGAGTGTCCAGCCGGTGGTGAGGCGCCCCGCCGGCTAGGCGCGAGGAGGGCGCATAGCGAACCTATGTAACCGACGAGCAACGAAGCCGCCGGGGATGGATCGCCAGCGGATGGGCACTTATTTACGGGGACCTGTACTTAGGAGCGGAGCGGCGAGAGCTCCGCATCCTCGCGCCGGATCGGAGCTCTGCTTCTGAAGCCCTTCCCTCGGGGGACGATGCCTCGGCAGAAACCGAGACGCCTTTGGGCGCGGCGTCACGCTCGAAAGAATGCGAGCAGATCGGCGTTGATGACGCGAGCCTGCGTAGTCGGCATGCCGTGCGGAAATCCCCCGTAGGTCTTCAGCGTCCCGCGCTTCAGAAGCTTCGCAGAAAGGGGCCCTGCGTCGGCATAGGGAACGATCTGATCGTCGTCACCGTGCATCACCAGCGTCGGCACGTCGATCTTCTTCAGGTCTTCGGTAAAGTCCGTTTCCGAGAATGCCTTGATGCATTCGTATTGGGCGTCGATGCCGCCCATCATGCCCTGGCGCCACCAGTTGTCGACGGTCCCGGTTGAACCTTTCGCTCCCGGGCGGTTGAAGCCGTAAAACGGGCCGATCGCCAGGTCTCTATAGAACTGAGCGCGATTGTCGCGCATTTGCGCGCGGAGTCCGTCGAAGAGGTCGATTGGCGTGCCGCCAGGGTTCTTCGCGCTTTTCACCATGATGGGGGGCACGGCGCTCATCAGTACGGCCTTGGAAACGCGGCCGGGGGCAGCGCGTGCCAGGTAGCGGGCCAACTCGCCACCGCCGGTGGAATGGCCGACGTGAATGGCGTTCTTCAGGTCGAGCGTGGCGGTGAGCTCGCCGACATCGGCCGCGTAGGTATCCATATCGTTGCCGCTCGATGTCTGCGTCGAACGGCCATGGCCGCGCCGGTCATGCGCAATGACGCGATAGCCATTCATCAGGAAGAACTGCATCTGACCGTCCCAGTCGTCAGAAGTCAGCGGCCAGCCGTGGTGAAAAAGAACGACCGGCGCGTTCCGCGGGCCCCAGTCTTTGTAAAAGATCTGAACGCCGTCCTTCAGGGTGAGGTATGCGCTTCCCATGATGCCTGTCTCCTGAGATTGAGAGTTTCGCGTTCTTTTGAATGGGTCGTGTGACTCCCACAATATGAGAACGGCATGCCAGCGCGCTGGACGGCACGGCACGATCGAGCTACCGCAAGCGGTTGCGCGGCGAATAGAACCGGCCCGAGGTCGAGCCCTGCAGCCACCGCCTGCTCGAACCCAGTCGCTCGGCGAACGAGGACGGACCGAGTTGCC
>Ga0265316_10003957_pt1 | contig 14840 bp, 10 predicted proteins | sample 4522metaG_FD_202092 | JGI IMG/M metagenome (GOLD analysis project Ga0265316, IMG submission 202092) | Rhizosphere microbial communities from Carex aquatilis grown in University of Washington, Seatle, WA, United States - 4-5-22 metaG | ecosystem: Host-associated > Plants > Roots > Rhizosphere >...
ATCGCCGAACGTGACATCATAGACGGCGAAGACCCCGATGATCACGATGGCGCTCTCCTTGGAGAAGACGCCGATGGCCGCGGCCAGCACGATGGCCGCGAGCCATGCCGCCTTCCGCGCACCCGCCGACGCGATGGCCTGGCGATGGCACAGCAGCGTGGCCAGCACGGAGAATGCCGCCAGCATGTCCGAACGGCCCACAATGTTGGTTACCGATTCGGTCAGCACGGGATGCACCCCCCACAGGGCGCTCAGCAGCAGAGCGAGCGGAATTCGCTCGAAAATCGCCAGGCCCAGGAGGTATACCAGTACGATGTTCGCGGCGTGCAGAAGGAAATTGAACCAGTGATATCCGGTGGGATCCTCGCCATGGCCCAACACCGCGTAGTCCAACAGGAACGACAGCGTGGACAGCGGACGATACAGCCCATTGTTACCGGTGGCCCAGTACTGCTCGGTGAGGATGCGGTGGACCTGGAGCGGTGTCACCGCGTGGATGCGGGTATCCTTCAGAACGATGGGGTCGTTATCCAGCAGGAACGGCGCATGGAACGAATTGGCGTACGCCAGCAAGGTAAAGGCGATGACGGCGGCCAGCGCCAAAGCGTGTTTCCACGCCGGGGTGCGGGGGTCCTGGTTCCGGGGGGTGGCCTCATTCCGAGGAGTTGCCTCACTGCGAAGCTTGGCCTCATTCCGAGGCTTGGCTTGAGTCTGTTGGTTGGCCCCAGACCCTGGCTTGGCTCCAGTCCGGGGGGTGGCGCTCTCCGGAGCCGGCTTCCCCACTGGTGCGCGATGTCGTTTCAACTTGGAATGGCTCTGGCGAATGGCTCTGGCCGCGCGGACCGGGAGGGTCCGCACGCAGGCAGGCTACTCCGTCTTGGAATAGTAATAAGTGTACTTGCTGTATAGCTCCGAGGCGCGCGCGCCGTTGGCCACAATGCCCAGGACGTTGTTCTCGCACAACGATTGCATGGCGCGCGTCACGTTATCGAATGTGGTTGACCCGATCTTCACCACCAGGATGGCGCCATCCGCCAGGGTAGCCAGCAGGTTGGCGTCGGCCGAAAACAGCAGCGGCGGCGTATCGAAAATCGACCAGTTGAAGGTTCGCGGCAGCTCCTCGAAAAGCGCCTTGACCTGCCGCATGTTGAGCAGCTCCAGGGGGTTTTTCACCGACGTGCCGGCCGGCAGCAGGTACAGGTTCATGCCTTCCACCTTGCGCAGCGCCTGCGCGAACGTGCACTGGCCCGTCAGGTAGTCGGAAATACCGGGCGTCCGGTTGATCTGAAACAGGTTGTGGACGATGGGCCGGCGAAGGTCGAAATCGCCCAGCAGCACCGAACTCTCCGCCAGGTGGGCTTGCGCCAGGGCCAGGTTGACGGCGGTAAAGGTCTTGCCCTCCGCCGGGGAGGGGCTGGTGACAATGACGGTGTGCAGCGGCTGCAGCGTCTGCAGGTGGTTCAACCGCGTGCGCAAGGTGCGAAATTCTTCGGCGGGGGTTTCGTGGGAATTGTTGAGGTCCAACAGGTGGGATTCCGGCGCCGGCTCGAACTTCACCACCTGCACATCCTCCAGCATGCCGGGGTGCAGGTTCAGCCGCACCAGGGGGGCCGTATTGGCAGTCACGGGAAGGAACTCCAGGGGGACCTCGGGGCGAACCGGAAGCGGCTGGTGGTCCGGTAGATCCCCGCCCGTTTCGGCCCGGCGTAAAGCATCGTGTACTCGGCTCATGGATTCTCCAAAATGCTGCGGCTTCGAATTCCGCTAGCTGATCGGCGCTCCGGCGGTGAGGTGATAGAGCACCGCGCCGCACATCAAAATACTCCCGATAATGATGGCGCTCGACCATGCCAGCCAAGCCAGCCGCCGTTTTCTGCGCACCAACAAGGCGTTTTCGAGCAACGGGATGCTGCTCAAAACCGGCAAGTTGGTGTAAGCCCGCACTTCCTTGAGGTTTTTCAGGGAGGTGTTCTTGATTTCCTTGGCGCCGGCGAACACAATACCCAGGACCAGCCCAATCACCGTGCCGGCAACGATGATCAACGGCCGCACGGGCGAAGTGGGGGTTTCCGGGGTAATGGGCGACTCCAGGATCTCCAGAGTCTCGCCGGCCTTGTGCTCTTCCATGCTCTGCTGCGTCTCGGACGCTTCCTTCTTCTGGGTCAGGTTGCCGTACTCCGTTTTGGCCATGTCCAGGTCCTGCTGCAGTTGATTGAACTTCTGGATGACCGAGGGGCTGGCGGCCATCTTGTCCTGCACCGCTTTCAATTCCCTTTCCAGATCGTCGCGTCTTCGGCTTAAGCTATCGATGCGCTGCCTGGACGCCTGCATCTGCGCCCGGATGTTGGTTTCGTCGGCCCTCAAACTGGCCAGTTGTTGCTGCGCCGCGGGGTTGGGAACCACCTTGACGGTGCTGCCCGGCTGCCCGGCGCCGGCGGACGACTCGTCCCTTTCGAGCTGGGCCTGGCGGTCCTGCAGGGTGCGGAGCTGTTGCTGGGCAACCTGGACATCCGGAAAATCGGGCTGATACTTTTTCAACAGGGCGTCCAACTCCATTTTCTTGCTGTTGATCTGCGAATCCAGATTGACCAGATTCTGGTTCTTGACGGTCTGGTTGCTGGTGGTCTGCGTCTGAGTCAGATTGGCTTCGGCCTGGATTTGCGAATTCTTGTTGTTGTTCAGCGAACCTTCCAAAAGCGTCTGCCGCTGCATTTCCTGCCCGATCTGGTCGTTCACGGTGGCGATCTGGGCGTTCTTGGTCTGGACTTCCAACATATTGGACGTGCCATCTTCCGGCAGCTTTCCCTGGTTCTCGGCCTGGAAGGCGGCGACGTCCTGCTGGGCGTGCTCCAGCTTCTCTTTGGCGATTTTCACCACGTCGTCCAGGAACGTGCTGGCGGAGTTGGCGTTGCGCGTCTGCAGGACTGCGTCCTTGCTCTGGAACTGATCGACCAGCGACAGCACCACCAGCCGGGCTTTGTATTTGTCGGGATACTCGAAGGAAATCCGGAAGGCCTGCGCGCCGCGGCCCTCTTCGCCGCCCGAGTACATGGCGATCCGCACGTGCCCCTTGCGAACCATGTCTTCGGCAATATCTTCCACCGGATAACGCGCCCGCTCGGTTTTGTACAGATCCAGTTTGGGATCCTGAATCATGGCGATCAGGTTATCGCGCCCCAGGATCTCCAACTGCAACTGCTGCAGCCGCTGCTGCATCTGGCCGGTGACCGCCGAGGGAATCAGGTCTTTCGGCACCGACCCCGGCCTGATCTGCATGGCGGCGGTGCAGAGGTAGGTGTCGGGCCACCAGAAAGCCACCACCACCGAGATCACCAGGCCCGCGAAAGTGGGACCGATGATCCAGGAACGGTAACGCCGCAAGATGTCGATGTAGTCTTCGACGTCGGGTGGACGCCGGGAAACGCTCACGAAGTTCTGTGGTGCTGCCATCAGACTCGAATGCCTCCGATCCCCTCTTTAGTTCCTTATCGGCCAAACTTCCGGCGCCCGGAGGCGCGCGTCAGTTCACGATGACGTGATCGCCATCCTGGAGCGGGGGGTTAGTCTCCGGATGTTTGCCGCTGATTATGTCCTTGTACTTGACGGTCATGAACTTCTTGCCGTCGCGCAGGATCTCGATCTTGTTCTTATTGGCGAAATCCTTGAAGTTGCCGCGTGCCGAGATAGCCTCCAGGAGATGGATGGGAACCACCAAGTCCATCACCCCGGGTTGGGCGATGCCGTCGCCGTCGAAGTAGATGTGTTTGCTGTGCACTGCGACCACGTTCACGTGGGAGCGAGGGGTGGTCAGCATTTTCAGGGCGGCCTTATCGATGGCATCCTGTAGTTGCAAAGGAGTCAGCCCCGCGGCTTTGATCTCGTTGAGCAACGGCAGGGAGATCATCCCGTCGGGGCGAATCACGTAGTTGCCGTCCAGCCGGTGTTCGTCCCACATCGTCACCGAAATCTGGTCCTGAGCGCCGAGCACGAAGGTAGCCGCATCCACCGGAGCAACCGGCGCCGTACCACCGGCAGGCTCGGCCATTTTGGACGGATCGGCAGGGGGGTTCGCGACCGGAGGCAGGGCTGGCGAGAGCGAAACCGGGGGCTTCTGCTCAGGCGCCGGAGATGCGGGGGCGGTCTGCGCGCCGGCTGCGCAAACCGATAGCACGATAATCGCTACAACTCTCATCGATTCACACAATTGAGACCTTCTCATCTGGTTCCTCGGAAACCTACAGGCAGCGCCGCACGGCCCTCGTCTTCCCTCGGATTTCGCGACGCCGGCACACGCCTCTCCCTTTAAATCATATATAGTGTACAGCATCCGCAGCCACATCCAGAGGTCCAGGACTACCAATGCTAACCTTGGGTAGCCCTGCCCGCATTCCCCATCCGGAACCAGCCACCCCAGGCTGGTGGTGGATGTTGAGCTTGGCGGGGCACCTTTCCTGTTGTGTGTTTCCACAACCTGTGGACCGCCGATACACTTCCACGTAGTGGAAATCTCCCAAAAAGCGGATTGCGGCGTCTGTTGTGGTTGTAAGTGATTGAAAGAAATGGTATTCTTGATACAATTCGGTGAATTCTTAACGGCCTCAAACGTGCTCGCGGGAAGGCGGACCATTGTCTCGCTAAACGGCCCAGGCAGCTAGTATGTTTCAGGAACTCAAGTTCCAATTGTCGACCGCGCTCCTCACCATTCTGACACTTGCTGCCAGTGTCGCCGCGGTTACCAACTTTTGGCAATACGAGCATTTCCGGCTGCCGGACGATGGCGTCACGTGGGTGGACCGGACCGGCCACGTGGAGGCGCTCTATGTGGCGCCGGACAGCTCGGGGGCCAAAGCGCCCATCCATCCGGGAGACCGCCTGGAGAGAATCGAAGGCTACCGGATCCAGGCGGCGCTCGATGTCCCCAAGGTGCTGGTGCGCATCGGCTCGTGGCGCAAGGTTACGTACACGGTGACGCACGGCGGGGTGGCCGTGGAAACCACCGTGATCGTGGGTGAGACGCCCAAGAACCCAGCCGTCCTCTACCAGTACCCGGTGGGTGCGGCCTATCTGCTGATCGGGCTTTTCGTGTATTACCGGCGGGGCAGTGCGCAGAAGGCCCAGCACTTTTACGTGCTGTGCCTGCTTTCGTTCGTGGCCTTTTGCTTTCACTATACCGGTGCCCTGGACACTTTCGACACCCTGGTGTATTGCGGCAACGTGGCCGCCGGGCTGTTCGCTCCCACGGTTTTCCTGCATTTCTGCCTGACGTTTCCCGAACGCCGCAAATGGTTGCACACGCCGGTGCGCGTGGGGTTGCTGTATCTGCCGGCGCTGGTGCTGGCTTCGCTCTATCTCGCGGTGCTCACCGGCACGCTGAAAACCGGCATCCCCGACATCGATCTGCGCTGGCTGATGGACCGGCCGTGGACCCTGATGCCCAGCGTCTTCTACCTGCTGGGCGCATACGCTCTCAACATCGAATATCGCAAAGCCGAAGATCCCATTATTCGGATGCAGCTCAAATGGCTGCGCAACGGCGCGGTTTGCGGGGTGGCGCCGTACACGGTGTTTTACGCGCTGCCCTACGCCATGGGCGCAATACCGGGCTACTACCAGTCGCTGACGGTGTTGTCGATGGTGCTGATTCCGCTCACCTTGGCCTACGCCATTGTGCGCTACCGGCTAATGGATGTGGATATTCTGTTCCGCCGCGGCTATGCCTACACGCTGGCCACGCTGTGCGTGCTGGCCAGCTTCTACGGAATCATCTTCTCCCTGGGCAATCTGGTCTCGAAAAAGTTCACCGAACACGGCAACGTGCCCGGAAAATTCACCGACCCCAGCAACGTCACCGGCCTGATGGTGATGCTGACCGCGGCCTTCCTGTTCCAGCCCATCCGCAACTGGATTCAGGACCGGCTCGACAAGTATTTCTACAGCGATCGCTACGATTACCGGCGCACGCTGGTGGAATTCGCCCGCGAGCTCGGTTCCCAAATGGATCTGGACACCATGCTCACGTCGGTGGGCGACCGGCTGCTGAAAACACTCTCCATCCAGCACCTGGGCTTCTTCCTGTCGGAGGAGCAGCCCGATGGGCCCGTGTTCAAGCTGAAGAGCCGCATGGGGACGAATCGGCGCCTCGCCGCCGGCGGCGAGGGGGACCTGGACCTCAGCTTCCTCGATTGGAAACTGCCGGAATCCTACCTGTTCTTCGAGCGCACGCACCACCAACTGGACGCCGTGTCGCGCTCCTGGCCGGCGTCTGTGCGCCGCACCATCGCCGAGCTGGATTTCACCTATTACCTGCCCTGCAAGGTGCGCAGCCGCACCGTCGCCTACCTGGGGGTGAGCCGCACCACCGATGGCGAATATCTTTCCAGCGTCGATGTGGAACTGGCCCTCACGCTCACCGGCTACGTGGCCATCGCCATCGAGAACGCCTCGCTCTACCGCACCCTGCAGCGCAAGGTGGAAGAGTACGAGCGGCTGAAGGAATTCAGCGAGAACATCGTCGAGTCGATCAACGTGGGCATCCTGGCGGCCGACCTGGACGACCGCGTGGAGAGCTGGAATTCGCAGATCGAGCAGTTGAGCGGCGTCACCCGCGAGAACGCGCTGGGGCGAAAGCTCTCGGAGCTGTTTCCCGCGGAGCTCGCCGGCCAGTTCGACCGCGTGCGCGGCGAAACCGGGATTCATCACATCTACAAGTTCGTTCTGAAGCCCCAGGTGAGCGGGGGCAATGGCGCTGGCGTCGGCGCTGGCGTCGGCAATGGCTCTGGCGTTGGCAATGGCTCTGGCGTTGGCAATGGCGCTGGCAATAGTGCTGGTGCTGGCGTTGGCAACGGTGCTAGCGCAGGCACCGCTACTGGCGCCGGCAACGGCGGGAGTAACGGCGGGGGCAACGGCGCTGGCGCCGCCACTGGCAATGGCAATGGCGACGGACAGGGGACCGTCCACGCCTTGCCGGCGCGCTTCCGCGAGGCCACGCTGAATATCGCCATCGCGCCGCTGGTATCGCGAGACCAGGAGCAGATTGGCCGGCTGATCATTTTCGACGACGTGACCGACCGCGCCGAACTGGAGCAGCGCCTGGTGCAGGCCGACAAGCTGAGCAGCATCGGGCTGCTGGCGGCCGGCGTGGCGCACGAGGTCAATACGCCTCTGGCGGTGATTTCCACCTACGCCCAGATGCTGGCCAAGCAGATGGCCGAGGACTCGCCGCAGAAAACCGTCATCCTCGACAAGATCGCCAAGCAGACCTTCCGCGCCAGCGAAATCGTCAATTCGCTGCTGAACTTCTCGCGCACTTCCAGCACCTCGTTCGGCGACCTCGGCCTGAACCGCGTGATCCAGGAAACCGTTTCCCTGCTGGAACACCAGCTTCAGAAATCCGGCATCCAGATGAAGACCGATCTGGACGCCAGCTTGCCCTCGGTGCATGGCAACACCGGCAAGCTGCAGCAGGTGTTCCTGAACCTGTTCCTGAACGCGCGCGACGCCATGCCGAACGGGGGCGTGCTGGAAGTGCGGACCTGGCGGGACGGCGCGAGCGTGAAGGTGGAAGTGGCCGATTCCGGCCAGGGGATCGCACCCGAGCACCTCCATCGCATCTACGATCCGTTCTTCACCACCAAGGGCGCGCGCAAAGGCACGGGCCTCGGTCTTTCGGTGACTTACGGTATCATTCAAGAGCATGGCGGTTCGATTGAAGTCTCCAACCGGCCGAATGGCGGCGCCTGCTTCCGCCTGGAGCTGCCGGTATCCTCCCGGGCCGCCGCAAGGACCCCGGTGAATGCCGCTTGAACTGACGATTCCCCCCACTGCCCTGAGCGGAGCCAAAGGCAACGTGCTCGTAGTGGATGACGAGGCCGACATCCGCGAAGGCCTGGAACTGCTGCTGACCTCGGAAGGCTACGCCGTCGACCTGGCGCAGAACGGCGTCGAGGGCATCCACCGCATGGAGACGCGCGGCTACGACCTGGTGCTGCTGGACCTCATGATGCCGGACCTGTCCGGCATGGAAGTGCTGCAGACGGTGCGCCAGCGCGACCGCGAGACGCCCATCTTCCTGATCACCGCCTTCGGCTCGGTGGATGCGGCGGTCAGCGCGCTCAAGCTGGGAGCCAACGACTACTTCTCCAAGCCCTGGGACAACGAAAAGCTGATCATCGAGATCGACCGCATGATCGCCCGGCGGCGCCTCGAATACGAGAACACGCACCTCAAGCGGGCCCTCAAGCAGCGCTACGCCTTCCCCAACATCATCGGCAAGAGCGAGAGAGTGGTGCGCATGCTGGACCTGGTGGCGCAGGTGTCGCCCAGCCGGTCCACCATCCTGATCACTGGCGAAACCGGCACCGGCAAGGAGCTGGTAGCCAAGGCCATCCACGCCAATTCCCCGCGGGCCGACCGCATGTTCGTGGCGGTGAACAGCGGGTCGCTGCCGCCGGACCTGCTGGAATCCACGCTGTTCGGCCACGTGAAGGGCGCCTTCACCAGCGCCATCCAGTCGAAGAAGGGTTATTTCGAAGTGGCCGATGGCGGGACCATTTTCTTCGACGAAATCGGCACCATCGGGCCGGAGACGCAGATCAAGCTGTTGCGGGTATTCGAGGAGCGCCAGTTCACTCCCCTGGGCTCGACCGAACCCATCAAGGTGGACGTGCGCATTCTGGCCGCCACCAACGCCGATCTGCGCGAGCTGGTGAAGCAAGGCAAGTTTCGCGAGGACCTGTTCTACCGCCTGAACGTGATTCAGATTGGCCTGCCGGCGCTGAGGGAGCGCCGCGAGGACATTCCCCTGCTGGTGGACCATTTCTTCGGCGAATACTGCCGCGACAACCGGAAGTTTCTGGACAGCGCCGGCCGTTCGGTGCTCCACTTCCAGGCGGACGCCATGCAGGTGCTGATGGAGCACAACTGGCCTGGAAACGTGCGCGAGCTGGAGAACGTAATCGAGCGCGCGGTGGTGCTGGCCTCCGACGCCGAGGTGCCGATCGACGTGCTGCCGGATTCCCTGCTGCAGGCCAACGGTGTGCGGCTGCACCGTGGCGAGGGCGCTCCGCTGCCCGTGGACGCGTCGCTATTCGAGATCGTCAACGATTTCGAACGGCGCGTGATCCTGGAGCGCCTGGAGCAACGCGGCTGGAGCCAGACCGAAGCGGCGGAAAGTTTGCACGTGCCGCTTTCCACCCTGAATCAGAAGATCAAGCGGCTGGACATCAAGATCCGGAAAAAGTCCGAAGCGTAAGGGCGGGCAGGATGCGGCCTGCGAAGGGGCAGGCCTTCGCGTGTAGGCGCCATCCGATCTCCAAATCGCGGGCCGACTCTGCAGCCGCGGCGCGTGAGCCGGGCGACATCACTCGGTGGCCGCTCAGCGGTAGCGGTACAGCTTGACCTTCTGGATCGAATAGCGGTCGCCGGGGAACCACAGGGCGCGCCAGTCCGGAGTCTCGTCGCCGTTCAGGCGGCGTCCGGGGACCCAGCGGCCCTCCACGTATTGGCCTTCGTCGGACGAGACCAGACCCACGCTTTGAGTGGTGTCCGTGGCGGACTCGAAATAGACGTTGATGCTTCGGCCGACAATCACATAGTCGTCGGGGCCTAACTGGATGAACAGGCCGGCGACACGGTCCACCGGGGCGGCGACAGGCGCATTCGGGTCCTGACTGCGTGGCGCGAAACGGGCCTCAATGGTGTAGTCGCCCAGACGCACCTTGGCCCGGGGTGTGTCCTTATCCACCAGCACGGCCGTCACTTTCCCAAGGCCCTGCCGTTCCAAAATCAGGGGAGCTACCTGCCCCAAAATCTGGTAGCCTTTGCCGAGCTCACCGTCCGGGGATACCAGCCGGTCGATCCCAAACGGCGAATAGCCGATGCCCTCGTACTTGCCGGCGGTGGCAATCGCATGCGCCACGCCGCGCGCGTCTCCGCGGGATTCGGGTATGAAGAGCGGGTTGCCGGACTGCTTGTACCAGGTGCACCAATCGTCGTAATTTGGAACGTGGACGTCGGGCGAGAGGATGTCGATGGCCGGGGCCGCGGCCCTCCAGGCATCGAAGACCTGCGGCAGCGGGCCGCCGCTGGGATAGCCGCCGGGCTTGTCCTCGTTGGGCTTGTCCGGTCCCTGCCGCAGCCAGGTGTTCACAAACATCGGTATGGGGTATTCGGCTTTGCCGGCTGCAGCCACATGGCCGATGTAACGGGCATAGTTCCACGCCATGAATAACTCGTCGGTTTCCATGCCGGCGCCGAAGACCTCTTCCCAGCTTCCGGAGGTCTTGAAGCCGGTGGCTTCCCAGCGCTTGTGCAGCTCGGGAATCAAGGTGTCTTTGTGCTTCTGGAGGTAGTCCATGAACTCCTTCGGCACCGGGCCCGCGAAGGCTTTGTTGGCGGCGGGCGAGTGGTCGCGCGCGGGGCCGAGAACGCCGACTTCGTTCTCCACCTGCATCATGATGACGGTGTGGAAGTCTCCGTCCACCTCGCGGATGTGCTTCATCAATGCGGCGAAGGCGCGTGCATCGGCATCCCGGCTGGAGTCGCTCAGCGTAGATAAAGTGGGCAGGCCCTTGCCTTTTTCGTCCTGGATGATGGGGAAGCGCTGCTGGTTGGTCTTCACCCACGCGGGCTGGTAGGTGGACTTGCCGTTTTTCCAGCTCCCGAACCAGATCATGATGAGGCGCAGGTTAGATCGCCGGGCGCCGTCAATCAGGCCGTCCACCAGGCTGAAATCGAAGCGGCCTTCCTCGGGCTCCATCAACTCCCAGGAGGTCGTGGCCAGGACGGTGTTGAGATTGGTGGCGGCGATCTTGGGCCAAAGCGGCCGCATGTACTCCAGACTGGAGCCGCTGGAGTTATTCAGCTCGGCGCCCAGGACCAGGTATGGTTTCCCGTCCACGATCAGTTGCGTGGCCGTTCCCTGTTTGGCGAGATGCGGGATGCCGGCGGCGTTGGCCTGCGTGAAGGCCGGCAAGGGCGCGAGCAATATCAGGATTGCAGTGACGATAAACGTTCTTCTCAGTAGCATGGGTTCACCCCGGGGCGTTCGCCCGAAAGAATCCGCGATCCGCCTTGGGACAAGGAGGACGCCCGCGTCGCCGCGGCAACGGCAGTTTCTGTGCCGGTTGTGTAGTGAAAGATTATAGCTCCATGAACGGGAGTGATCCAGGGAGTGAACCAGGCTTCGGCGGTGCGCTGTGGCAGGTCGGTCCGGAATTGAGCGCGCGTCTGTCCCGGAGCCGATCACGCCAGCGGCAGCAGGCGCGCACGCGTGCTGCGGGCGCCTCCCGTGAGGACGCATCCCTCCTCCAGCCGGCCAGTCGAAGCGTCAGTCGCGATCCAGAATCAGTACGCCGAGGTCCGGATCGGCCAGGAATTCCGTGATCCGGATGGCCTCGCGGCGCAATACCCGCTCGGCGTCCCTGGTCGGGTGCATCCAGCGCCGGAGCCAGACGACTTTGGGAGGCGGCCCTAATGTTGTAGCGAGTTCGTAGAAGTCGGCGTCGGTGCTCACGATGACGAACCCCCTGTTCTTGGCAAGCTCCCAAATCTGACGATCCGGGCTTTCGAGCAAGCCGAACTCCACGACGTGAGCCGAGTCCGGGTACAACTCTGCGAGGCGGACGACGAGTTTGCGCGAGAGATTCTCGTCGAACAGCAGCTTCACAGAGCCACACGCCTGCCCAGCCGGGCGGCAAATTCGTATACCGCCCGGAAATCATCCGACTCCAGCTCTGGGTAATCATCGAGGATTTGCTGTTCTGTCATGCCGGCGGCGAGCCAATTCAACACGTCCCAAACTGTGATACGCAGGCTGCGGATACACGGCTGCCCGGAGCGTTTGCCTGGCTCGATCGTGATGCGGGGGCTCATCCTTCGAGGATATCACCCGCTAGGTTCAGCGCCCCTATCCCCACCAGGTCTCCCCCGGCGCCAAATGCGCGCGGGCGACGTCGGGATTGAGCTCGATGCCAAGGCCGGGCTTGTCCTGAATAGTGAAGTAACCGTTCTCCCAGAAGGGGCCCGGGCGAATTACTAAGTCGGGCCACCAGTCTACCCAGTTGGCCAGCTCGTGAATGCGGAAGTCGCGCATGGCCGCGGCGGCGTGGCAGGAGGCCACGGTTCCCACGGGGCTCGCGGGATTGTGGCAGGCGGTCCAGATGTAATAGAGGTCGGCGAGATCGGAGATCTTCTTGGATTCCAGCAGGCCGCCGGATTTGGGAACGTCGATGTGCACGCCGGAAGTGGCCTGCATCTCGATCAGCTTGCGGAAGCCCTGGCGCATATAAAGGTTCTCGCCGGTGCAGACCGGAATGGGGATGGACTGGGTGACACGCTGCATGGCCTCGATGTTGTCCGGCGGCACGGGATCTTCCAGCCACATGGGATTAACGGGCGCCAGCTCGCGCCCCAGGCGGATGACATCCTGGGTGTCGTAGTGCCAGTGGCACTCGATGGCGAAATCCGCATCCGGGCCCAAGGTTTGGCGGACGGTTTCCATACCGGTGACGATGCGGCGGTAATCCCTATTGGTGAGAGCGCGGCCGTAGGGGTCGTGCCCGGGCTCCGTGGAACGGGGATCGGCCCTGGGCGGGACGCCGTCGCCCTGGAACTTGAAGGCGGTCCATCCCCACTTTTCGGCGCGCGCGGCCTCGGCCTGGGCCTTCCACGCGGCCTGGTCTTCCACATCCCTGACCACCTGCAGGGTGCGGTAAAAGCGCACACGATCGCGGAAACGGCCGCCCAGGAGGTTGCAGACCGGCGTCTGCAGGATGCGCCCGCAGAGATCCCAGAGAGCGATTTCGATGCCGCTGGCGGCGCTGACGGTGACGCCACCGATGGAGCCGGCGCCGGCGCTCTGCATGAGCATCTTGGTGAAGAGCTTGTCGACGTTGAGCGGGTCCTCCCCCACCACGATGGGCTTCATCTTGGCGAGGACCATATCTTTCACGCCCCAGCCCCAGTAGGCTTCGCCGATGCCGTACAGGCCGGAGTCGGTTTCGATCTTGATGAGATTCCAGTCCCAAGTGCCGCGGACGATCATGCACTTGACGTCGGTAATCTTCACCTTCTTCTGCTGCGATAAGGCCAGGCGCTGGAACGGGCCGGCAAACAGGCATCCGGCGGATGCGGTACGGAGAAACTCGCGGCGGTCCATGGTGGGCACTATATCAGATGGCTCGGTCGCATTACCAGCTCTGGTGAACGAGAGGGCGGATTCTGGCATAGTACAACGCGCCAATAGCGGACATGGCGGCGTCCGGGAGCGGAGGCATGTTCCGAAGCCGCTTAATTGCCGGCAACTTGCGGCGCGCGCCAGGTACCGCGGCCGTCTTTACCAGCGCTGGTGAACGGAGGGGCGAATCCTGGCGTCGTACAGCGCGCGAATGGCGGACATGGCGGCGCCGGAGAGCGGGGGCAGGTCCGAAGCCGCGCAATTGTCGGCCACTTGCGACCCGCGCTTGGCGCCGGGGATGGCACAGGTGACGGCGTCGAACATCAGAATCCAGCGCAGCGCGAATTGCGCCATCGTGACGCCGGCGGGCAGCAGGGGGCGAATCTCTTCCACGGCGGCCAGCGAGATTTCGTAATCCACGCCGGAGAAGGTCTCGCCCACGTCAAAGGCCTCGCCGGAGCGGTTGAAGCGGCGATGGTCGTCCGCGGCGAATTGCGAATCGCGGGTCAGCTTGCCGGTGAGCATGCCGCTCGCGAGAGGCACGCGCGCCAGAATGCCCACTTGCTTCGCCTGCGCCTGGGCGAAAAAGAGATCGGCGGGGCGCAGGCGGAAGCAGTTGAAAATGATCTGCGCCGTCTGTACGTTGGGATACTCGATGGCCTTGAGGGCTTCTTCCACGCGCTCCACGCTGACGCCATAGTGGCGGATCTTGCCGGCTTCCATCAGGCGGTCGAGGCAGCCGAACAACTCGGGGCGATAGTAGACATCGGTGGGCGGGCAGTGAAGCTGGAGCAGGTCGAGGCAGCCGGTGGACAGGTTGCGGAGGCTGTCTTCGACAAAGGCGGTGAGGTTCTTTTCGTTGTAGCCGTCGGCGGTGTGGGGCGACAAGCGGCGGCCGGCCTTGGTGGCCACCACGATCTCCTCTTTGCGCTCGCGTTTGAGCTGGGCGATGAGGCGTTCGCTGCGGCCCATGCCGTAGACGTCGGCGGTGTCGATGAAATTCACGCCACAGTCGAGGGCCTTGCGGAGGGCGGCGAGGGACTCGGCGTCATCGACGCTGCCCCAGGCGCCGCCGATGGCCCAGGCGCCGAAACTGATCTCGGAAACTTTCCAGGGAGTGCGGCCAAGCTGTCGGTATTTCATGGGTGAACTCGTATGATAGCGCCGCGACGCGGGGGCGTCGATCAGGGGAACAGGTGCGGGGCGATCAGGGTGATGAAGTCGCGCGGCGCGATCACCTTGGTCTTCTTCCAAAACCTGGGGAAGTGGCGCACGTTTCCGGTGATCCGGTAGTCGGCTCCCGCGGCATCGGCGCACTCGATGAAAATGTCGTCCGCCGGATCGCTTGCCACGCGAAGCGACCGGGACGGCGACACCAGATGAGAGGACTTCCCGATGAGGTCTAGCAATTGCCGCTGCAGCCCCTTTCGGATGCGCAGTTCCGGCCGGGAAAGGACGGCCCTATACTCGCCCATCATGGGCTCGGATACGTAAAGTCTGGCCGGCCTGGTAATCGCAAGCAGAACGATGGTACGTTGCAACCCGTCGGGTTTCAGGGCCGCCGAGACGATAATATTGGTGTCGATGACCAGGCGAAGCGGGATCATCGGCGTTTCGTCTTCTGTGCTCGCGCCGCCTGGATGATCCGATCGATCTGGCGAGGCGT
>Ga0265316_10003960_pt1 | contig 14838 bp, 9 predicted proteins | sample 4522metaG_FD_202092 | JGI IMG/M metagenome (GOLD analysis project Ga0265316, IMG submission 202092) | Rhizosphere microbial communities from Carex aquatilis grown in University of Washington, Seatle, WA, United States - 4-5-22 metaG | ecosystem: Host-associated > Plants > Roots > Rhizosphere >...
TCCACGACCTCCGCCACACCTACGCGGCCTTCTACCTCATGTCCGGCGGCAACCTGTACGATCTGCAAAAGAACCTCGGCCACCACTCCGTCGCGTTCACCGCGGAGGTCTACGGCCACCTATCCGCCGACCATCGCATCAGGGAAGCCGCGCGGGTGTCTTACCCTGCTCCGCCCGAGAACGCGATTGTGTTCCACTCGCGGCGCCGGGTCTCTAGTCGCTGAGATTCGACGGTTCAGGAGTCCACACGTACGCAAACTCCCATGGTGGAAACGGAATCATACGTCAAAGCAAGGAATAGGGCATGCTCGGTTTCCACTTGGCAAGCAACCGCAGTAGCATGTAGGTAGTCGGGTGTCTCGGAAGTGGTCTACCAAAGCCCCTCTTCGATTGCCCCTGATCAACGGAAAAGCCCCAATGAATCTTTGCACCTTCTTGAAGCACAAATGGATCGGCTGCGTCTGCGTCAGGTGTGTCATCGACAGACACGAATGGAGCAACGGCGTCTGTGTCAAGTGTGGCGTCAGAGAGCACTCGAACCAGCCTTCACGCATAGGATGCGACCTGCACCACGATGTTCAAAGCAACTGCCGCTGCACGAGATGTGGCAAGGAATTTCACAAAGATATTCGCTGCGTGTGTACTCGCTGCGGAAGAGTAGCGCACAGATTTACGGAACATTTGTATTCCTGTCTGACGTGTGACTACAGGAACTCGACGGACTCCTTCCGCTACCAGGCCTGTCGGGAGAAGAACGAATCCATCATGGCGTCGCCAGGCAAGCACAGACAACTTCATAACACCCGTATGAGTGTTTCTTGCACGTGCGCTACGTGTGGTGTTGAAATTCACGATTGGGAGAAGCTTGGCGCCGACTCTGCAAGATGCCGAAGGTGCAGGAAGGTCAACTGTAGCCACTCGGAGCGAGTGCTCACCGGAACACGCCGGGCGATGATAGAGAGTACTGGAGGCGACTATTGTGGAACCACGATCCGCGAGGAGGCATGCAGGTTCTGTGGGGAGAGGTTTGAAGTCATTGCATAGTGGCAAGGTTCGAGTGAACCCGGCAGCAAAATGACCAGACTCGACCGGGGCGCCTGGGCGGTCCGAAACGGCAGCCGTCCTTAGAGTTTCTGCTTTCCTGCTACGAACCCACAGGGACCCTTCGCGCTTCTGCTTGTCGTCGAGAGCAAAGCACCCTACGCACCAGCGAAGGCCACACGCGAGATGAGGCTCAGAGGGATATTCTGCTTGGCTCAGATTCCACCAGCGCAGGCGGCGATACGCGCACGCAAGCGCAGCTTCGGGCCGACCGCCACGTCGAAGAACATGAACCACATGGGGAAGGGATGAGTGCCCAACTTCTTCAACGGGTGGGACTTCCTCGTCACGGGATGCGACCAACCGAAGCCGCGCGGACCAGTCGTCGGTATTCTTGGCGAGCTGCCCCTGCAAGACCGCCACGGCTTGAGGGGGATCGAATCTCAAGTTTTCCCACTGCCGAGAATAGCTTGATCCTCGCGATTCGCTCGGCGATCGACTTGTCTTCAACCATCTTGCGACCACCCTACCCTCTAGTACCCGTTTAGTACCCGGCCCTCCCTGGTATCGGGCGGGTCCCATCGAGGGATTCATCGTTTTCCTAAGTCATTTCAACGTTGTGCGGGAAGGGGGACTCGAACCCCCACTTCTTTCGAAACCAGATCCTAAGTCTGGCGCGTCTACCAGTTCCGCCATCCCCGCGTAATAATTTCGATAGGTTGGATGATTGATTTTGTAATTCAAACTACGCTTGGCACCAGTTGGTATCAGAGTTCTTGCGCTCACTACTCCTAAGTCCCTGATAAAACTAGGCTCTTCACGGAACCGGCGAAGATTCCAAGTCTGGTCTGGTGCGTCTGTGAGTTCTGACGGGCCTGATAGTGCCAAGGTCCTTCGTGGCAAACAAGTCCGATTCATACTCACCCGCGACACCAAGGCATCCAAGGCCCTCTTGCATCTGGCGGGACGGCGAACGACATGGCGCGATTGGCTAACCTCCGTTGCGACGCCCCCTACCGCAGTGCCACAGCAGCATCCGCCCTCGCTGCCGTCGTGACAGTCAGACCAGAACCGTGAGACCAAGCGCGCGGAAGTCGCGGCCGAAGGCCAGGCAGGCCATGTCACCCAGCCGTTGCCTCACGATGACGAACGAGACCGCATCGCAGTAAGAGAGGCGTTGCCTGGGAGCCAGACGTCGAAAGACCTCCAGGGCGGCAGCGTGGTCCGTCGAATCTGGAACGACCATTTCGACAGTCGGCACGATATCCCGGGAAAACAGCAGAGCCGAACGCGCCCCATCGCGATAGCGTAGAAGGGTGAGGGTTTCGCTCATCACCTCGCGCGTGGTGTGGAACCGACTGGCCGCAACGGCCGCCTCTTCGAGCAATTCGCCCGCGCGTTCATGATTCACGTCCTTGGCTACCATGGCCGCAAACCAAAACGATGTATCGACGAACAAATTCGTCGGGAGTGGCATTAGTCGTGGCGTCTCGTCAGGTAGTCGGTTTTGTGCACCGACACGTCTGCGCGCCGCCCACGGCGGCGCGGCAGCGCTTGTCGCAGGGAGAGAAGTGCCCTTGCTGTTCCGGCCTCGTCAACCAGCGGCCCAATCAATCGCGCAACGGTGACGCCACGATTGGTAATTTCCACGGTGGTGCCAGCCCTCTGAATCTCCTTCAAAAGAGAGGGCAGGACTTTCCTGACTTCGCTGATAGCCATCTGTCGCGACATGTACAAATTGTACATGCCCGAATCTGCAATAACCAGAGGATTCCCTTCATCGAGTGCCTGCCTTTCGCGACTCGCCACGGGCGTGGCCGCGCCGGCTTGTCGATGCCATTCGTTGATGCCATTCAAGGAGGAAACGCAGAGTAGCCTTTCACGAGCGACACTAGACCCTGAACAATGAACTGCAGTGACAGAGCCGCCAACAGCAGGCCCATCATTTGCTGCACCACCGTGATGCCCGAGCGGCCCAGCAGGCGCTTGATGGGGATGGCCGAGCGCAGGATCAGATAGGACAGGCTGAAGACCAGCGCAATGGCCCCCAGCAGAACTAGCCGCTGCGGGCCCAGCGGCCCCGCCCCGTCGAGGGCGGTACTGAACACCACCACAGAAGTGATAGCTCCTGGGCCCGACAGCAGGGGCGTGGCGAAGGGCACGACGCTCAGGTCCGGTTGGTCCTGGTCCTCGTCCATGGTGCCGCGCTTCTTGCTCCTGAGCATTTCCAGGGCCGTAATCAGCAGCAGCAGACCGCCCGCCGCCCGGAAGGCGTTCAGATCGATCTGCAGGAAGCGGAACACGGCCGTGCCCGCCAGAGCGAAAAAGATCAGGATGGCCGCCCCGAACATGCAGGCCCGCCAAGCGATGCGCCGGAGTTCGGCCGGGTCGTCCTCCTTGGTCAGCCCCAGGATCAGCGGTACCGCCGCCACAGGATCCACCACGACCAACAGACCGATGAAGACCAGGATGAAATGGTTGAATAGAGACATGGCCGAGTTCCGAAAGCTGCTCACGCCAATCTAACACGGCCGGGCTGGCCTTCCGGCTTCGTCGGGCAAACCCATGTGCGCCATGAGATAATGCTTCTCCTAGGGTCCTGCGACTCGCCCAAAGCCGGCTGTTTTGCCCTGCCATTGGGGATGTAGTAGAGGGATGGGGGCGTGGACAAAGCACAACTTCGACGAAAATATTCGTACGTCGTGGCCGGCGCGATTCTGCTGGTCGGTCTCGGGATTTCCGTTGGCATCTACTGCACGGCTGATGCAGCCTCGGACGACATCCCGTGGGAGCTTACGCCGCAATCCCAAAGATACACACGGGCCCTCAAGCTCTACGGCGGGACGATGAACGAGCTGGTAGTGAAACTGAATGAGTGGTTCAAAGGATTGTGGCACGGCAAATCTCTCGCCTTCAGCGTGGCGGCAATCTCGCTCGGTATCGCCTTGGCGTACCTCTTTTTCGCCAACCGGGGGCCGCTACTGATGCCCGAGGACGATACGAGCAACCCGCCAGTGAAGCCTCTTTCCCAGTGACATCCCGATCGTGATGCCTGCGACCTGCTCGCCCCTTCCCGCCAGAGTTGTCGAACCCGGCAGCACGCTCGGTGCCATCAGCGTCGGACCGCGAGGGGCCTGCCTGGTCGAGGACGACCGTCCCCATTTTCTGGTCGCCATCGCCATACCTTCCGTGCCGGTCGCCGTGAGCAACGGAGCCCAGGCCAATGCCTAAGAAGTGCCCTCGGTAAACCGGAGGCGCCTACTCGACTCCGCCATCACCGCGTAATGATTTCGACGAGCTAGCTGCCTGATTTCGCAACTCAAAGCAGTTTTTCGTGGCCGCGTGAGGACGCCCGCGCTGAACCGGCTCGCCTCGACACGTTTAGCGGTGATAGAAAATCGCCATGAACGGCACTTCATCCGTCACCTTCACACCCACCCAAGACACCGAGGCATTCGAGACCCTGGTGCATCTGGCGGGACGGCGAACACTGCCCATTTCCGCAGAGCTATTGGCGGAGCACGCGATGGCCTTGCCGGGAGGCTGGGACTGGCCGGTCAGGCGGGCGGCGTTCGAGGCGATCTTGCGGCGGCTATCCTCGGCACGCGGGCAAGAGTTGACGGTCGGGAAGTCGCCCCGGGGTGGGCCATTCGGTGACTACACCCTGCGCAGCCGCCAGACCGGGGGCAACCTTCGCTACGCCGTTCGTTTGTATTCGGTGGCTCCCCTACGGGGAAGCTGCGACTGTCCGGACTATCTACGCGGCGCCCTGGGGCTGTGCAAACACTTGCTCGCGGTCGTCGATTGCCTCGCGGCAAAACCGCGGCTCTGGCGAGAGGCTATAGTCGGACCGACTGCGCAGCTGCCGCGCCTGCGCTGGGATACGACGCTGGCCCCGGCTGGCGTCTTCGATCCGTTGAGCGCCCTTTGCCTACAGGCCGTCGGCACATCGGCGCGCGAGCGACCGCCGGCCGGACTGCTGCGCCTTTTTCAGCCCGCCAAGTCCGGGCTCTCGCACCTCGATGAAACCCACGATGAAGATCCCGCGGCGCGCTTGCATCTGGTCGCCGACTTGCAGAAGTACCAGCGCCTTGCGGGATCAGGGGCGGATCCCGCGGTGGGGGCAGTCCTTACCGACGAGCGCAATCGCCTGGAACGCATTCTGCGGCTGCGCGCGAATGCGCGAGGGCTGCGGGGAGCCAGCAGTCACGGCAAGCGACGCTTGTATGACTATCAGAAAGCGGGCGTCGAGCGCTTCCTGACCCAGGGTCGGCTGGTGCTCGCCGATGACATGGGGCTGGGCAAGACCACGCAGGCCATCGTTGCGGCGGCGGCACTTCAGGAAGTCGGGCTGGTGCGCCGCGGACTGTTCATCGTTCCCGCATCGCTAAAATCCCAGTGGCAGCGCGAGTGGCAGGCCGTGAGCTCGGCTCCGCTGGTGGTCGTGGAAGGCGGCCCGGAGGCCCGGCGCGAAGTCTACGCCAAGACCCGCCGAGGTTTTCTGGTGACCAACTACGAGCAGGTCGTGCGCGATCTCGACGCCATCGCGGCCTGGGGCGCCGACCTGGTCGTGCTCGATGAGGCCCAGCGGATCAAGAACTGGTCCACGCGCACGGCGCTCACCATCAAGCACCTGCGCCCCACCTATCGCCTGGTGCTGACCGGCACGCCGATGGAAAATCGCCTGGAAGAGCTGGCGTCGATTGTCGAGTGGGTCGATGACCGCGCGCTCGAGCCCAAATGGCGGCTGCTGCCCTTGCACTCCGCCTACGCCGACGGCACGCGCGAGGTGACAGGCGCGCGCAACCTGACGGCCTTGCGGGCCCGCCTCGCGCCGGTGCTGTTGCGCCGCTTGCGCTCCGAGGTGCTGGCCCAGCTCCCGCTCCGCCAGGACACCGTGGTGCCGGTGACACTGACGGAAGATCAGCGCGCCGCCCACGACGATCTCAACCTGCCCATCGCCAAGCTTCTGGCCATGGGCAAGCGTCGTCCACTCACGCCGCCCGAATTCCTGCGCCTCATGAGTCTGCTTGCCACCCAGCGCGTGATCTCGAATGGGATGGCTCAGCTCAACTTCACCGAGACTTGGCCGGAGCTGCGGCTGCGCGCGCCCACGCCCAAGTTGCTCGAGTCGCTGGCCACCCCCAAGCTGAGCGAGTTGCGCGAACTGGTCGGCAGCCTGGTCGTCACCCAGAAGCGCAAGGTCGTCGTCTTCAGCCAGTGGCGGCGCATGCTGGAACTTGCGGCGTGGGCAGTGTCGGATCTGCTCGCGCCCGAGGGGCTGCGCGCCATGTTCTTCACCGGCCAGGAAGGACTGCGGCGCCGCACCCAGAACCTCGTCGATTTTCACGACGACCCCAAAGCCGCGATCCTGTTTCTCAGCGATGCGGGCGGCGTGGGGTTGAATCTGCAGAAGGCTGCCAACGCCTGCATCAACCTGGAACTGCCCTGGAATCCCGCTGTGCTCGAGCAGCGCATCGGGCGCATCCACCGCCTGGGGCAGAAGCGGCCCATTGATGTCTACAATCTGGTCAGCCAGCAATGCATCGAGGAACGCATCGCCGGCATCGTTTCGGACAAGCGAGCCCTCTTCAAAGGACTCTTCGAGGGCGGCAGCGACCAGATCGCCTTCGAGCGCTCGTCGTCGTTCATGACCTTGCTAGAACGACTGATAGAACCGCCCTCCGTCCCGGCGCCCGCCGCCGTCGCAGAAACCGTGGACACCGCCGCGACCGACGAGAGCGAGGCGCCCACCATCGAGGTGGAAGAGATGATCGATGCCGCAAATCCGGCGGGCCAGGAGGTTCCTGCGCCGCAGCCGGAGATGTCGATCCTGCCTTCTATTTCGCCTTCGCTGGCGATTACCGAAGACGTCCCTGTTGCGCGCCTGTTCGAGGCCATCAGGGTCGAACGCGGCAACGACGGCAGCCTGCGCATCGAGGCGCCTCCAGCCGCCGCCGGCGCGCTCGCCGCGCTCTTCGACGGCATGGCGCGATTGCTGACCTCCGTCGCGTCGGCCCCGCCCGCAGCACCGGAGCAGCGTCCGCCCTCGCTGCCGTCCTAGGATCAGCGCGCATCGCTAAAGCAATCGCGGACTACGGACGATGGCATGGGGGCCGGCTCTCGCACGCTGGTTTCGCAGACCTGCGCCCGCGACCTGGACGGCTCAACCCGGAGGAATGCTCATGCTACGATGCAGGATCCAGTTGGCAATCGGGATGTCGCTTGCTGGATGGATCGCAGCTTGCCAGGTCAGACCGGGATCTGAGGCGACGAATGCGTCGGGGACCGCCACGCCCCTTGACCAGCTTGCAAGCCACTCGCCCGGTCCCATGCCCCACTACCCGCGGGCTGAGATTGCCGCCGGGCAAAGGTTTGCGCTGACGTCGGATGGATCGTACGCGCCATCCGGCGCCGATGGATGCCAGATCCCGACCACCGGTAGCCAGAAGCTCCTCGTGCTCCCAGTCATCGTCAACGACTACGCATCGCCACCTGCCGAGCGCAACACCGCTGCCAAGCTCAGCGACTTTCTGTTCGGGACTCCGTCGGGCAGGCAAACCGTGACCAACTACTTCCTGCAAGCGTCTCGTGGCGCCTCGGCAGGCGCCCTGCAGTGGTCAGGCGATGTTATGGAGTGGCGGACCATCAACCATTCCAACACCGAGTCCAGCCAGACCAGCGGCAGCGAGCTCATGCTCGGCAATGACCCCCTCGTCCGCGAGGCGCTGCAGGCGTTCGATGCAGACATCGACTACAGCAAGTACGACAGCAACGGGGACGGTTGCATCGATTGGTTGATGGTCGTGCACTCGGGCCCCGACCAGGCCCAAACCTACAACGAAAAGGATATCCGCTCGCACTTCGAGTTCTACGGACCGGCGGCACGGGATAGCTTCGACGGACGCCAGATCTGGGGCTCGGCCGTGGTCAGCGCGTGGTCTCCCATCGGGACCTACATACACGAGCTGGGCCACGCGCTCGGCCTGCCGGATCTCTACAGCTATGGGCCACCCAACAAAAGCATCGTGGGCACGTGGTCGGTCATGGACATGGGGATGTGGGCGGGTCCGAGCCAGCACAAGGGCGAGTGGCCGACTGGCATCGATCCGTACGGATTGCTCTTGCTCGGCTGGGCCAGCCCGCAGGTCGTCACCACCACGACGGCAGCCATCCCAATCGCCAATCCGACCACGACGGCACCGACCGTCGTCAAGGTGCCCCTGTCGAGCCTGGGAAGCCCGGCCGCGCAGCACTACCTTCTGATTGAATCACGCCTCAATGACAGTGGCCGGGGCACAACCGGCGCAAGCTGCGGGAGCACCAGCCGCTTCATCGACGACTGCGAGACCGCCTCTGGCGTGCTTGTCTGGGAGGTCGACGAGGGCGGGGTCAACGCGTTCGGGGCGTTACGCCAGTTGGTGACCGTGGCCGACGCCTATCCCGGCGAGGAGGTCAAGGGGATCGCGCCCGAGGCGTTGCTCGCCGATGCACCCTATGAGCCCGCCACAAACGCCGGGGCCTCGTCGCGCTACGAGCGCCGGGGCGTTCGCATCGACGTGAACAAATCCATCGCCAACGGCTACGAGGTGTCGGTCACGGTTGACTCGATCGCCCGCGCCGAGCTCAAGGCGCAGTGGATCCGCGTGACGCCCGATCCGCACAGTATCGGCCAGACCATGACCGTCGATGTGCGGGTGGTGAACGTCGGTGGCGTCGCAACACAGAACGCGGCAGTCGGGATCGCACCGATCGCCGGCGGCAAATGGAAAGCGCCCTTGAGCCAACTGCTCGGCACGGCCGGTGTGCTCGCGCCGGGAGAGACCGCAACCGCCCGATGGTCCGCGCCACTGTCGTTGGCTGGGCAAATCGATCTTTATGCAACCGTGAGCGCCGACAATGCCGCCACGGTGCTGTTGCACGACAAGGCCTACGTGGGCGGCAAGATCAGCCAGTTCGACATCGCAACCCAGATCAATATGGGCGATTTCATCGACGTACACCTAACCGATGCCTGGGACTTCGAGCTTGCTGCCTGCGTGCGAACCCTGAACTCAAGTTATCTGTCGACAGCCCCCGCGAACATCCACACAGCCTGCAACGCAGCTGCCGCGCCGGCTGCGTGTGCGGCATGCCAGCTTTACAATTACCAGCGGAGCGCACCATTTTCCACCGTGGATCCCACGGCCAAGCGGTATTGCTGGGTCTCCGGCAGCTACAGCCCCTGTCGCGGCGAGATCACCAAAGTTTGGACCGGCGACTTCCTCGGTGACGGCCGCAAGGAGATTCTCGTAGCCTATCGTGACGATACCGAGCGCATCCGCCAGTCCATCCACTGTTCATCCAATCCGAAACCATCGGATTGTGCCGACATCGCTGCCGGTTTCCCCGCCTCGGGCGTCGGCTGGCAGCAGCTCACGATGTTCTCCTACAATGCATCGACGCGAGCGCTCGAAAAGGTTTGGGAGGCAGTGCCAACCGCGGCGGCTCCCGCCGGCTTGCAACCAAGCGTCGAACACGCCTGCATGTACGTGCAGGGTAAACCCATCGAACTCGGCGACGGCAGCTTGTCGATACTCCTGTGGAACCTGTGCGACGGCTATTCCTATATCGTGCAGCCGAACGCTACGCATACGGGTTTCAACCAGATCGCGTACAAGAACGGCGAGCTCCTGTTCAGTGCGGACATCCTGGCGTCGGGAGCGGACTTCGACAAAGACACGGCGAAGGATTTCGTCCTGGACCAGCAGGTGAGCCCCACGGATGTCGCCCGCACCCTGCAATTGGCCCACGTCGATCTGACCGGAGCGAAGCCTACCTTCAAGCCCGGGGCATACATCGCGTGGAGCTCGGGCACCAGCCTCTTCCTGGATCCGTACCAAAGCTCGTTCGGGCCAGGGACGGTGCTGACGACGTACGATGCGGTTCACTACGTGGGGCTCATGCCCAAGGCGTTCTTTGCGGATGTGAATCAGGACGGACAGCCCGACCTCGTCTTTGCGGACGGAAACGGCATCAACTCGGGCCGTTTGATGGTGTTTGACTGGAGTGCTGCGGGTCAGCCGGAAATGAAAGTCGTCCGCAAGAACTGGGGCAACGTGACGACGGATCTACTCCCGCTCGACTGGGACGGAGACGGGCAGCCCGAGATCGTTCTGACCAATTCCGCGGAGAACTCGGTCCACGTGTTCAAGCACGTGGCCACGACGGGCGAGTATGCCGAGATCTTCACCGATTCGTTCGGAGGCTACACCGGCACGATGTACAACCCGAACATCGCCGTGGCAGACGTGGACGGCAACGGGACGCCGGATGTGATCGTCGGGCAAGGCGGGCACTGTTCGGTTCCCAACGTTGGCTCGGGGGTGTACGTGTATGGCTTTGGCATGGTCCTGCGCGATGACGATCGCGACGGGGACGGCGTGCGCGACGCGACGGCCGGGCTGGGGATCTTCACGGTAGCCGCCGCGGATCTCGATGGCGACGGCAAGGCGGAGATCATTGCGGGCTCGCAAAGCGGCGATCTGTATGTCCTCCACCATCGCGAGGCTGACAGTCAATCTCCGACCGCCGTGGAGGTAGAGTGATGAGCGCCAAGATGTCGAGGCTGAATCTCGTCTTCTTGACTTCGGCGCTGGCGTTGGCCGTCGCAGCGGGCTGCTCCAGCAAGTCGCAGGACCATGATGCCGCCAGTGCTAGCGAGGGTGGGGCCAACCGGCAACCGGATTCTTCCGCCACAGATGCCGGTAGTACTTTTGCCCAGGACGCCGGCGTGTCGGGGTCCGTCGATCAATCGCAGTCGCAGTCGCAATCGCAAGACGCCGCGTGGGCGGCGACAGAGCAGCCGGACGCCACCTCCACCGTCCCGCCAGTGCCGACTGACGGTGCGACGGAGGTTACGAGCATCTCAGGCAGCGAGGTTGGGGAGCCAGACCATGGGGATCCCGTCGCGGCCGGAGCGGACTTGGATGCCTCCTCTTCGGTAGACGCACTCGATGTTGCCGGGTCGGCGGAGAGCGGCACCACTGTGGATTGCTCGCAAGCCCCGGACATCAGCTCCAACCCACCCACCGTCACCTCCATCGGCGTGACGCCATCAACCGGGACGTCGTGCACAGCCAGGCAACTCGTTGTCAATGTCGTGGGCGGCGAAGGCACGATCGCTGCGACCTGGGACTTCGCCGATGGGACGTTGGGAACAGGGCTGACGGTGAGCCATCGGTTTCTCACCCCCGGGACGAGAAACGTCACGGTGTCCGTGACCGACTCGGTAGGCCGGCGCACGACATCGACGACGTCCGTTGCCATCGCGCCTGTCTCGCGCGACGTCCGACTGCGCTTTCAAATCAAGGCCAGCGACCCCGACGCTCTCGACTACATCCGAAGTGTCGACCTGAATGCGACGCCGATTGGGGTGCCCGGGACCGTGCGCATGCGCGATGACGGCATCGCAGGCGGTGACGCCGTCGCTGGCGATGGCATCTATAGTGCGGAAGCCTTCGTGGCGAGCTGCGAAGACCTGCAGACCCCCGTCCGGATCAAGGTCCAGGACTCCGCGGGTGTCATCACGACGATCTCCGTCGTGCCCGACCACTACCGAGTCACGCCGTGAGCGTAACGGCCCGGATGGGCCCGACCACTCCACCATCCTGATGGGATCGACCAGCGAGACACAGGCAGCCGCGCTGCAGGTGCCGGAAATGATTCACCTCAATTGAGTGGCCCGGAACGTGCAGTTCACAGGCTGCATGAATGAAGACCGAGATCCTGCTTCTCGATCTCCGCGCACGATTGCAGGGGCCTAGCTCGTGGAGGTAGTTCATGAACAATCTGATGCTCTCGTTCTCCGGTACCGATCTTTCCCGCCTGCGCACCTTGGTTGCCGCCGTGGGGAAGGAAATTGCGCTCGTTCCCGGCGCGGTCACGACGGCCGCAAGTCCCAAAACTCCTCTCGACATGACGTGGTCCCGATTGGTCGACATGCTGGATCTCGGTACCGAGCCCGAGATGCGATCCTGTCCGACCTGCAAAAACCTGTGCGCGCTTGGGGCCTCGCGCTGCGGTCACTGCTGGACCAGCCTGCTGCCCCTTATTCCGAAGGAGAGCGTGGCCGCGTAACGCATCCGGCGCGAGTACGTGCACGAAAGTACAGACGGCAGGCCCTGGGTCCAGGCGTATGAATCCTTGGCGGACTCTTCTAGCGCTGCCCACGATTCTCGTCGTTGCCAGCGCCATGTCGCGACCGCCCCAAATTCCGAAGCTTGCCGCGCTCACCAGGGGCGGCAAGGGCCCGCCCACCGTTGTCCTGCTACACGGATTTTGCTCGTCGGAAAAGGATTGGCTGCCATTCGTCAAATCCATTCACTTGCCGCCGAGTGCTCGCTTCCTATTTCCCCGTGGACCGGAATCCGCAAGACGTTCCGACGGGGAACCGACCGGGCGGGCCTGGTGGCGCTTGGATCTAGCGGCGCACTTGCGTGACGGAGCCTTGGGCGCGGATCTCTCCGCCGAAAAACCCGCGGGAATCGAGCCCGCGGCCGAGGCCGTGCGTGCCTTCCTCGCCCGCCAGGGCAATCGGGCCGCCCAGCCCTTCATTCTCGGCGGATTCTCTCAAGGCGCCATGGTGGCGGCTCAGGTGGCTTTCGACTCAGAGGAGCCACTGCGCGCGCTCGTGCTGCTTTCGGGCACCCTTGTCGACGAGGCACTGTGGACGGCCAATTACGCCCGACGCAAAGGATTGCACGTCTTCATTTCCCATGGTCGCAGCGATCCCACCCTGTCGTTCGCGATTGCGGACCGCATGCGAGGCGAGATGGCGGCCGCCGGAATGCTGGTGACTTGGTTTCCCTTCGACGGCGAACACGAAATCCCGGCAGAGGTTATCGTCGCATTGAACGAGTTCCTTGCCCACTTGTGACCTCGACTTTGGCGGAAAGAGGCAAACCGCGCCCATCAGAGTGAGGGCGTCGATACTTCAAATCGATGCCATTTGGCGCCGGTTGTCTCTGGCCATTGACTGTATCCCATCGAAAATACGTGCGGCGCGGAACCTGCATGCTTGAATGTCATCGACGACTGACAGCAGCACGAGGGCTGGGGCATGCCTGCGAACGAACACCGCTCAACTACTCCTGACGACGCCTTATCCGCGCAAACGGTCGTCCCCGAGGTTCGACAAGAAGAGGCACTTCTCAAAGCGGGGGCACTGCAGAGCGCGATTCTGAATAGCGCCAATTTCTCGAGCATTGCCACGGACGCGAAAGGCGTCATTCAGATCTTCAACGTCGGCGCCGAACGCATGCTGGGCTACGCGGCTGCCGAAGTTCTGAACAAGATCACGCCGGCCGATATCTCGGACCCGCAGGAAGTCATCGCACGTGCCAAAGCCCTGAGCCTGGAACTGGGAGTCCCGATCGCGCCAGGGTTCGAGGCCCTGGTGTTCAAGGCCTCGCGCGGGATCGAGGACATCTATGAGCTCACCTACTTCAGGAAAGATGGCAGCCGCTTTCCGGCGGTCGTGTCGGTTACCGCACTACGGGACGCACAGGATGCCATCATTGGCTATCTGCTCATCGGCACCGACAACACCGCACGCAAGCAGGTGGAGGCGGAGCAAAAGAAACTCGATCAGCGTCTGCGCGACCAGCAATTCTACACGCGCTCTCTTATCGAATCCCACATCGACGCTCTGGTGATCACCGATCCACTCGGCATCATTACCGACGTCAACAAACAGATGGAGGCGCTTACTGGCTGCACGCGCGACGAGCTCATCGGCGCGCCGTTCAAGAGCTACTTCACCGATCCTGAGCGGGCAGAAGCCGCCATCAAGCTTGCCTTGCGAGAGAAGAAAGTCACCGACTACGAACTCGTCGCTCGCGACCGCGACGGCAAGACAACCGAGGTGTCGTACAACGCCAACACATTCTACGACCGATACCGCGTGCTGCAAGGAGTCTTCGCCGCCGCACGGGACGTGACGGAGCGCCAGCTCAATCAGCAGGCGCTGCAGAAGACCAACGTCGAGCTAGAGAGCGCCAAGTCGGCAGCAGAAAAGGCCAACCTCGCCAAATCGGATTTCCTTTCCAGCATGAGCCATGAGCTGCGCAGCCCGCTCAATGCAATTCTCGGTTTCGCGCAACTGATGGAGTCGGCCTCCCCAACGCCGACGGACTCGCAGAAGGAAAGCATTGCCCAGATCCTCCAGGCGGGATGGCATCTTCTGAAACTGATCAACGAAATCCTAGACCTCTCGGTGATCGAGGCAGGAAGGGTGTCGCTATCGACAGAGCCGGTATCCCTGGCCGAGGTCATGTCCGAGTGCCAGGCCATGCTAGAGCCCGAGGCACAGCAGCGTGGGATTAGCATGACTTTTCCCCAATTCGAGAGCCCGATTTTCGTTAGCGCAGATCGGACCCGCCTCAAGCAAGTGGTCATCAACCTGCTTTCCAATGCGATCAAATACAACAGGGAACATGGAACGGTCGTCGTCACGTGCAGCGTAAGTACCCTGGGATGTACTCGCCTCAGCGTTGCCGACACGGGTGCAGGGCTGTCTCCGGACAAGGTTGCCCACTTGTTCCAGCCGTTCAATCGTCTTGGACAGGAGGCTGTGGGTGGTGTGGCAGGCACAGGTATTGGCTTGGTGGTGACGAAACGGTTGGTCGAGTTGATGGGGGGGAAGCTCGGCGTCGAAAGCACGGTCGGTGCAGGAAGCGTGTTCTGGTGCGAGATGATCTCGAGCGATCCGCCGAAGCTCCTAACCGAAACCGCGGAAGCGGCCGACCGCGACAAGAC
>Ga0265316_10003961_pt1 | contig 14831 bp, 11 predicted proteins | sample 4522metaG_FD_202092 | JGI IMG/M metagenome (GOLD analysis project Ga0265316, IMG submission 202092) | Rhizosphere microbial communities from Carex aquatilis grown in University of Washington, Seatle, WA, United States - 4-5-22 metaG | ecosystem: Host-associated > Plants > Roots > Rhizosphere >...
TTATTGCCTTATCCATCTTCTCTGTTTTCTGATTGATAAAGTCAATTATTTTTTGCTGGTCATTTTTAGGAGGAAAAACTATTGGAATTCTTTTTAAATCAGTAAAATCCATTGACTGCCTAACACTTGCCCCAAGGTTATAAAATAATTTCGTAGTATCAAAATAATGAAGCAGTAGGTAGGCATAACTTGGGAGGAGTTTTAAACTGTTAACACGTAAACATAAATAAGCGGAGGTAATAATACCTCTTTGGGTCACATAGCCAACCCGCAGGCTTTTTTTGTCATTTTGCAGATCGGTTAACCTTAAAATAATGTCGTCCGGGTTGACTATCTGGTATGTTTCAAAGGATTCGGGTAAAAGTCCAAAATTGGATTCAATATCTTTTTTAATAATCCTGCCGTAACTTAAAGACAATAAATTCTTTTCTATTAACCCTAAATTTTTTTCTTGCCTTTCGCTCATTCCGACAAAGAGCGGAGACAATTCCCAGTTGGACGGGATTGACCCAATCCAATCAAATCCGGAAGGTTTAAATTTAGCTTGCGGATTGAGTCCTTTGGTAATTGCATTACCAATAATAGCCGTTCGTTTTTCATTTAGCTTCTTAATAAGTTGCTGTTTTTTATCTATTAGCCCGTCAAGCTTGTCGGCTTCATGATCCAAAAAATTAGCGATTTGTCCTTGTTGAGACAATGGCGGCAAGAATATCGGCATATTCTTTACCTTAAATTCGTTTAAATTATTCTGGGTACTACTTGATGAAAAAAGTAGCAAATGTCTTTCAATCGAAATCAGCCACCATTTAATAAAATCAATCGCGGCCTTATCTTTACTTTCCACAATCCCTAAGATTGCTTGGTTTGTTACTGCATCAATATTTAAGACTGCAACTTTTCCTAGACTTGCATACATCGAGTAAAGGAGAGTGCCTTTGGGTAATATCCTAAGATTTTTTTCTAATAAACCTTTTATTGTGACTTTTTTCTCTGTTTCTCTAATACGAAAAGAGCGAGTCATGTCAGCGATATTCACCCAAGGCGTCCCATCATTATTGTCGGTCCAGTTCTGGTCGTCGCCAGTATCCGGTGTGCCGCCGCCCACCAGTTCTTTAACGGTAAATTTAAGTTTTTTAACTTCCCATTCATTTAAAATATCGCCGAGCCAATCTATACCGGACGACTTGAATTTGGGCGAGGTTTTCGATTTTGTTAACTGCGCGGTTGCCATAGTTAAACTTCTTTAAGAATTTCTAAAATTTCGTTTTCCAGTTTTTTTATGTCGCCATCTATAACTTCCAGCGGACGGAGTGGTTTATATTCGTAGAAGTAACGGGTAAAACTAATTTCATATCCGATTTTGCCGATTTTGCCGTCTTTGTGATCGCTATACTTTTTATCCTCGCTAATCCAGGCATCCGGTACGTGTGGCAAGACTTCGCGCTTAAAGTATTCGTTAATTTCTTCGGCCAAAGGAACGTTCTCATAATCGCGCAAGTCTACATCCGGCTCTGGGTTTCCTTTTTTGTCGGTAATTATATCCGCAGTTTCGTCCCGTTCCGAAAGACCTTTTAAGATTGCTTTTTTGAGTGGAGTTTCAAGATCAAGCCCCACACTTTTAAAGGCTTCGTCTAAAACTTTGGTAAACTTGGCCTGGTTCTTATATAATGCTCCACCAACGGCTGGAAGGGCTGACAATATTTTTTTCTGTAACGCTTGCCCGACCTTTTCATCTTCAATCTTTTTAAGTGGGTCGCGTTTCTTACTTTTGACAAGGTTCACAAAAGCAGACTCGACTTTGACTTTTTCAATCCGTTCGGCGCTGGCTTGGAAATTAAGTTTGAGTGGGCGTTCGACCGTTATTTTTCGGTAACCAAAAAACTCATTTTTATACTCCTTGACCAGTTTGCTATTTACGCCGTCCATGAATAATTCTGAAATTTTTTGAATTTGTATGTCGGTAATTTCGTTGGACTTGTCGCCAAGGCTCTTACGCATCTTTTCGTATATGTCGACCGCGTTAACTAATTTCACTTTGCCTTTACGCTCATCTCTTTTATGGCTAGATAGCATCCAAATATAAGTATGTATGCCAGTGTTATAGAAAAGATTATTTGGTAAGGCAATAATGGCTTCCAGCCAGTCGCTTTCTATAATCCAGCGACGGATTTCACTTTCACCGCTTCCTGCGTCACCTGTAAATAAGGCCGATCCATTCATGACAATAGCAATTCGGCTACCACCGTTTGAAGGTTTCATCTTGGCAAGCATGGTTTGCAAAAATAACAGCTGGCCATCGCTAATACGCGGTAATCCGGCGCCAAAACGGCCTTGAAAGCCTGATTCAGCTTCTTTGATGACTTCTTGCTCGTCTTTTTTCCACTCCTTGCCGTAGGGCGGATTTGAGAGCATATAGTCAAATTTTTGGCTGGATAGATGATCGTGGGCAAGCGTAGAGCCGAACTTTATATTGTCCGCGTTCTCGCCTTTCATCAGTAAGTCGGATTTACTGATGGCATAAGACTCTGGGTTAACTTCCTGCCCAAACATTTCAATTTGGGCGGTTTTATTTACGCTTTCCAAAATCCATTCCTTGGCTTCGGTTAACATACCGCCGCTACCGCACGCGGGATCATAAATGGTTTTGATAATGCTTTGCTTTTTAAGAATGTCCAAGTCCGGGGCAAACAAAAGATTTACCATTAAACGAATAATTTCACGCGGGGTAAAATGTTCTCCGGGGTTTTCATTTGTGGCTTCATTAAACTTACGGATTAACTCTTCAAAAACATAACCCATCGCCAAATTACTTACGCGGTCGGGATGTAGATCAATCGTGCTAAATTGTTCAATTACCTGATAAGTTAGATTTGCTTCTTCCAAGGATTCAATTTGCGCGCTGAACTTAAACTTGTCTATAACTTCGCGCATTGAGGGGCTATAATCGTTAATATACTTTTGTAAGTTTTTCCCAATATTTTTTGGGTCGTCCAAAAGTTTTTTAAAGTCGTATTGGGAAGTGTTATAAAAGTCATACCCGCTGGCCTGTTTTAAAAGACCATCCATGTCATCCAGCTTACCTTTATACTGTTCATACTTTTTTAAAACCGCTTCTTTGGTTTTTTCCAAAGCACAGTCCAGGCGGCGAAGCACGGTTAACGGCAAAATAACGTCGGGGTATTTAGAACGCTTAAAATCATCGCGCAATAAATTGGCGATGTTCCAAATAAAATTAACTTTCTGCTGATGGTTTGATTGATCCAAAATTTAAAAATATTATAAAATTAAAGCCTTTTTAGCCTCTTTATTATGCCACTTAATGCTATACAAGTAAAGAGTTCACGTTTAGAGTGTTTTTGGTTTTCCGGTAAAAAAAATACAAGGTATTTAGCCTTGTATTTTCTTTCTAACGGACAATTTCTTTAATGTAAGAGCACCCGGTTAATCTATGCATCGGGCAACATTCGTAGGTCTTCCCGTAATTTTTGCTTCCGTATTTCTTGCAGACAAAACTTCGCAGGTTTGTCTGGCAGAACGGACATTTTCCAAGTTCCGGTTCTTGCTGTTGGATGACTGGCGCCGGGAGCCTGGCCGGCGCGGCTATGTTAGCCTGTGGCAACCTGCCAACTATAACTTCGCTACCCATAGCCGCTCTTAATTCGGCGCACAATTCCGCAATTTCTGTTGCGGAATTTGAAGCAACATTAGTTAGGACATTATATTTTAATACCTTTAACGTTTCGGGGTGGAGCTCGCTTGAGATATTTATTTGGAGTTTAGTGTTCATTTTTTTACTTTCTGCCAAAAGCTAGTTTATGTAGCATTTGACTTTATAAATTGTTATGTTCCTTTAGGCTATAGTAGCCATACTTGGTCACAATCACGTGGTCGACAAGTTCGATCCCAAGAAGTTTGCCGGAGTCGGCTATGCGGCGGGTAGCGGCCAAATCTGCCTCGCTTGGCTGAAGACTTCCGCTTGGATGTGAATGCGCCAAGATTATGTGGGAGCAACTTGCCGCAATGGCTGAACGGAAAATTTCTCGCGGGTGCAACAAAGACGAATCTAAAATTCCAATGGAAACTATTTCTTCTTTAATTATTTCGTGATGAACATTTAACAAGAAGACAACGAGATGCTCTTTGGCGCTGCCTCTAATGGTTTTAAGCCGCTCAAATACGCTTAAAGGCATAGTGATTGCATATGCGGCTTCCCGGATTTGAATATTCATCAAGGCCTGAGCCTTGGCTTGTTCTTCGTTGTCAGCGGTGATTTGGCAATTTAAGTTTGCTAAATATTGCATAGATTTTTAGTATTATTTTTTGGAGCCGGTTATTTACGATCCGGCAACGCTTAAGTCAGGCAAGCTGACAATAAAATTTAATACTTACCGAGTTTCAACCGGTGCTTAAGCTACGCGCGTAACCTGTGTGACATAAAATAAATGTACGACTCTGGGATATTCCTTTATGGTTTCACCTTTTTCATTAACTTTTTTTATGACGGTTATTGACTGAATGGATTTTTCTTTTGGTTTAACTTTGTAGCCGATTTTTCTCCACTCGGCAAAGGTGCGGCAATTATGCTCCGGCTGATAGTCCTCGGCGCAAATTTTTCCCCAACGCCTCTCGATTTCGGCCTTTACCCGACTGGCGGTGGCTTCAGAACCTTTATAAGGTGTGAAAGTGGCCAACAATTCTTTAACGGCTTGCATACTGCGCCTCCTTTTCTTCGTCTGTAACTGTCATTACTGCCTGTTGAATCATCGGGCTTATTTGGTGGGTTTGGTTCATTCTTTGCCTGATTAATGCCCAGCGATTTTGCAGATTCTCCCATTTTTGCCGTGATCGGGAAAAGAATAATGCTTTGCAGGTTGGACAATGGTCCACGCCCTTAAACGGATGGACATCAGCCACGGCTACTTCGATTATTTTATTCATTGGATTTTTGATTAACGATTAAATATTAAAGAAGCCCACCGTCGACCATCGGAAGGGCTTCACGGAAAAGGTATTTAATTTTTATTATTCTGCTTCGCTGACGTTTTGGCTCCAATCATACGAGCAATCGTCACAATGCTGGCGGACTTCTTCGCTATGACTTAAGTTGTGTCCACAAGCGGGGCATCGGTGCATGTCTTTCATAAGTTCCTTTCTTTAATTAATTTTAAAAGCCCTGCGTGGGTAGCGGGGCCAGCTAATCGTTAAAAGGGTATGGCTTAGTTACTGCCGATGTTCATCAGCGTGGTACGCGTTCGGAAGGGGGTACGGGGGGGGTTATTTTTCTTTGGAGTCCCAGACTGTAAAGGTGGTCTTTAGTTGAGACTCCTATTCGTGTAAGCCTCGAAAATCTCAGTTTCCAACAATCGCGACTTGTGGGCATAATATAAGTAAGGAAAATTATTTTTATGTCTAACCAAAACAGCAAGCTATGGAAACTTCGTTTTAATTCTTTCGGTCACACCGATGGCTGTGAGTTTGTAATAAGCCAAGCCCAGGACACCAGGCTAAAAGGTATTTTTAATTGGGCCAAGCTTGTAGCTGGACAGGGCAAGGATGGAAAAATTTTATACTTTCGTTATAACAATTCTCAGATTCCAAAAATTGAATTGTTTAACATTGTTGGCGCGGACGAACATTCCCAGATTATAGAGCTGTCCTGGCCGGCAGAAGTCACCGAGCAAACAGCGCCTGAATTTATTTGTCCCTGCGGCAACGCGGTGGATGTACTTTACTGGCACCCTAAACTTAACGCCTGGTTCTGCTCTTACCCGCATAAGGACTGCAAGATTAAGGTATACAAACCAACTGTCCGTGGCAAAGCTTTAAAGGCCATATTGGGGCAGACTACCTGAGAGTTACTAATTTTGCCGTCTCTCCTGTCATTGCCGTCATAATTTGAGGGCTTTTGACAGCACTGACGGCAAAGACGGCATTTTTATGGACTTCTACAATGACTACAATTTAGACCCTGGCGATTTTGAAGACGGCCTGCCTGACGAGATTATGGAAGAAATTAACCCTAAAAAGCACCGCCGCGACGTGCTGGTGGAGGACTGCTATGTTTTAAGCCTGGCTGATTTGGGCAAAGGCCTTCTGTGGCCAGTAAATAAATGGACGGAAGAGTATCCACAGCCGCTGGATGAGCAGATTGAGCCACAAGGTAAACAAGGACAGGCAGTCTTAAAAAAGCGCTGGGGAAAACTGCCAATAGCTTATTGGGTAGACTTGTCCGAAGATCCGGCTATGGTTAATCTGTCCTTTAAATACCGCAACTCGCTACAGGATCAGGCCATTTGTTTGGGTGTGGATTCTGCACCATATGGAATGCGGCCGTACCTGCTGTGTTTTTGCGGCTACAGGGCTAATAAATTGTATTTGTCGCCCGAACAGTATTCTTTTATGTGCCGTAAGTGCGCCGGGCTTTACTACGAAAGCACCACCGTAAACCGCAATAGCCAGGTTGGTGGCTTGGGGTATTTGTTACAATGGCATTTAAAGCTGGACAAGCAGAAGGCCAAGCTTAAAAGGCTGATTTACCGTGGTAAAATTACCAAAAGAGCCGAGCGCGTCCTGTGGACTATGGGAAAATACAACGTGGCGGCTATGGCCATTAAGGCCAAAACTGGCGAACTACAGCTTTAGCAATTCAAGATATTTAGACAGGTGGTATTTTTGAAGGGATATTTCGCGTTGTAAAGATGACTGAAAATATTTTTAGCCTTTGGCTTTTAGGTAAGATTTGCGTTAAAATAAAGGCATATGCCTTACCGCTCACCACATCCAGAAAAAACCTTGTTGTTCCCCCTCATGCAATTTTTAATTGAATTTAAAGGGACATCGCAAGCCAAAGGACTCGAAGATGAAGTGGCTATTCCTTTACAGGCTTTTTCTACATTGCCCGGCGGATTACATATTACAAGCGTCCAAGACATCCAGGTATTAAAAGACGATTTGGAATTTTTAGCCAGAGAGCGGCGCGGCAAATTATTGATAATAGAAAATTCCGAAATTTTCGAAAACTTTTTAGAAAATTTTTCAGGCAAGGCTACTATTAAACTAATTTACGACAGCTTTGTCTTGGCCCAGTATTACAAAGAATTAATGGAACGGGATCAGTTGCGCCACCACGGACGGTATAACATCGACGGGGTTTTGGCTCAAATGGGAACGCCACTTGAAAATAGTATTCCAGTTCAAGTTAGTAAGTTTCCGGCGGGTACGCGCTGGGGCAATGTAATTTTTGAGTTTATGAATGAAACTGCCGTTAAAGTAAGTTCAGATCAAGGACTTTTTGAAGCTTTTAACATCAGCGCTGAAGAAATCGGACTGATTAACAAAAGAAGCGGACTCGCCACCAAACAATGGGAGTTGTTGCAAAAATTGGCCGCCAACGGCGGAGAAATAGATGTGGACAGTCATAGTAATGAAGGAAGGGCCGAAAGTCAGCAGAAACACTTACTGGCGGAAAAATTGCAAAAATCTTTTGGCCTTGTGGAAAATCCGTTTGAGAATACGCGGGGAGAAAGAATTTATAAAATCAAAATACAATTTGCTCATAGACTTGCCGACACTCCTCACATCCCTAGAGTTCCGACTATTCAAGGTAGCGATGACGTGATTGGAGACGAAATTCAACAGATGTTTAGAGGATTGCCACAGGCGGGCATGGAGGATTTTGCAAACCTGACCGAAGAGTCTGAAGATTCTTAGGATACTTTGTGAATTCACAAACTAGTAGATAAAATATTTTCCCTCTTTTGTGAGGGTTTTTTTGTTATGGCTGGTCTTTTGACATCAATTTTTGCCTATGTTTATAGGGGGGTTTGATTATTAACGGCGCAAATTGATGTCAGGGCAAGTCAAGCAGGTACAAAATTCAAACGAATTTGAGCAGGCGGAAAACCAGTTGGTTGATTCGTTGGCTTTGGCATTGGCAGCAGTCGCCCGCCAGCTCTACGCGCAAGAGCAGGCGGCGGAAAGGAGCAAATCCAAAAAATAGTAAATGCAAAAACAGATATCAAACAAATTAAAAGTTCAACCATTAACAGTTAACTATAAAGGAACCCAATATATGAGTGAGTTTATTACTCAAATGAATCCAGCCGAGAATCCATTAGGCGATATGGATTTATCCAAAATATTGTTCGTTAAGTTCACCAAGCCCGGCGACTACGTTAAGGGCACGCTGATAGAGAGAAGCGAGTCGGTGGACAAGTTCGCCAAAGTAAAGGGCGACAAACAAAAACTTTACCTGATTAAGGCCGCTGTCGGCAAGTACCATGACGACAACAAAGTTGTCGAAATTAAAGCAGGCGACCATTTCTATGTTGGCGGCAAGCCGTCCATCGACAAAGGTATGACGCTGGTGAGGATAGGCCAACTTGTCGGCATTATCTTTGTCGGAACCAAAGCATCCAAAGAAAAAGGTTACCAGCCGGCCAAAATTTTTGAAGTTCGTAAATCGGGTATGGACCCGGAGTTTCTTTCCCCTGACGAACGGGGAGAAGACTAAGTAAAAATCCAATTAACGCAAAGCCGCCCTCGGAGGGAGGGCGGCTAATCCAATTACTATGAATATTGTATCACAAACAGAAAATAAATTAAATCCGTGCCTACCCGCCGCTTTAGAATACCTAAAGTTAGGCTTTTCGGTATTCCCGATTGGCACTAACAAGAAACCTTTAAAATCTTGGAAAGAATTTCAGCAGCGGTTCGCTACTGTAGCCGAAGTTGAACAATGGTTTAAGGAATTTCCCGAAGCCAATGTCGGTATTGTTACTGGCGCTATTTCTAAAATTGTTGTCGTGGACGTAGAAAAGGTCGGAAGTACCGAAGGCTTAACGCCAACGGTAATGAGCAGTACTGGCGGCGGTGGATTCCACTTTTATTATAAGCACCCTGGCTTTGACATACGAAACGATGTAAAAAAATTAAGAAAGCTCACGGACTTTCGCGGCGATGGCGGTTATGTTGTCGCACCGCCATCAATTCACCCGTCCGGTAAGTTATATGAGTGGCAAGTCCTGCCCGGCTCGGCGGACTTTGCCGATTTGCCTGACTGGATTTTGAAAGCCAAGAGAGCAAATACAAAGGCCAAGGTAGACTGGCGAGAAAAGTTAACTACCGCAGTTTCAGAAGGCAGTCGTAATAACAGTGCGGCAGAAAATGCCGGCAAAATTTTGAGCGTGTTGCCCCAAGAGCTTTGGGAGTCCGAAGGCTGGCCGTTTATACAAAACTGGAATAGCAAAAATAAACCGCCTATGTCTTTCGCTGAACTTCGCGGAGTATGGCACAGCATAACTTTAAGGCAACTGAGTAAAACTCAAGATACACAAAATACTGTCCTGGATGCGGTAGTCAAAGATGAAGAGAAAAAGCAGAATCAGGCCAATAAAATTATAGACTTAATTTTAGACAGCGAAGCCGTCCTGTTTAATGACGGCAAAGAATCCTACATAGCGCCAAACGGCAACGGCTCTAAAGTTATTCCTATAGAATCATCCGAGTTTAAGAATTGGCTGGGCTTTAACGCCTGGCAGAACTTGGAACGGATGACAATTAGTAGAAGTGCGAAAGAAGATGTTGTTGGCATCTTAAACGCCAAAGCACTGTATGAAGGTAAAAAGTTTAAACTGGAAACTCGTATTTCCAAACAGGACAACGTAATTTGGTATGACTTGGGTGCGGGAAAGGCAATTAAAATTACGGCTGACGGCTGGAGGGTTACTGACAGACCGCCCATTGTCTTTCGTTGGTTTGATCATCAGCAAGAACAAGTTGTTCCTGTGGCCGGCGGCAGTCTAGACGGCATATTTGATTATTTGCCCAAGCCTAAATATCCCGAACAGGAATTGTTATTGCTTGTCTGGCTGGTAGTGGCTGTTATACAAGGTTTTCCGCACCCAATGCTAAGCGTCTACGGCCAGCACGGCGCTGGTAAGTCTACTTTGTGCAAACTTATACGATTGCTACTCGATCCTTCTGTCACGCTCACTTTAACGCCGCATAGTGATATGGCCCAGTTCATCCAGCAGGCCAGTCATCATTTCTTTCTGCCCATAGACAACTTAAGTTATGTAAAAAATGACTTCTCGGATATTCTTGCCCGCATTATTACTGGCGATGGATTCTCCAAACGTAAACATTACCATAACGATGATGACTTTGTTTATTCCGTCCGCAAACTGGTGGCCATTAACGGCATTAACACCGTGGTTGAGCGGCCAGACTTATTGTCTAGGACTTTATTGGTTGAAATTCCAAAGCCGCAGCACTATGTAGAAGAAGAAAAACTCTACATTAAATTTAACGAACAAAAACCAGTATTTTTTGGCGGCTTGCTGGATTTGGTGGTAGAAACTCTAAAGATTAAAGCCGCCTCCGATGACTTGAAAGATTTAGGGCAATACCGTATGGCGGACTTCGTCAGGTGGGGCGCGGCGGCGGCGCAGGCTCTGGGCTTTACTGTTGAGTTATTTCTAAAAGCCCTTGAGTCAAACCGCGTGCGCCAGCATGAAGCGGCCATTAACGCGTCCTTACTTGCCCAGCTTGTGATTAAGTACATGGAATTTAAAACGGAATGGAGCGGAGAGCCTGCGGATTTGTACAACGGCCTGATAACTTTAGCCAGTACTTTAAATATGCACACGCCCAGAGGCATATTTCCGCAAGCGCCGAGTGCCATGTCAAAAGAACTACGCTCAATAGCTAATGATCTTCATGAGATTGGCCTGGACTTTGTCTTCTCGCCCGGCCTTGAACGGAATATAACCATAACAAAGACGCGAACTATTACAGTCAATTTGGACATTGCCGCTGCACAGTCCGACATTGCACTTGAGCCTGCGGTCAATACTAAACAGGTACCGCAAAAAGAATTATTGCATTTGCCGCCCTTTAGTTCGACTACCAACAGCAGCCTTTTGGAATGCAAGGTCGGCTCGAAAGGTAAAATTTTGCCAGCTCAAGACACGGCTATCCTTGACTCTTTAAGTCAAGTTTTTCCAGGCGCAAAAATAGTCGATGAAGACGACAATAAAGTAGACGGTGTTCCGTTTTAAACAAGCGAAGTTCCTATGATTTCAATAGAAAGATGTAAAAAATATCTGGAAGAGTACGGCCTTACCGACGCGGAGGTCGAGGAATTTCGCAATTCCGCCTATGTTATAATTAATGAAATAATTGACCAACAAATTGGGAGGCAAAATGAAACTACAAAAACAGACAATCGAATATAAAAAGGCACTGATTTATTGCAGGGTTTCCAGTCAGCGCCAGGTCCAGGAAGGTCACGGCTTGGATTCTCAGGAAACTCGCGGCAGAGCCTACGCTAAAGACCACGGCTTGGAAGTCGTCAAGGTTTTTAATGAAGAAGGCATCTCCGGTGGCCTGTTTGACAGGCCGGCCATGAAAGCTTTAATTAAATTTCTTGACGACAAGCCGTTGGATAAGTTTGTGGTTATTATCGACGACCTCTCACGCCTGGCGCGTGATGTTAAGGTTCACATTGACTTACGGGCGGCCTTAATCGCTCGTGAAGCCAAACTCCAATGTCTGAATTTTAATATTGACGACAGCGAAGAGGGGGAGACTTCGGAATTGTTAATGGCCGTTGTTGCTCAACATCAACGCAAGGCGAACCGCAGACAGGTCATACAAAAGATGCACGCACGCCTGGAACGTGGCTATTGGCCGTTTTGTCCGCCACCGGGCCTTAGATACACCGCCAACGTTGTCCATGGAAAAATTTTGACTCCTAGCCAGCCGGTGGCGGGGATCTTAAAAGATGCCATTGAAAAATACGCCGATTTCCAGCTGGTAACTTATGAGGATGTTCAGCAATTTATTCTGAATCGATTTAAGGCAATTAAGTTACCGGGTAGGCTGGCTTTGCACGGGGTAAAAAATATTCTAACCAATGTGCTGTACGCGGGATATATAGAATATAAAGACTGGGGGGTTGAACTAAAAAAAGCCCAGCACAAAGGATTTATAAGCTGGGAGACTTTTCAAAAAGTCCAGAAACGTTTGGATGTAGTGGCCAAGCCAAGACTACGCAAAGACTACAAGGAAGATTTTCCGTTGCGGAATTTTGTTTTGTGTGAAGTTTGTGAAAAGGCAATGACGGCAGCGTGGTTTAAGGGAAAACGAAAAAGATTTCCCTATTACTTATGTAAAAATAAGAACTGCGCGAATCGGAGAAAATCCATACCAAAAGATAAAGTGGAAATGGCTTTTAGCAAATTGATAAAAGATTTAAAGGCTAAACCAAAAATTTCCGATCTTTTGCAAGAATGCCTGACCGAAGCCTGGATGCACCGTAAAGAGAATGACTCAGCCGATAAGGTAATGTTAGAAAAACAAGTTTCTTTTCTTGAAGAGAGAATTTCTGCGCTAATGGAACGCGTGGGTAGCGCCACAATACCGGCCGTGATTTCGCGGTATGAAAAAGAGATAGAAAAACTGGCCGCACAGCAGGCCAGTTTAGTTGAGCAAATTAAAAAGGATAACTACACGGACAGCAATTTTCTGGCAACGTCCAAAGAGGTGGTTAAACACCTTGAGGAACCTGCGAAAGAGTGGGAAAATGGCCTGTTTTATCAAAAACGGCTGGTACTTGGAATGTATTTTTACCGGGGTGTGGTATACAGTCAAAATACAGGGTTTCAAACACCGAATTTACCGCTTATTGTAAAGCTTTTAACCCAAAAACAGGTGCCAAAAAAGACCTTGGTGGAGATGCCGGGAGTTAAACCCGGGTCCAAGACAGATTCATCTGACAATTATTCACAAGATTAGCTAAGTTTGAATACCTCTATAACAAGAACTTAGCAAATAGTTATAAAGGTTGATTTACGAATCTTAAGTTTATGGGTGCAAATCAAATCCATAAACAGCAACCCCAAATAAACCTGCCTTGCCGCAATCGGGGTGGACCGCGGGGCAGGGCGTTAACTTAAGATTAAGCTAACACAGGTTGTAACTGGGCGTTTTGAAACGCGGCTACAACTTTATCCCAAGATGTTTTAGCATTTTGGATGCCCAAAAGTTTTTACGAGGCTATCAGGCTTGCTCGTCTTGCGTATTGATAGATGTTAAAGTCCTGTCAAAATCCGTCATCCCCAGGGAATCTATTTTAGCAAATTTTTGGCTTATTGACAATGCCGACTAATACGCTATTATATATTTACAAAGCGCCTTCGGGTTCCGAGATTCCTCCGCCAAAAGCGGAGGTTTCGATTTTATGATAGAAAATTTTTTAATTTAGCATTCAAAGATAGCAAAAAGGTTCCAGACACCCTTTTTTGACCTTAATAAAACTATACTTGGTCTTTTGACTTTTTTAAGGTAAATCTACTATAGTTAGCCTAGAATAAGAAAGAGGGAACTATGGAAATGGAAAGGTTTTTTAAAGGTTGCGGATACAAGCTGTTTCCGGTCAGTTTTAAAGGTGGCAGAGCTATTTTTTCGTCGGAGCCACCTTCGGAAGAATTCATTTCAGCCGCACTGGCACCACAAGGGCCTGATTTTTGCCAATGCGACTTCTGCGGACGCCAACACTTTTCTGCCGACTACCAGCCTAGCGGACCCGAAGACATAAGCCGCAAAGATTTGCTTAGGCTTGCCAGCAGAAAGAGAGACCAAGAATTTGTGGTAAACGATGAGAGCTCGCTCTCGGTCTGCCATATTGACGCAAGAGATTTTGTTGTTGGTTGCCCCTGTAACGCGGCACGATGTTACGAAGTTCTGCTGTTAGGTATGCGGGCGGTTGTCGCCGATTTTTTTACCCGCAAAGCAGAACTTTTACACAGAGAATCAGAAGCAACATTGTTAGCTGCAAACTCAGCAAGAGGTTCCTAAGCCTGGCGCACTGGTCATCAGTAGGCTATCAAAACCGCTACGCCGCCCGCACCGAAGTTTGGTGTTGTGGCGGCGTTCTATTTGTTAAAAAATTTTATAAAATAAATTTTGCTAATTTTGTCTTGTTTGTTATAATCTACCAATGGAAAATCAACAGAATAGTTTTAAATATTACGATGTCATTGCCTGTCTGTTTGTGGCGGTGTTGATTGTTTCCAATATTGCTTCGGCTAAGGTTTCGCATATTGGGCCTTTTGATTTTGACGGCGGCACGGTGCTGTTTCCAATTGCGTATATTTTTGACGACATTTTAACCGAGGTTTACGGCTACGCCAAATCACGCAAAATTATTTGGCTGGGATTTTTTTCTTTAATTGTTATGGCCGTAACGTTGGCCGCGGTGCAGTATCTGCCTTCCGCTCCGGGCTGGACCAACCAGGCCGCTTATGAGGCGGTTGTGGGTTTTGTGCCGCGGATTGTGGTGGCGAGTATGACCGCTTACTGGCTGGGGGAGTTTTTAAATTCTTTTGTGCTGGCCAAAATGAAGCTCTGGACCAACGGCAAATATTTGTGGACCAGAACCGTGGGTTCCACCGTTGCCGGCGAGGCCATAGATTCCATCGCATTTACTTTAATCGCATTTTTTGGCGTCTTGCCCCTGGCCACAGTGTTTAATATTATGGCCACCATTTATGTGTTTAAAGTTTTGTATGAGATAATTGCCACACCCGTCACTTACAAAATCATCAGCTTCCTAAAAAAATCCGAAAGCGCAGACTATTACGATCGCGGCACAAACTTTACGCCGTTTAAACTGGATTGAAATTTTATTGAAATTTTAAAAGTAACTGCTCACTACGTTCCCATGGCCTTTGAAACATTGGCAAACCAGTTGCCCCGGTCAGCCCACCACCAAGACAGTAGCACAGAAGCGTTGATGGAAAAGGTTTGGCTTCCTTTCTTGGATTTTG
>Ga0265316_10003962_pt1 | contig 14829 bp, 6 predicted proteins | sample 4522metaG_FD_202092 | JGI IMG/M metagenome (GOLD analysis project Ga0265316, IMG submission 202092) | Rhizosphere microbial communities from Carex aquatilis grown in University of Washington, Seatle, WA, United States - 4-5-22 metaG | ecosystem: Host-associated > Plants > Roots > Rhizosphere >...
CTTATGAGTGTAGTTTTTACACTTAATAACAACCAGATCGCATTTTACCCCTTTCTTCAGCCATCCCTCGCCATTTAACATTTTTGCATACTCTCCAACAGTCATACCATGTACTACCGGAACCGGATCCATACCCACAAAAGAACTGTAGGCTGTATCAAGGATATTTCCGTCAGAATAAAAACCATTCGGATTGGGTCTGTCAAGTATGAGACATTTGACATGATTTTCTGCACATGATTCCAGAAGATAATGAAGTGTTGACATATAGGTATAGAAACGGGTACCGACATCCTGAATGTCAAAAACAACCACATCAATTCCTGCCAGGTCCCGGGCCGTTGGTTTTAAATGTGACCCATAAAGACTTATAACCGGAACTCCAGTTTCAAAATCTTTCCCGTTTTCGATGGTCTCCCCTGCATCGGCTAAATTTCTGAATCCATGTTCAGGGGCGAATATTACCTTTATATTTATTCCGAGTGCTAAGAGCGTATCAACCAGATGAGTTGATCCAATCATGGAAGTCTGGTTTGCAACAACAGCAACAGCTCTCGCTGCTATAACTGATTTGTATTGTTCAATCTGATTTGCGCCGGGAATAGGAAGCTTCTTTGCTTCTTTGCTAACTGGAAAAAAGATAATCAGTGTTGTCAAAACCAAGATAAAAAGGAATTTAATCATGTGTCATTTATTTTGTCTATGTAAAACTACTGTTTTTTTAATCTCAGTGGTTCTCTGTGCTTCTCTGTGTCTCTCTGTGTAACAAATAAGAACTGACACAGAGTTCCACAGAGGATTCACAGAGTAACACAGAGGAGTTAATCTTTAATTTCTTAAATTTGGGAACTTTTCAGAATTATGAATTTACCATATTTCATAGCACACAGGCTCATAAAAGGAAGACGTGAAGGAACATCCTTTTCACGTCCCATAAATGTTATTGCTATAGTCGGAATAGCCATGGGTCTCGCAGTCATGATTCTTGCAGTTGCCATACTTACAGGTTTCAAAAAACAGATCAGGGAGAAAGTAGTAGGATTTGGATCGCATATTCAGATTATGAACTTCGATTCAAATATTTCATTCGAAACCACACCAATCAGTGACACCCAGAAATTTATTCCCAGGATTAAGCAGATACAGGGGATTGAACATGTTCAGGTTTTTGCCACGAAAGCAGGGATCATAAGAACTGATGAGGATATCCAGGGAGTGGTGCTCAAAGGAATAGGTAGCGATTTTGACTGGAGTTACTTCAGGAGCAATATGGTGGATGGCTCCGTTTTCACTGTCACAGATACAGGACGAACTGATAAGGTGATTATTTCAAAAAAGATCTCCGATATGCTCAGGCTGAAAACAGGTGATTCATTCGCAATGCTGTTTATTCAGGATCCGCCGAGAATGAGAAAATTTACCATCAGCGGTATTTATGAGACCAGCCTGGAAGAATTTGATAAGATGTATGTTTACTGCGACATCGGACATATAAAAAGACTTAACGGATGGAAGGAGGACCAGGTAAGCGGATTTGAAGTGTTTATTAAGGATTTCGATAAACTTGATGAAATGACATCTGAGGTCAGAGATGCGATAGGCTATAAAATAACCGAAGAAGATACAAAGTTCAAGGTAACAAACATCAGGATACGATATCCTCAGATCTTTGACTGGTTGAATTTTCAGGATATTAATGTTATAATCATAATATTGCTGATGCTTATTGTTGCAGGATTTAATATGATATCCGGATTGCTGATCCTGATTCTTGAAAAGACCAACATGATTGGAGTATTAAAATCGCTTGGTGCTGAAGATATTACAATACGAAGGGTGTTCCTTTATCAGGCAGCTTATCTGATCGGAAAGGGATTATTCTGGGGAAATCTGATTGGAATAGGACTTGCTTATATTCAGCTTAAAACCGGATTAATTACTCTCGACCCTACATCATATTATATTAAAACTGTGCCAGTGAATCTTGAATTAACCCACATCCTTTTGTTGAATGCTGGCACAATGGCTGCAATAATCATAATGTTACTTGTTCCCTCGCAATTAATAACCAGGATCTCCCCTGTTAAGGCGATAAAGTACGATTAGAAACTCAGGCAAAACACAGTCTCTTTGCCTGGCACTGACCGGACTTTCAGGTTTCCTCCGTGAACTCTCATGATCTGTTTTGAGATGCTCAGTCCGATTCCGGAACCGTTCTGTCTGGTAGTAAAAAACGGGACAAATATCTCATCAATATTTTCCTCAGGAATTCCGGGACCATTGTCTATAACACAAATTTCATGATGACTGTTTATTCCTTCAGTTACAACAATTTTTATCTGTCCATTATTATTATTTTCGTTGGCTTCCAGAGCATTTTTTAAAAGGTTTATTAAAACCTGTGAAATGAGGTTTTGATCCGCGAAGATCTCAAGATCGTGTTTTTTCAGTGAAACAGAAAATTTTGTTCTTTCGCTGTTATCAAGGGAGTTATAAAGTATATGTACCCGGCCCATCAGATCAGCGACTTTAAAGAATTTCTTTTCTGGTTCGGGTACACGTGTAAGTTTCCTGTATGATTCCACAAATGACATAAGCCCCTTACCCTGTTCTTTAATAACATTCAGTCCCTGTAAAGTGGTAGCTATAGTTTTAACATTAACCTGTTCAGGCAAAACAGGTTTGCCTCCTTTACTATATATATTTGACAGACTTTCCGAAAGGGAGGTTATCGGTGTAATAGAATTCATGATTTCATGCATTAATACTCTGATTAGTTTCATCCACGATTCAATCTCCTTTTCATCGAGTTCATTCTTGATATCCTGAATTGAAAGTATTACCAGCTCATTTTCATTTGTCTTAAATGATGTGGCTTTAAGTGACAATTGTATTTCACCACCTTCCGCTGATACGGCAATTAGCTTCCGTTCAAGTGGCTTCATGCTGTTTATTGTATCAAACAGTTTCTGATCCTTTCGTTCAATTTGCTGTAAATGTGTGAGGACATCAATTGAAAGCAGCTTTTTAGCAGATGAATTGGCGTGGAGTATGAAACCTTTATTGTCAAATGTAATTATCCCGGCTGCCAGATGTTCAAGTAATGTCCTGAAATATTGTTCCTGTTGCCTGTTTTCTATTTTTAACTGCTGGATCTGGCGGTTCACCTTATTCATGCTCTTATACAACTCCTTTAAAGCCGGATTTCTGGTCTCGACAGGAAAAGAAAGATTGGAATCATCATTCCTGACAGAATCAAAGAAAAACCTGATCTTTTTATTAGTACTATTCAGATAAGATATGAGGTTGATTGTCAGGAAAACAATTATCAGGAAACAGATGATAGAGAAGCGTACTGAATGATCAATAACAATAAAGTAACTCAGGGATGCTGACGCCGCAACAATTAATAAAACCCTGAGTATGATATTAAAATAGAGGTTTTTACTGAACATCCCCTGATTTTTTGAATCTGTTATAAAGAGTCTGCCTGGTTATTCCAAGCTGGTCAGCCGCCGCAGTGAAGTTACCATTATTTTTTTCAAGGGCTTGCTGAATCATCTGTTTTTCCATCTCTTCAAGTGTAGTAAAAGAGCTGCTGCTGCTAACTGACCCGGTATGCTTTAAATAAAGATCATCAGGTTTTATAACAGATGATTCACTTAATATTACTGCTTTTTCAATGGTATGCTGAAGTTCACGGATATTGCCCGGCCATGAATATTTAAGAAGCTTTTCATGTGCCTGCTGGTTGATTTTAAGACTGGGCTTATTGTATTTGTAAGCATATTTTTTAAGAAAGAATTCAGCAAGAATAAAAATATCATTTCCCCTTTCTCTCAGAGGGGGTAGTTCAACCTGAATAGTGTTAATCCTGTAAAGAAGATCCTCCCTGAAGAGACCTTCGTGAACCATGTTTTCAAGATTCCTGTTGGTTGCACATATAAGGCGTATATCGGTGGAAATGAGCTGATTTGATCCTATGCGTGTAATCTGGCGGTTTTCAATGGCTGCAAGCAGTTTGGCCTGTAGTTGAAATGACAGATTCCCAATCTCATCGAGAAAAAGAGTACCCTTATCTGCAATTTCAAATTTACCCTGCCTGTTTTCGCGGGCATCGGTAAAAGCTCCTTTCATATGTCCGAACAATTCACTTTCAAACAGAGTTTCACTTAATGCGCCTATATCCACACTTACAAGAACCTCTTTGGCTCTGGCCGATAAACGGTGAATCTCCTGGGCTATCAATTCCTTGCCTGTCCCGTTTTCTCCTGTGATAAGCACATTTGCATCGGTTTTTGCAACTTTTCTTACCAGATTCAGGACACTCATAAGTTGAGGTGAAGAACCGGTAATGAATCTCTGGTCACGGTTGATTTCCTTTTTAAGTTCAGTCTCTCTTTCTTTAAGCTGGCGGACTTCTGTTTTTGAAAGATTAAGTTGTATTGCAAGCTTCAGAGTTGCAAGCAATTTTTCATTATCCCATGGTTTCAGAATGAAATCCGATGCACCCGACTTGAGAGCCTTAACGGCAGTATTAATATCACCATAAGCTGTTATCATCACAACTGATATCTCAGGTTTGGCTTCTTTGATCCTTTCAAGCCAGTAAATTCCTTCATTCCCTGTATTAACACCAGCTTTGAAATTCATATCGAGAATTACCAGGTTATAATCCTTTTTAGACAATTCAGTGAGTATCTGATTCGGATTTGAGAGCAGCGTAACCTCATGGAATTCAGGTATGAGTAATATCTCAAGAGCGCTGAGTATGCTTTTGTTGTCATCAATAACAAGAATGTTGCCTTTTGCGTTTTGCATAAGTTTAATATCAAACTGCTTTTACTTCTTGCTTTTTACCCCCCAACCCCCCCTACATGATTTACCTCTCCCTAAATCCCTCCCCCAAGAGGGAGGGACTTTTAACTTCTGACAAAATTGAAGCCCCCACTGGGGGTTTGGGGGGTTGAAGTTAGAAATGTAAAATTAATTTATTCCAAACCCAAAGTCAACAACCTGTAAAATTATTTTACGCTTTATTGTAAAATATATTTACGCAAGGGTCTGATATACATTAATTATCTCATTGTTTATTAAGTAAATATAATTATGGCATCATTATAGTTATTATTAGCGGTTATAGACTACTAATTATTCAGAAAAGGATCCATTCAGATGATAAAAGTGAAGTATTTAATCAGGAATATTTTTAAAAATAAAGCCTCCTCTTTAATCACCATTGCAGGATTTTCCATAAGCATATCAATGGCACTGGTACTTATTGCATTCCTGATAAAGGAGTTTAGCATCGATAAGGAATATCCTAAGATAAACAATATTTACCGCGTTTTTGCCAACGGAAATACAGCATCTGTGAGGGAGGATTTTCGTGAGTACTTTTTAGCAAATTACCCTGCATTAGATGATGCATGCCGTTACAATAATTATGACGCAATAGTAACTTCTGAAAATGTGCCTTTCGGTGGACAAATGATTGAGACTGACCAATCGTTTTTCAATATTTTTTCAACTCAATTTCTTTTGGGAGATTCCAAAACTTCGCTGGTGAATTTTAACGATGTTGTATTGACAGAGAGTTTTGCCCGAAAAATATTCGGCAAAGAAAATCCACTGGGAAAAACTCTGATAGCAGAATACAGGGAACCTTTGGTGGTTAGTGGTGTGATAAAAGATTTTACCGACAAATCAAGCATCAGAGGTGATTTTCTTACAAATTCCAAATTAAAGATCATCTATGAAGGAAGCAGTGACGGACAGGGGAACAGTGTTAATTATTTCAGACTATTCGTGCTGTTAAAAAATAGAGGGAACAGTGCAGGACTCGAAGAACTTTTAACTAAAAACATAAGATCTATTGAGTATAAGGTTGGCTATAAGATCGACAAAATTAATCTGGTCCCTTTTAAAGAATCCTACTTTTTACAGGGGATCGACAGAAGTCAAACTCTTCATGCGAATCTGAAATTAATCAGAATACTTTCTGTAATATGCATCATTATTATCCTCCTGGCTGTTTTTAATTATATAAATCTTTCAACGGCAGCATATTCAGACAGACTTAAGGAGATTGGCATAAAAAAGACTATTGGAGCTTACAGGATACAGATTTTTATGCAATTTATGGCTGAATCATTTCTGGTCTGTCTGATTTCTTTCCTGCTTGCAATTCAGTTCTCAGGCATTTGGGTTCCGTTTTTTGAGGAATTTCTGGACAGCAAGATTGAAATGAAAGTCTTGTTCCAATCTTTATGGCTGGGATGGATAGTCTTAGGAGTCTTTGTAATATCATTCATATCAGGCATATACCCTGCATTATCCATTTCCAGACAAAAACCAATCGATATTTTGATCAGACACGATTCAGGAAAAAACAGCTCTTTTGGATTCAGAGCTATCCTGAATATAATTCAATATACTGTTTCCGTATCGCTTATTATCACTTTAATTATCCTTTCAAAACAGATAGGATTTGTAAGATCAGAAGATTTTGGATTTGACACAGACAGGTTATTAAGAGTTGATGTACACTGGCAGCTGTTTGATAAGGTAAAAACTATACGAGACAGACTCTTAACGGATCCGTCGATTTCTGATGTCTCTTTCTCACACGGCACCCCCGGGAGTATATATTTGACATCTTCATGGAATGCATCTGGCAGCTCTGACAGCAAAGACATAATAGTTAATGAACTGAATGTTGATACCTCATTTCTCAAAGTCTTCAGGATACCAATAGTAATGGGAAGAGAGCTGCGTCCTTCTGATTTTAATAAAGTGTGTTACTTCAATGAAACAGCTTTTAAATTAACAGGGTGGGAAACATTCGCAGGGAAAAAATACCACGGGAAGGAGATTATAGGGATTTTAAAAGATTTCCATTTTGCAGATATGTATAACCAAATAGGGCCACTTGTAATTCCAATCTCATCAGAAATGGGAATCTCACATATGACAATCAGGGTAAATCCCGGGAACCTTCAGAGGGTGATAAGTGCTTTAAAAGTAACATGGAAGGAAGTATGTCCGGGACATGAATTAAAATTCCAGTTTTATGACCAATGGCTCAACTCGATGTACAAGGGAGAAGATAGACTTGTCTCATCGATCCGCCTTTCTGCTCTCCTCGCGATTATAATATCCTGTCTTGGTATTATAGGACTGGCGGAGTATACGATCAAAAAAAGAACAAAAGAGATTGGACTGAGGAAAGTAAACGGAGCAAGCATTTTGAATGTAATGATTCTGCTAAACAGGGACTTCTTCAGATGGGTTATAATAGGTTTCCTGATAGCTTGCCCTGTTACTTACTACATTATGAATAAATGGCTTGAAAATTTTGCCTATAAAACAGAACTCAGTTGGTGGATATTTGGATTAGCCGGAATAATTGCACTTGTTATTGCCTTATTAACAGTAAGCTGGCAGAGCTGGAGGGCGGCAACAAGAAACCCGGTCGAAGCTCTCCGATACGAGTAGTGAGGAGAGCGGAGATCCTCGTCCCGATAGCTATCGGGAGCGAAGCGTATCGGGATGGAGGCATTGAGATATGAATAGTGAGGTTTGAGACGTAAGGCGTGAGGTGTGAGAAAAGAAGAGGACAGGGAGAAAGGGAGAATGGGAGATTAAAGAGAAGAGGAAGATTCCTTTGTGCCCTTTGCGGTTAATGGATTTCAGTTCTTTCAATACAACCTTAAAAGTTTTTATAAGCTGAAAGTCCTCGCTTGGGGGATTTAGGTGTGAAAAAATAAGAAGAAAACAGAGATTTATGAAATAACAAAACAACACAAAAGAAATGAAATATCTATTTAAAACAATCATCCGGAATTTCACCCGGAAGCCTGTAACCAATCTTATAAATCTTTTTGGTCTGGCTATAAGTTTTACTCTGGTAATCATACTTTCTGTTTATTGTTACAGTGAACTCACAACAGATAACTTTCATAAGAACGGAGAGAGAGTTTATATATACGGATTGGAGGACCATATATATACGCCTTGGATTCTTAAAGAACATATCGACGCAAAAGCTCCCGGGGTAGAATCAACTGTAAGAGTCGGGGCAACATGGGAAGCCCCGGTGTTCCGGGTTGAAAACAAAGAACCAATCGAATCAGACCTGATTTTTGCAGATGAAGATTTCTTCAAACTTTTTACTTACAATTTTATTGAAGGAAACGTGGAATCTGCTCTTAAAGAGCCAATGTCTGTCGTAATCACAAAATCATTGTCGCACAAGCTTTTCGGAAATCAGGATGCTTTGGGAAAAACCATAAAACTTAACAACGATAAAAACCTTACTGTAAGTGCAATTATTGAGGAACCGGATGCTAATTCCTGCCTTACTTTCAGTGCGGTTACATCAATGGCCACCAGAAAAATTGTTCAGGAGAACGATGGGGAGTATACCGAATGGAGATGGTGCGATTTCCAGACATTTCTCCTTCTAAGAAAAGGTGTCAATCCTGATGAAACAGCGAAAACCATTCTGTCTCTTTTCCCGCAGGAAAGTCAAAAAGATTATCTGAACACAAAGCTGACTCCATTAAAAAAAATCTATTTTTCAAAGTTTTCACTGTTAGGGATCAATTATCTTTTATCCGGAGATAAGAGGAAAGTTCAGATCCTGGTACTTGTCGCATCACTTGTTCTGATAATAGCTCTCATCAACTTCTTTAACATTTCATCATCTCAATGGCAGGAAAAAATAAAACAAACAGGCGTTATGAAGGTAATCGGAGCAACACGGTATTCCGTTTTGAGAAACATAATAGCCGAGTCATTCCTGTTTTTTCTGGCAGCTCTCATAATTGCTATCGAACTTGTCAATGCAGTCAGTCCATTTATCAGAAATTATACCGGTATTCACTACAGCCAGAAATTAATCAACGCCCCTGTTTTTATACTTGTTTCCCTGGCAATTATATTTGTTCTGAGTGTCATTTTCAGTATTATTCCTGCTTTAAGGATCTCGTCCTCCAGGGCGGTTGATAATTTGAAGAAAACATTAAGACCAGATAAAACCAAATTCTCTCTGAGAGGCTTTCTTGTAACTATTCAATTTACAATAGCCATCGTGCTAATTTCCTTTACTATCCTGGTTCAGAAACAAGTCAGATTTGGAAGCAGCAATCTTGGATTTGACCAACACAATATCATAAGCATTAAGCTGACGGAACAACTTAACCAGAAGAAAGACGTCCTTAAAAATATACTTAAGGAAAACTCCACAATAAAGAAGATTTCATTTTCTGCATTTCATCCGGGTAATACTAATCAATACAGAGATACACAATTAACACTGAATGGAGAAAAAAAACCAGTTAGTTTTGATCTCATAAGTGCCGATGCAGAATTCTTTGAAATGTTAGGCCTTCAATTGGTCTCGGGGCGGTTGTATTCTAATGATCTTTCCTCCGATAAAAATAAAATTGTGGTGAATGAAACATTCCTTCGCGAAAATAATATAGCCAATCCTTTGGGAGGGACAATGATTATGGGTGCCTCTTACGAAATCATCGGAGTATTAAAAGACTTTCATTACAAACCTTTTAATCAGACTATTGCTTCTCTTGCAATTAGAAATGAGTCAAGTCCTTCATATTGTCTCATAAATATTCAGACAAGCGATTTTAAATCTATGTATACGACAATAAATAATATAAAAAACACTGTTTCTGAGCTGTCACCATCTTTCCCGGTGGAGATTAGCTTTTTTGATGAGGCAATAAGAGATATGTATCAATCTGAACTCAGATTCCGTAAGACATTTTCTTTATTTGCCGGATGTGCAATTGTTATTTGTTGTATGGGCATCCTGGCCATGTCAATTTTTGCCTCACAGCGTCGTGTTAAGGAAATAGGTATCCGTAAGGTAAATGGAGCCAAAATCTATGAAATACTGTTGATGTTAAATGAAGACTTTATAAAATGGGTAGGTATAGCTTTAGTGATTGCCTGCCCTATTGCATGGTATGCAATGCATAAGTGGCTCGAAGCCTTTGCATATAAAACAGAACTTAGCTGGTGGATATTTGCAGTCGCCGGCATTATTGCGCTGGTTATCGCAGTATTAACTGTAAGCTGGCAGAGCTGGAGGGCGGCTACCAGGAATCCGGTTGAGGCTCTCAGATATGAATGACAGATTTTTCACTTTGAAGTGATCTAACATAAAATTTTAATACAATTATGAAAAACCCATTATTAATATTCAGAAAACTAAGAAAGAATAAAACAGCTACATCATTAGGAATTGCCGGGCTGATTGTTGGAATAATGTGCGTGCTTTATATATTTCTTCTGGTCACCGATGAAATAAGCTATGATCGGTTTCATAAGAAGCTTGACCGGATTTTTGTTGTGCATGCCTATCTTGAAGGTGGAACGGAAAAAGTCGATTTCAACGGATGTCCTCCTGCAGTAAGCACGGCCCTGAAAAATGAGTACCCCGAGGTTGAAACTTCGTGCCGGTATATTCCACCATATTTTCAGTATCTGGTAACTTTTGGAGAAAATAAGTTCACTGAGCGTACAGCTATGGCGGACTTTACATTTTTTGACATTTTTTCATTTCCTTTTGTTTATGGCGGGAAAGGCGATTCAAATATGCTTAATCGTGTTGTTCTCACAGAAAAGGCTTCTCAAAAGTATTTTGGCAAAACTAATCCTGTCGGAAAGATAGTCAGGATGGATAACCGTATCGATATGACTGTGGCAGGTGTTATAAAAGACATACCTGAAAATTCATCTGTTTCATTCGATGCTATTATCCCTTTGGAAAATGTGGGAGTTTATTATGGCAGAAGCGACTATTTAACCAGCTGGTACAATAATTCTTTTACAACTTTTGGATTGCTGACAAAAGCGGAAGGTTATGAAAAGGTGGCTTCATCTATCGGCCGTCGGATACAGAAAGAGCTGCCGGAATCTACTAATTACCTGAAAGCCTATAAATTTAAAGATGGATACCTGTATGAACAGAAGCATATCAGGGATGTGCGAATTTACATTTTCATTGCTTTAATTGTATTATTGGCGGCGACTCTTAATTTCATAAATCTGAATACAGCCCGTTCATCAAAACAGGCTAAAGAAACGGGATTGCGAAAAACATTCGGAGCTTCGCGGACGAACGTGGCTGGTCTGATCTATTGGGATGTAGCTTTGATCTGTCTGATTGCCTTTCTCCTGGCAATGATACTGGTCTATACCGGACTGCCCTTAATTAACAGGGTTATAGGGAAAGAGATCAGCTTTTCAATACTATTTTCATTTAAACCCTTAGTCAGCCTGATAATTATCTATTTGATAACTGTCCTTTTATCTGGCAGTTATCCTGCCTTTTATATCTCTTCATTTACTCCGGGACAAATATTGAGTTCTAACTTTCAGACCGTTAAAAACAGGGGTATTTTTCGAAATGCCCTGGTAGTCATTATGTTTGTTGTTTCGATCATATTACTTACATCAACCCTGCTTATCTCACAACAAACAAGTTTCTTACAGAAAATGGATCTGGGTTTTGAGAAGGACCAGCTGATGTATGTAAGTCTCAAAGGAAAATTGCAGGAACAGGCAGATGCTTTGAAGCAGGAATTACGCAACTCCCCCGGTATCGCCTCCACATGTGTTGTTGCCTCATTGCCTATAATGATTGGCAATAATGGGGAACATTGGGATTGGGAAGGAAGGGAACCTAATTTCAAACCTTTGGTTACTGAATGGGAAACAGATGAGGACCTTCTGTCAACATTCGGGGCGAAACTGGCAGAGGGCAATTTCCTAAGCAAAGATCAGACAGGAATTGTAATCAACAAAACATTCGCTGACATGATAGGATGGAGTAGTTTTGAAGGTAAAACACTCAAAAATAATGAGACAAGTTACCGGGTTCTGGGTGTTATACAGGATATACATTTTAATTCGTTATCAGCTGCGACAAAGCCAATGGCAATTGAGCTGATCAGTAATCCATCTGCAAATTATCTGATAATAAAATTAAATTCCGGCGATCTTAAAAATACAATCAACTTCATAACAAAAAACTGTCAGGCCATAGAACCCGCATTCCCGGTCGAATACGCGTTTTTTAATGACAGGTACAATCAACTCCTGGCATCTGAAATTAATCTGAAAAAACTTATAGGAATCTTTTCAGTTTTTGCCATCATGGTCTTATGTCTGGGCTTACTGGGGATGATCATGTTCCTTATTGAACAAAAGACCAAAGAAATAGGGATCAGGAAATGTTTGGGAGAAAGTGTTCTGCCAATCGCAGGCCAACTGATCAAACCCTTCCTTGTGTCAGGAGGAATAGCCATGGTTATCGCTATTCCATTTAGCTGGTATTTAATGAATAACTGGCTCCGGAATTATGCATATCATATTCATCTCAGGCCATGGGTGTTTATTCTATCCGGAATAATAACAATAAGCATAGCATTTATGACCGTTTTATGGCAGAGCTGGAGGGCTGCGACAAGGAACCCGGTCGAAGCTCTCCGATACGAGTAGTGAGGAGAGCGGAGATCCCCGATAGCGAAGCGTATCGGGATGAAGGCGCTGAGGTATGAATAATAAACCTCCTAATTCCCGGGTTTTTACCCCCCATCCCCCCCAAGTGGGGGCTAAGAGAAGAGATGGAATTCAAAGGCCCCCCTTGGGGGGTTTGGGGGTAAAAAACAGGGGGTGGGAGTGAAAAAAATAAAAAGCAAAACATGAAGAACGAAAACCAAAACAAGCAACCAGCAACAAGTAATAAGTAGCTCTTAATTAAAAATATATACCCTGAATTAAATGAATGGACAGTATCTTAAAATAGCAATCAGAAGAATCTCACGGAACTACAAATCAAACCTGCTGATTTTTGCAGGTCTGGTTATCGGTTTGACAAGTTGCCTTGTCATATATACCAAAATAAACTATGAATTAAGCTTTGACAACTATCACACACAAAGCAAACATATTTACAGGGTTGTAAGAGTTACATCAGGACTGGAGTACACGAACGGAGGATTGGAATATCGCACAGGTGTACATTTCCCTCTACCGGCCGCTTTTAAAAAATCAGTTCCGGAATTACAGGATATAGTGGCCATGTTCTACCTGTATGGCCAGAAAATCAATATTCCCTCAAAGGACAGCACAATTGAAAAGTCATTTGTACTTGATGATGGTATCGTTATGACTGAGCCTTCTTTTTTTAATGTCTTTGATTTCGGGAAAACCGGGATTAAATGGTTACGAGGTGAAGGCAAACAAGTTCTGGATAAACCATTCACTGCTGTTATCACAGAAAAGACAGCTCATAAACTCTTTGCAGATGAAGATCCCATTGGTCGCGACTTAATAATTATGAGGACAAAATTCACAATTGAGGGGGTTATTCAGGATCTTCCGGAAAATACCGATCTCCCTTTTAAGCTTTTATTGTCGCTTAGAACCTTTTCGGAAAAGCTATACCCCAATTCTGCTTCTGACTGGGGTAGTCTACACGACAACTTTCAATGTTATGTGGTATTAAATAACAAAAGTGATGTAGCTTCAGTAGAAAGAAAATTCAAAGACATTTACGCGTCAAATGCAGGAGCTGAAAGACTCGAGGGCCGGCAATTCAAATTACAGCCACTTTCACGCGTACACAAAGAGAGTCAATATGGAAATTATAACAACCGAACCGTTAGTGAAGGATTGCTTTTAGCCCTGACTCTTATTGGCACATTTATTTTTTTAATAGCATCTTTTAATTATAGTAACTTCTTTCTTGCCGAAACATTTAAACAAAAAAAACAAATCGCCTTAAAATTAATCCTGGGCAGTAAACCGGTTTCAATCTTTCTTCAGTTTTTTACAGAGTCTATTCTGGTCAATTTCTTCGCATTGGTAGTCAGTTTGCAATTTACGGTACCAATTATCAGAAACTTCTATTCATTTATTGACATACCACAGGGATATGAACCACCAATTGGACTATCCGAATTGCTTTTTCTTTTGCTTCTTCTATTTACAGGAAGCTTTCTTTCAGTCATATTTTCCATTTTCAATTTAAAACTCAGGTCCTTATCCTTATTGTTAAAAAGGGCTGATTCAGACAATTCAGGTAAAGGGAACAATTTTGGAAAATTGAGTGTAATTCTTCAGTTTGTTGTAGCACAAACAGTTATAATTGCCACTTTAATTATTATCAAACAGATAAATTTTATCAATCATGCGAATCTGGGTTATAATACTGAAAATATCATATACGCCAGACTGCCGGAAAATGCTGCTCCGAAACTAAATGCGCTGGCAGCTGAACTGTTGTCTGTTCCAGCGGTAAAACAGGTCAGTTTCAGTTCCGTACATCCTGCGGAATCACATTCGTGGAGTAATTTCAGCCTATACATAAATAACGAAAAGAAAAGCATTGATGCCGAGCTAAAATCGATCGACAGCTCTTATCTCAAATTATATTCATTCGATTTTCTGGCCGGACAAAATTTTACTGTCAGCGATACTGTTAATACCATCATAGTAAATATGGAATTCTTATCAGAACTGGGAATCTCAGACCCAAATAAAGCACTCAGTCTTAATATTCAGGGGATCGCAAAAGACGGCGCCTACATAAAAGGTGTGGTGAGAGATTTCCACTCCGGATCTTTGCATGATAAAATAAGGCCCTGCCTGTTCTATAATAATCCAGGGTCATTCAGTACCGTGAATATTAAAATGGCAACTATCGGAAACAATTCAGAAAGTAAATCCGGGATCTTACCAGGTGATATTGAAAGACTGAGTGAAAAATGGAAAAAGATCTTTCCTGATCAGGTC
>Ga0265316_10003963_pt1 | contig 14828 bp, 10 predicted proteins | sample 4522metaG_FD_202092 | JGI IMG/M metagenome (GOLD analysis project Ga0265316, IMG submission 202092) | Rhizosphere microbial communities from Carex aquatilis grown in University of Washington, Seatle, WA, United States - 4-5-22 metaG | ecosystem: Host-associated > Plants > Roots > Rhizosphere >...
TCCAGGGCCGGCGACCCGGTCGGCGGCGGTAACGACGATCTCGCTGCCTACATCCGCATCGCGAAGCGGGCGAAAAAGCTCGGCCTCAAAGTGCTCGCCGATTTCCACTACAGCGATTTCTGGGCGGACCCCGCCAGGCAGACGACGCCCTTCGCGTGGAGAGGCTTGGGCCTTGATGCCCTCAAGAAGGCCGTGTACGACTTTACGAGCTCTTCCCTGAAGTTCATGCGCGCCGCCGGCGCCGCGCCCGACATGGTCCAGATCGGGAACGAGGTCGACGGCGGGTTCCTCTGGCCTGTCGGCAAAGTCTGGCAATCAGGAGACGAGAAGATCGGCGGAGAGGAGGGCTTCATCGCCCTTCTCAAGGAGGCGATCCGCGCGGTCCGCGACAACGATCGCCGCATCACGATCATGATCCACGCTTCGAACGGCGGAGACAACGCCCTCTTCCGGAAGGTCTTCGACCCCCTCGTGAAAGCCGGCGTCGACTTCGACGTCATCGGCCTCTCCTTCTATCCCTATTGGCACGGCAAGATCGCCGACCTCGTCGCCAACATGGCTGACCTCGAGACCCGCTACGGGAAGCAGCTGATCGTCGCTGAGACCGCCTACGCCTGGACTCTCGACAACGGCGACTCCCTCGGCAACAGCTTCGGGTCCGGCTCCGACAGGCTCGGAGGCTACAAGGCGACCGTTCAGGGGCAGGCGACCGCAATCCGGGATATCATCGCGGCAGTGGTCGGGATGCCGAAGTCCCTGGGCATTGGTATCTTTTATTGGGAGCCCGATTGGATACCCGTCGCCGGGGCGGGCTGGAGGACAGGCGACGGCGAAGTCTGGGAGAACCAGGCCCTCTTCGACTTCCACGGCAAGGCCCTGCCTTCCCTCAAGGTGTTCAAGCTCGTTGCCTCGAACACGGAAGTTCCCGACCTCTCCCTCGTCTCTGTCGAGAACGTGAAGGCAAAACTGGCCGCGGGCACCAGGCTCGAGCTTCCGAAATCCACCCTGGCTGTGTTCTCCGATGATTCGATCCGAAGCGTCCAGGTCAGATGGAACCAGCCTGACCCCGAGGCCCTGAAGTCGGTAGGCACTGTCGAGGTGAAAGGCAGCCTCCTGGGCTACGGGAGCCCCGTCACCGCGACCGTCGAGATCGTGGTCGACGTCAACCTCATCAAGGACGCCAGCTTCGAGTCGGGAACCCTTCCCTCCGAATGGCAGCTCTCGGGTCCGGGCATCAAGGCGGCGGCGCCCGTCGAGAAGAACCCTGGAAACGCACACTCGGGCGACTATTCCTTCAAATACTGGCTCGACAAACCCTTCCAGTTCACCCTCTCCCGGCGCTTCGAAGGGCTCAAAGACGGCACGTACTCCCTCCGCGTCTGGGCGATGGGCGGCGGCGGGGAGAAGGATTATTTCCTCTTCGCTCGAGGCTATGGAGGCCCCGAGCTCCAGTCCAGGATAGTCAACACCGGGTGGCAGAAATGGACGCTGTACGAGATCAAGGGCATCCCCGTCAGCGGCGGGGTCTGCGAGATCGGGCTTTCGATGGACGGCGGCGCGGGCAACTGGGGCAACGCCGACGACTTCGAGTTCGTCCGCGACGCCGAGTAAGCGGAAAAAGGTGCTCTTCACCTCTTCTTTGTGCCAAGGGCCTGACCGATCGCGTCGCGAAGCTCGTTGAGGCCGTACGGTTTGCCCAGGAAGACCTGCGGCCACTGCGAATGGTCTCCTGACATGACCTGGGCCTTGTCATAGCCGCTTGCCAGAATCACCGGGATGTCGGGCGCGAGCTTGTGCAGCGCCGCTATTGTCTCCCAACCGTTCATGCGCGGCATGGTCAAGTCGCAAAGAACGCAACCGATTTCATCCTGGCGCTGCCGGAACACCTCGATGGCTTCGATGCCGTCCCTGGCTTGAAGCACAGCCAGGCCCAGGCGCTTCAGCATGGTCGAGGCCATTTCCCGCACCATCGTCTCATCGTCCACCAGCAGTACCGCGCCTCCGGCGCTCATTGCCAGAGTGTGGGGCACTTTCTCCGGCTGCGGGGGAACGACTTCTTCGGATACCGGCAGGAAGACCCGGAATGTGCTCCCTCGTCCCACCTGGCTCTCCACCGTGACAGCTCCGCCGTGGGCCTTGACGATCCCCATGACCACGGCCAGGCCCATGCCTCGGCCGGCGAACTTGCTTGAGAAGAACGGGTCGAAGAGGTTCTCGATTTCCTTGTCCACGATCCCGCTTCCTGCGTCCGCCAGCTCCAGACAGGCATAGGCAGGGACCTGCGGCTGCCAATGCACTGGGTAGCAATGCACCGAGGGGATATCCGCTCGGAGAACCGTCTTGACAGCCAGGTGAATGGAGCCGCCCTTTTCACCGACAGCCTCCCACGCGTTGGTGACCAGGTTGGTCACGACCTGTTGTATCTGGTTTGCGTTTGCGCTGACAACAGGCCCGGGAGAGGGCAAATCGGTTTCAAGCGCCACTTTTCCCGGCAGGACGGCGCGGAGGATAGGCAGGCTGCGCCGGCATGCCGCGGACAGATCAAACAGCTCGCTTTTGCCGTGCGATTGACCAAGGTAGGTCAGCATCTGGCCGCTCACCGCTGCCGCCTTCTGTGCCGCCTGCATGGCTGCGGACAGCCTGTCGACAGGCCCTCCGCTGGGCATGTCCGTCAAGGCCAGCTCCAGGTTTCCGATCACCACGCTGAGCTGGTTGTTGAAGGTATGGGCGATGGCCCCGGCCATCCGACCAAGACTTTCAGCCTTCTGGAGCTGTCGGTTTGCTGCTTCCAGTTCTTCCTTCTCCGCTTCCGCCCGCTTGCGCTCGCTGATTTCCTTTTTCAATTGGACATTCAAAATGTCGGCGGCCTCGGTGAGCTCATGCTGACGCACCGATCCGAGCATCAACGCCTCGTTCATTGCGAGCGTCTTTTCATGGAACTGCGCCGTCTCGGTCACCTGAATCATGACTCCCAGGGTGCGTTCCTGCGCCATCACCGGCCACATGGCAAAAGACCAGAAGACCGGATGCGACTTGAGATGCTGCTGTTCCGTGTGGCTTTCGGGTATTCCCGTGCGGTAAACGCGGTCGAGCAACGTCACGTATTCTTCGCTCTCCGGCAGCACTTCCGAGAAGGATTTTCCGACAAGCTGGTCGCTGGATTTTTCCATCAGTCGGCAAAAGGCGGGATTGACCTGGCGCACGATGTGCCCGGCTCCCTCCACTGTTGCCATGGGCAAGGGGGAGTGCTCCGTGGCGGCGAGGCAGAGACTGGACAGGTCGAGCGGGGTGGGTGCTGATGCTGGATTGGCGGCCACTGGCTCAGAGCTCCTGACGCGATGCCGATTCTGTCGGGCCGGCGCCTACTTCGCCGTCTTCAACTTCGGCTCCGGTGCGGTTTCGCTTTCCTGTGCCCTCCGCGGGCCGGTTTGCTCCGAAATGCCAGTGAGCAAGCCCAGGTAGTCCGTGCGCCGCGGGTGGATGACCACCAGGCCTTTCTCCGTGATGACATACTCGCGGATGTCCTTGCTGTGATTGCCACCGCGCATCTTGATGACGACCATCACCTTCCGAAGCTGGCCGTCGATCTCCACATATCGCATCCGGATGATGTCATCGGTGAGGAACGATATCGCGTAGTGACTGAACTGAAGCGAGGTGAACGTGTCCTCCACTTCAACCGTGCTCAGGATCGTGATCCCTGCTCCTGTCAGCGCACCGATCATGCGGTAGAGAGATTCGCGAAATTCGGGGCGGAAGCCGGGTGCCAAGGCCATCTCGAAACCGACCAGGGAATCAATGACCAGCCGTTTGGCGCCGACCCTTTTGATGGCGTCAAGAATTTCCTCCATCGTTTCATCCACTGAAAGGTCGAGCGGACGAAGGTAGAGGGTTTCGAGTTTCCCCGCCAGTTGTTCCGCTTTCAGATTCAGATTGAAAGTGCCCGCCCGCTGCGTGTAGCCTTCCGGCCGCTCCTCGAAGATCGCCATGATTCCCGCTTCCCCATTGCGAAGACCTTCAGCGATGAATTGCGTGGCCAGCGCCGACTTTCCCGTCCCCGACGGTCCGGCCACCAGCAGACTGTCCCCTTCGAGGATGCCTCCGTGCAGCATCTTATCCAGCTCGGAAATGCCGAGGGAAAGACGCCTGCGCCGAGCCGGTTGCGCTTTGCCGCTGCCCAGTCCCAGCGTGCGGGAGAAGGCATGCACGCCTTCGTCGCCGATGCGGATGGTGTGCAACCCCGGGACCGATGCCTGGCCGCGCAGCTTGATGACTTGCAGTTTCCGCACCACGGAGTTTCTCTCCGCCACCTGCGAGAGCCAGATGATGCCATCCACCATGGTAAAGATCGGATTGTCGCGGATCTCTTCCTCGGCGTATTCACCAACCAGAAACGTCGTGGCTTGCCAGCTGGTCAGAAACTGCGCCAGGCGGTAGATGAACGACTGCATGTCCGCCAGGCCCACCTCGCTGGCCGCCCTGCGCACGACGGTCCGAAAGGAATCCACCACCACGATGCCGGGGTCGGCGGCTGTGACGTGCGTGGTGATTTCCTCCAGCACGGTGTCCAGGTCCTTCTCCAACACCACGTCGGACAGGTTGATGAAGCGGATCTGCTTGCCCAACCTGGATTCGTCAAAGAAAGAATACTGCTGCTGGTAGCGCAGCATCTTGAGGACGGGTTCTCCGAGAACGGTGAAATAGAGCGCGGGCTTCTTCAGCGTCGCATTCGCGAAAACGATTTGATGTGCCAGCGTTGTCTTGCCGGCACCAGGCGCGCCTCCAACGATGTTGAAGGAGAATTCCGGGATCCCGCCGCCCAGGATTTCATCCAGCCCGCGCACGCCGGTGGGAAGCTGATGTATCGTCACTACGCCTGGTTTGCGTGCGCTTTTCTTTGGCAAGGCGAGTTTGTCCGCGCTATCCTTTTTTTTCATTCGCACCCCTTTCACTGAAATCCAACTCGTCTCGCGGAACTTCCGGCCACACCTCGTGCACCAGGAGCGTCGTCAAGTTTTCTCCTATGAAGGCTTCCAGCAATCCGAGCAACTTGGCCAGCAGAACAACCCGGGCCTCCAGGAACTTGTCCGGTTCAAGGTGCGAGTGAGGTTCGTTCCCCTCTTCCAACGACCCATCCTCATTCATATGCACTGCGCTCAGCCAGGGAAGCTCCGCGATAGCCAGCACGCGTGCGCGCCAAAGAAGTGCCCGAAAGCCCCCCTGGCCAATCAGCGCCGCAAGATGTCGATGCAACTTCTCATTAACGGGAAAGGAAGAAGGAGTATTTCCCGCCGGACGCCTGGTTGCCTTCGCCTCAACAGCAATGAGACGCGTGGCGAAGTTGTGCAATCGTGGCATGACGCTGCTCATTGGAAAATGCGCTTCCTGAGGTTGCCGCTCAGACAGCCCCGCCTCGGTAAGCGACTGGAAGTTTTATATGATTGGCATACACTTTTGTGACTTCGCATTCTACGGAAACCCTGCTCAACGACGCAGTGACTAATGTACTCCCGCCCCGCGGCGTCGTCAAATGAGATCACGCAGCCGCCCTGCCGCGGTCCAAGGAACGCTCTCGTCCCTCCCGCAAATAGTCCCTTCCTCCAATAGGCGTTTTTCCCGATACTCCGCACGGGCCCGGCCGTATATGCTCCGCGGAGAAAAGGAGACGCATCGATGTCGCATTCCTGTCGGCTCCGCCTGATGCCGGTCGCCCTGGTGATGATGCTCGCCGCGCCAGGAGGCGCCGTTGCCCAGGACGCTGGCACCACCATCCTGAGCGCCGGATTCGAAAGCGGTACGACGGAAGGCTGGACGCCCCGCGGCGCTGAAACCGTGGACGTTTCTGCCGATGTCAAGAGGTCGGGGGAGTACAGCCTCAGGGTCTCGCACCGGACCTTGACGTGGAATGGGGCCTTGCACGCGCTTCCCGAGCCGCCTGTACGCGGGCTGAGGTATCGCATCAGCGCATGGGTTACGTACGCGCAGGGCCTGGAATCCAGACCCATCATGCTGTCCGTGGAGAAGTCCTACGACGACCCGGCGATTCCCCACACCTACGAGAATGTGAAGTCGGTCGTCGTGAACAAAGGCGAGTGGACTCTCCTTCAAGCGGACTACACTATCCCGGGCGATGGAGGGCTCAAGAGGATCGACGTGTACTTCGAGACACCCTACAAGCAGGACAACCGGGTCACGCCGGATGACATCCACGACATCTATATTGACGACGTGAGCATTGTCAGACTATCCGCCGCGAACACCGTGACAATTCAGCAGGACATTCCTGATCTTCATTCAGTCCTGGACCCGTACTTTCCCGTTGGGGCAGCCGTGCCGCCGAAGTTCGTGGTTCCCGAGGACATTCATTCCCGCCTGCTTCTGAAGCATTTCACAGCGCTGGTGGCGAGCAACGCCATGAAACCGGACGCGCTGCAGCCCGTGGAAGGCGCCTTCAGTTGGACCAACGCTGACAGGATTGTCAGGTTCGGCAATTCAGCCGGTATGAAAGTCCGCGGGCACACCCTCGTCTGGCACAACCAGATCCCCGCATGGTTCTTTACTGACCCGAAAGACCCTCTGAAGCCGGCGTCGAGAGAGCTCCTCCTGTCCAGAATGAAGACCCATATCCAGACGGTCATGGAGCATTTCAAGGGAGACATCGATTCGTGGGACGTGGTCAACGAGGTGCTTTCAGACCGCAAGGGGCTCCGGGGAGAGGATGAGGGGTCCCGATGGCTCGGCATCGCGGGGCCGGACTATATCGACAAGGCGTTCCAGTATGCCCGCGAGGCAGACCCGAAGGCGAAGCTCGTGATCAACGACTACAACCTGGAATCCGATTCGCGGAAGCGGGAAGAGATGGCCAGCCTGGTGAAAGCCCTGCGGGCAAGGAAGGTCCCCGTGGATGCCGTGGGCATGCAGATGCATATCTCCGTGACCTCCCCCTCCGTTGCGGAAATCCGGCGCGCAATCGAGATGTTCGGCTCCCTCGGGGTCAAGGTACAGATTACAGAGATGGATGTGTCCATCTACTCGGGTGCCTCGGAGACCGTGAAGAGCCCCGATGCGCAATTGCTTCTTGCGCAAGGCAGAAGGTACGAGGAGCTTTTCGATTTGTTCAGGGAGGAAGCAGGGAAAGGCATCCTCGGCCTGGTGGTCATGTGGGGTGCCGCGGATGACGACACGTGGCTGGATAATTTCCCCGTGCCGGGGAGGCCTGATGCGCCTCTTCTGTTCGACAGGAACCTGCAGGCCAAGCCTGCCTACTGGGCCATTGTCAATCCTGCGAGAATGCGATAGCGATCCGGGGCTACACAACCGCCTTTGCGGCAGCCCTGCCGGCGGACCGTCCGGAGAAGATGCAGCCTCCCAGGAACGTGCCTTCCAGGGCCCGGTATCCGTGCACGCCTCCTCCCCCGAACCCGGCAACCTCCCCCGCTGCATAGAGCCCGGCAATGGGCTTCCCATCCCGGCCAAGGACGCGCGAATCCAGGTCGGTTTCAACACCGCCCAGAGTCTTGCGCGTGACGACCCGAAGGCGCACGGCGATCAGGGGACCGGCACCAGGATCGAGCAGCCGATGCGGCCGCGCCACGCGGATGAGCCGGTCCCCAACGTAGGCTCGCGCTCCGCGGATGGCCGTCATTTGCGCGTCTTTGCCGAAACGATTTTCGATCTCGCCATCCCGAGCCCGCGTCTCCTTTTCCAATACTTTGAGATCGATGAGATCCTCACCCGAGATCTCGTTCATGCGCCGCACGAGCTCGGCCAGGGTTGGCCGGACGACGAAATCTTCACCCTTTTCCTTGAAGGCCTCCACTGGAGGCGGAGCCCCGCGGCCGCGCCGGGATCGTGCCACCTGTATCAGGCTGCCGCTTGCCAGGTCGGGGTTCTGCTCCGAACCTGACAGCGCGAACTCTTTCCTGATGATGCGCTGGTTGAGCATGAACCAGGAGTAGTCGTGGCCCGCAGAAGTGATGCAGCGCAGGGCTCCGAGGCTGTCAAATCCCGGAAACAGCGGAGAGGGAAGGCGGCGGCCCGTGGCGTCGAGCCACAGCGGCGAGGGCCTCAGGCGTTGGGCCCCCGCAGCGCTGCAGCTCGCGCCGCCCGGAGAGCCTTCAGCGCGGCTGAATATGTCGGCAAGCCGGGCAATCAGGATCGCGCGGTATTTCGAGCCGGTCGAAGCTCATTTGCAGGCCGTCGAACATCAGGAGCGTTCCGGTGAGCAGCCTCCCGAGGCCGGAGAGCAGCTTGATTGCCTCGACGGCCTGGAGCAGGCCGATCACGCCGGGGGTCACACCGATGACCGGGGTGACCCCGGTGGTGACGCGTCCGCTGTACAGGCACATCAGACACGGCGTCACGCCGGGCACGATCGTCATCACCTGGCCAAAAAAGCCGAGCGCCGCGCCGTGAATTACCGGCACACCCAGGGAGAGCGCCGCCTGGTTGACCGCATACCGGGTCGGAAGGTTGTCCAGGGCATCGATGACTGCATCGCATCCTGAGATGAGCGAAGGCAGGTTTCCCTCATCCATGCGCACTCGATGGTGCTCGACCTCAATGCCCTCATTCAGCCCTTCGAGCCGCCGCCCTATCGCTTCCACCTTGGGGATGCCGATATCCTGCTCCGAATATGCGACCTGCCGATTCAGGTTGCTCAACTCTACCACACCATCGTCGACGATGCGCAGATGCCCCACTCCCGCCGCGGCGAGATACAGGGAGACACTGCACCCCAGACCGCCCGCGCCGGCGACGAGCACGGCGGCTCTGGCGAGCTTCTCCTGTTGCGGCTCCCCGAAGCCGTCCATGCTCAGTTGCCGCACGTACCGTTCCTTTTCGACTTCACTCAGCATAATGCACCATCCTTGCATTACTGGCGCAGCCAGCGCAAGGTCTGGTACAATATCTCGCCTGAACGTGGTGTTCGATGCCGGCCCCACTTTGCGCGTCTGGTCGTGCATTCGATCGGCACGTGGTCGAAGAGTCGGGCTGTGACAAGATCAGCCACGGATGGGACTGCTGGAGGGTGGTGAAAGTTATAGATAGAAATGAAACGCCGATTTGCTCAAAGCGCTCCGTCGCTCTTGTTCCTGATCGTGATGTCGTCATGCGCGTCTTTTCAGGTTCCCAAGGATTATGTGCCGGACAATAAGGTCGTTTATCTTACTCAAAATACCGGGTTCGGCCCGATAGCCTACAAACCGGCCTCAGCGGACCCTTATGTTTTTCAGCCAGACCAGGCACCGGTGAGCGCCGAAAAGCCTTTATTTCTCCATAGCGCCAGCTGGGATGTTCTTTTGAGAGCGGATTTTCAGGCTGACAGCCGTCTTTATCGCGAAGTCGAGTCCCATTTCTCCTACATTATCGCGCTGCCAGTCATCAAGGAGCTTCGGGCCGACTTGGACGCAGCGGCCATCGAGACGACACCTGCTCTGTCCCCAGACAAGGGGGACAAGGTCAAAGAGTATTCCAACGGGGCTGTTTTTGCATATCCGGGCGTTGAAGGAGCACAGATTACCATCCTCGATGGCGGCTACTACGAGATCATCTTTCCGGACAAGGGATATTTCCGACATCAGGCGGACGGCACGTACGAGCGTGTCGACGGGGCCGGCCAGGTGGTCTTTGCGTATTATCCCAGGCAATCGCAGATCATTTCCACAAAGGACGGAATAACGTACACCTCGATGCCAGGCAGCCGCGCGTTGAAGGGCCCCAATGGGAGCATGACCTATGCCGACAAGCCCGAACCGCAGTATCGATTCACCCCGCCCGACGACCCCGCTGCGCCGTCCTATGTTCTTTTCACGGACGAGCAGAAGGCTGTGAAAGAAATCATGATCCAGCTGAAGAACGGGCTGCGTTTCGACTACTATCCCAAACAGACCGGGGAACAGCAGGTGGGCGTGCTGGTGACCAACGGCGATCAAGCAATCAGCATCGATCAGCAGTTTCGGAAAATCCACCGACGCTTCAACACGGTCGAACGGAAGGCGACCGACCTGCTTTCAGCCTATCTGCCCGAAGGCATCCGTCTCACCAATTTTGCAAGCACCGATCCGGCATACGGTGAGGTAAATCCCGCGTGGCCCGAGCACTACAAGACAAGGGCGTTCGGCCCCTTTGACGTGCTGTACACTGCCAAGGATGAGACCCTCGTGAGCAGGTTCCGATCCGAGCGCCTGACGGCCATTGAGGCCGGCGATCGCGCACTTGCCGGCTTGTCCGCGCTTCAGCGGCGCACCATCATCATTCCACCCGATCTGGATTCCTATAGAAAGCTTTATGTTTCCCGGCAGGGAGAGATCCTCAACTGGTACCCGTCGGGCTTCGAGACCAAGGACATGATCGTGATGTGGCCCGTCTCGGTCCCCCGCTACAGCGCCCCCGCCGGCCAGGACTACTTCTTCGACAAAGAGTTCTACGAGATCCTGACGCACGAATACGTGCATGTCCTCGTAGGGGAGAATACCGGCATTGAAAGTCCCGTCCCGGTGTGGTTGAACGAGGGACTTGCCGTCTTTGTCGAAAGTCATTTTTCCACGGAAGTCAAGAACTACTGGGATCTGACCTTCGATGTCTCGCGAGGACAAAAGCGTCTCCTGGACTGGGACCTGATAACGACCACAGGAACAGGGGCATTGAGGATCGCGGAAGCGCGAGTGCACTACGCCCAGTCATATGCCCTGGTAAGCGCACTGGAACAGAAGTACGGAGCCGCGAAGGTTGCCGAATATGTCAAGTCGTTCCGGATAAATCCGCTGGACATCGAGAAGATAGACCTCAAGTCAGTCTACAAGGTTCATTTCAAGCAGGTTTTCGGCATCACCTTCAGCGAAGCCCTGAAGCTCATAAATCCGCCGGCAAGCTGAGAGACCGCCTGCTGAGGAGCCCGGCCGCGATCCGCAGCCTTAGTTTCCGGCCCGATCCTGTCGCACACGCCAGATGTCCAGCACTCCATTTGTCAGATGCGAGTTCGCATTCCCCTCGGGCAGCGCAATGCGGCCGTCCGCAACAATCGGGCTGTTCCAGTGACCGGCGCCGCACGGCAGCGCAGCGATCGGCCGCCCGGATGTCGCCTCGTAGATTCGCAATCCGCCGCGCGGGTCGTACACGAAGAGCATTCCGTCGGCGACCACGGGACTCGTTCCCGCGTTGTCTGTCCGCCACCTCGGCTTGAGGGAAGCACCAGCCAGCGTCCACGCCGAAGTGGCCCCGCTGTCAGCTGCGAACAACCATGTGGTGTTGCCTGCACGCAAAAGGGCAGGGGCAGTGAAAAGACGGTTCCCGGAAGGCGTGGGGACCTTGCTCGCTTCGCCGCCGCGATGCGGAGTGGTCCCGAGCATCGTGCGCCAGTCGAGCACGCGAATGATGCGGTCCTTTCCCCCCTGCGCCACCAGGCCGTTGCCCAGGAGGACCGGCGACGTGGAGCCAAGATCCGCGTCTTCGTCATTGAGCTCCTCGGTGTTGACGGGCGTGTAGTTTCCCAGGATGCGCGTGGCATCCGAGTCCAGCTCAATGACGGCGTCGCCCCAGTTGACCGCGCCGTCCCACGTGCCGTTGCCGGTTGCGATGTACAGGTTGCCGGTTGTGGAGTCGATGACCACGCCGGCGCGCCCCCAGATTCCCGAATCGCTCTGTGGGACGGATGAAGGGGCGAGCAGCTCGTGACGGTCGCTGGACAGCGAGTTCCACACATGCAGGAGGGAGCCCGTGGCGGCGTCCAGAATCGCCACATGCCCCTGGTAGGGCGGCCTGTCGCCAATGTAGCCGTCAGTTGCCGCAATCACCCTGCCGCGAAAAAAGGACAGCGGCGATGCAATCTTCTCGCGCTCGGCAAGCCTGGTGATTGCCGTTGCCCACACTACCCGGCCATCCGCCACCGACAGCTTCCTGATCATCCCATCCGGGGCGGCGGAATAGATGAACTTCCGATCATCATCGGCAACAGGTGTTGCGTTCGTGATTCGATAGGTTGCTTTCAGGCCCTCATAGCTCGCCGGGGTGTACTCCCAGAGCAAAGCGCCGCTGTCAGCGTCTAGTGCGAGAGCTTTCCCGTACGTGGTCGTGACGAAAAAAGCATCATGAGAGGACCCGCCTACGGTCGCCCCACGCAGATAGATGGCAGACCCGTCCACGGTTCCGTCAAGTGCCACCTGTTGCAGTGAGAGTGAGCGGATTCTATCCGCGCTGAGGCCCATTCCCATTTCTGGCGCGCTGGAGCGGCCGACATCCCATCCAAAAGTCGGCCAGTCCTGCGCCTCCACGAAAGGGCAGATCCAGGCAAGCAGAAGGACTGCGATGAAAAGAAGTTTTCGCACGGTTGATCCTCGCAACAGAGAAAAGATCGAGTATTCCAGCGTCATCGACAAGGTCACGCGTGTGCGTGAGCTGCGACGAGGATGGTGCGACCGAACCTCTGGAGTCTATTCCAGGGATTTGGGCGCCAGGTCACCAAGAGAGGACTCCAGGGAATCCTGCTTCTTGGCCCCCTCTTTTCTCCCCGGAAGCGGCGTTTCGTACTGAAAGCCGGGATCTTCCTGTTGTTTCTTCCACGTCAGCCTCATCTCTCTCCATGCTCCTATCAGGGTTCGCGGCCGCGGCGTGTCGTCGGCCAAAGCCCTGGAGAGCTGCGTGAGATTGTAGCAGGGCACCGCGGCGAACATGTGATGCTCGAGATGCCAGTTCATGCGCCAGTAGAGAAACTGGCTGAAGGGATCCAGGGTGATCGACCTGACGCACAGCCTGAAGTCGTCGACGTTGTCCTTCAATCCCGTGTGCATGGGAACACCCACGAAGTACCTCAGCCAGTTCGCAATGAAAGACGCGAATGTGACAAGGAGGGGGAGGGGCCAAAGCTTGAATACGACTGACACCACGACAACGGCAAGATGAAACAGCAGGATCAACCGCGCCCAGTTGATCGATTTCCTTCTTGCCTCTTCCTGGTCCGCGTACACCGCCTCCAGCCATTCCTTCCGGAATCTCCCCGAGAACGCCAGCTTCACCGTTGCGGCGATGGTCTGAACCATCGGCCAGGAATAGGGTTCGCGGCGCGCGCCCACTATGTTGAGTGTCAGAAGTTGCAGCAAAAAAAGCGGATGCAGGGACGGATTGTTCGGCAGCACGACTTCCCTGTCGCCGCGGGGATGGAGCGTGTACAGGTGATGATACGTGTGACTCATTTTGTAATCATGGAAGTTGAACCATGAGATGAGACTCAGGATGCGCACGAACAGGCTGTTGAGCCATTTCGTCCTGAAGACGGTGCCATGAGCAAGTTCGTGGGTAGCAAGGCCTGCGAAAAACGAGTACATCGTGCCATGGGCGAACAGCGCCAGGGCGAACCCGATCCAGATCCTATGGTCGAAGAAATACCAGGTCGCTGCCGCAGTGATGGCGATCAGAATGATGTGCCCGAGGGTCTGGAACCATCCGCGCAGATCGCTTCGGCGGGTGAGTTCCTTCAGCCTGGCCGGCTCGATCGGGGATCGATACCAGCGGACCTGGAAGTTCCTGCGAACCTCCTGCAAGGGTTCATACTTTGTTGTCATTCCTCGCCCCCGGGATCACATCATATCCCTGACGCCGCGCAGCGCAAGGGACAGTGCGGGCCGGCGCCCTCGATCCAGTACCCATCTATGGACTTGAGTGAAGGCAGTGCACGCTCTTGCGGACGACAAGCTCTCCGCCGACCGATACCTTGAGCGTCGGGGGGCCGCGCCGATTGCCGACCCGGTTCACCAGGAGCTCCATGGCGATCTCGCCGATCTGCTGCTTGGACACCCTCATCGTGGTCAGCGGCGGATCGAGCATTTCGCACATGGGGAGATTGTCGAATCCGACGATCGACACATCCTCCGGTACCCGAATGCCCGACTCTTTGAAAGCCTTCATGCACGCAGATGCAATCAGGTCGTTCGCCGAAAAGAGCGCAGTCGGCAGCTTTGAGCCTTTTTTCAGGTACTGCAGGACGCCCTGGTACGCCTCGTTGAACGTGGAATCGACGTTGATGATGTTCCGCGGATTGTACGGCAGGCCGTAGAACTTGAGGGCTTGCTCGAAATTGAGGCGCCGCAGCTCGAAATTCCTCGCTTCCACATCCTCGCTCCAGATCATGCCGATCTCCCGATGATTGTTCTCCATGAGGTGCCGCACGATCTGGAACAGTGCTTCCCCGTTGTTCATATCGACAAAGTCCAGCTTGATGAAGTCGTACGTGGTATCGATCACGACGATCGGCACATTCACGGTCTCGAAGGCCAGGATGTCAGCGGCGTTCAGCTCGGTTCCGAGAATGATGAGGCCTTTGCTCGATGAGCTGTTCAAATGACTGATGAAGTCCCCGATCTGGTCGATCGTGATGTGCGTGATCTCCAGGTTGTATCCATGTTTCCGCGCTTCCTTGTCCATCCCTTCGACATAGGCAGCGATGAACACGTCGTGGTCCCTGTTGACGATGTGGCCGTGCTTGACGATTTTCAGAAACCGCACGGAACCCTTGATGAGAGACGTGAAAGGCTGGGTTCCGTTCGTCTTCATCAGGTCATCCGCGATCGCAAGAATCCGGGCCCGTGTGGAAGGGCTGACGCCCGGCTTGTTGTTCAAAGCCAGTGACACTGTGGCAGGGGAAACCCGGGCAATCTCGGCTATCTGTCTTATTCTTGCTGCCATTTAGCGGAGATCCTCTCGTCTCGTGATTTCACGGCGATAAGATACACTATCGTTTAAAGATTGTACAGAATGTTTTAAAGAAAATATTTAGAAGATCGATATCTTAATATCATGAGCTTGGCCAGAATCGGCTCATATTTAATTATAAT
>Ga0265316_10003964_pt1 | contig 14826 bp, 9 predicted proteins | sample 4522metaG_FD_202092 | JGI IMG/M metagenome (GOLD analysis project Ga0265316, IMG submission 202092) | Rhizosphere microbial communities from Carex aquatilis grown in University of Washington, Seatle, WA, United States - 4-5-22 metaG | ecosystem: Host-associated > Plants > Roots > Rhizosphere >...
CTTATGCTGAAAGTCGTTATTGAACAGGTGAACTTCGCCATTCACGAATTCAAAAACAGGTCTTTCGTTGCAGAAGACCGCTTCGCGTTTTATCCGGGTCTTTTGTGGACTTCCCCACGAATCGAGCTCCAGCCTCAGCCTGTAGCTCTCGCCGAGATCGACTTGCAATTCGAACGTCTGTTGCGGCAGGCTCTGCCAACGAGTTCGGCTGCTCGAAGGAAACAGCGTGTCCGGCCGGGCATCACCGGTGATCAGAGCCTTCACGGAACGAAGTGCGTCCAACAGCGTTGACTTCCCAGTGCCATTCGAACCCAAAATGAGTTGCTCTTGGGTGAGTGGCAGCTCAAAGTTCACAAAGCAACGGAAGTTGTCGATGTAGACGCGCTTAAGCATATCGTTACAATTCTACCCTCGGGGCGGGTTGACCGCTGTGGGAACTTCCCGCGGGCGTGCCAAATCTCGAGTTTCGGCTTTCGTCACCGCGTATCGTCAGGCAGGCGGAAACTGCTCCCTCGGGGACTGCCCAGGGGCCGCCCCGGGGGCCGCCCCACAATGTAATCGCCCGCTGCCGGATTTGCCACCTGAGCCGTGCGGTTACCCACCACGGGGAAATCCGCATGTCCGCCCGTCCGCCTCTGCGCCCCCCCCGAACCCCGCTACGCCGTCACCTGCCGCGCCAGTTCTTCCAGGCCGCGCTCGCGGATCTCCTGCTCGCGCATCAGGTATTTCTGCACCTTCTTGGTCACCGTCTGCGGGAAGGAATCCACGAACCGCACGTACTGCGGCACCTTGAAGTAGGCGATCTTCCCGCGGCAGAAGTTGCGGATCTCTTCCACCGTGGCTTGCTCGCCGGTCTTCAATTGCACCCACGCCAGCACCGTCTCGCCCAGCTTGGCGTCGGGAATTCCAACCACGTATACGTCGGCCACCTTGGGATGCGTGTGCAGGAAATCCTCCACTTCGCGCGGATAAATGTTCTCGCCGCCGCGAATGATGGTCTCTTTGGCGCGCCCCTTGAAGCTGAAATAGCCGTCCTCGCGCAGCACCGCCAGGTCGCCCGTGTGCAGCCAGCCTTCGCTGTCGATGACTTCGGCGGTGGCCGCCGCGTCGTCGTCATAGCCCTTCATCACCAGGTATCCGCGGGTGCACAATTCGCCCTGCTGCCCGACCGGCAGCCGCTGCTTCGTCGTGGTGTCGATGATCTGAACCTCGGTATTGGCCAACGCCCGCCCAATGCTCGCGACCCGCACCTCGAACGAATCCTCCACGCTCGACATGGTGATTACCGGGGAAGCTTCCGTCTGCCCGTACGGGATCACCAGCCGATCGACGTGCATGCGCTCGGCCACCCGCTTCATCAGTTTGACGGGGCACGGAGCGCCCGACATCACGCCTTTCTTGAGCGAGCTCAGATCGAAGCGCTCGAACTCGGGATGCTCCAGCTCCGCCACGTACATGGTGGGCACGCCGTAGAGCGCCGTGGCCCGTTCGCTGTGGACCGCTTCCAGCGTGGCGGCGGCGTCGAACTGCGCCGATGGCAGAATCTGCGTTGCGCCATTCACCACGCAAACCATGGAACCGATCACCGAGCCGAAGCAGTGATACAGTGGCACGGGTGCGACGATGCGGTCCGTCTCATCGGCCTTCAGCATCAGCCCGATGGCCATCCCGTTATTCAACAGGCCCCGATGCGTCAGCAGCACGCCTTTGGGCTGCCCGGTGGTGCCGGAGGTGTACTGGATGTTGGCCACGTCATCGGGCGACCCTTCGCCCGGCGGCACGTCGCAGCCGCCGGAGATCATCTCATCCCACGATGCCTGACCCAGCCAGACCACGTGCTCCAGCGGAAGATCGTCGCCGTTGCGCGATTCGGCCAGGATCTCGCGGTAGTTCGCGCGCGAGTCCTTCTCCCATAGGAACAGCGCGCGGATGCGCGACTTCTTCAGCACGTAGCGCAGTTCGTGCGAACGGTAGGCCGGGTTCACGTTCACCAGCACCACACGCGCGCGCGATGCGGCATGCTGCAACAGGATCCACTCCAGGCAGTTGCTGGCCCAGATGCCGGCGCGGTCGCCGGGGCGCAGTCCCAACCCCGCCAGCCCGCGCGCCGTGCGGGTGACCTCGCGGTCCAGTTCCCGCCACGTCAGGCGCACGTTCTGATGGCACACCACCAGCGCCTCGCGGTCGGGAAATCTCGCCGCAGTATCGCTCACCGCCTGCGAGATGGTCTTTTCGATAAGGGGAACTGACGCCCCACATACGTAGCTGAGCGGCGGCGCGTCAGTCTTCGGCAAGGAGGTTGTAGCCACGAAGCGACAGTGTAACTCATGACGGGCGGGGGTGGGGCTGCCGGACATGCGGCCGAAGGACTACTCGTACCGGTGGACCAGGCGCGTCCGGCGCCGTGCCGGCACGCCGCACGCGGCCAACGCTACCGCACATCGCAGCCGGCCGCGCAACGGGGCGCCGCGGTTACCATAGCGCCAGGAACCGGCGGCCCACACCGGCTGGCGGCGGGTCACCTTGCCTGGCGCTTGCCGAGCCCCTCGGCGATCATCGCCGTGACCAGGGTGTTCAGGCTGACGCCTTCCTGTTCGGCGCGGCTGGTGAGCCGGGCGTGTATCGTCTTGGGGACGCGTAGCCTAAACTGTCCGCTGGACACGCCGGCCCTTGGTACCTTGTCTCCGTACTTCCGGCAACTGGCGAGATACGATTTGACCGCGTCGCGGCCATTCGCCACGGCCTGCTCGGGCGTCGCGCCGTCCGAAATGCACCCGGGCAGGTCGGGATACTCTATCAGGTAGCCGCCTCCCTCGTCTTTGGAGAGCGGGCGGATGACGAACGGATATTCGCTCTTCACTGTTCCTCCTCTATCGCGGTATCGACCAGTTGCACGAACTTGCGCACGTAGACCGGCCTGATTGGACGATCCGCGGGCACCGTGAGGCGTCCCGCGACTTGGTGGCGGAAGGTAACATGACTGCCGGTTTGATCATGGTTGATGCCGTGACGGTCCGCAAGCACCTTGAGATCCTCGATCCGCCAGTTGCGGGGGTTGTTCCGCATTCCGCTCAGAATTTTCGCCGCGCTGGGCATCTGTGGACATGGTACCGCTGGCGGTACCAATGGGTCAACCACTCACCGCGCCGGCTGGCCGGCTTCTATCTTCCCGATCAGCGGCGAGCCGGGATTCTCCCGCGCCAGCTCCCGAATCTCTTGCGCCGCTTCGTCGCGCAGGCCTTCCCGCGCGCAGAGTACCGCCGCCAGCAGGTGGCTGGGTTGCGACGACTTACGAAGCTCCGCCAACCGCGCGGCGACCGCTTCCCCGGCAATGGCGAACCGCGCCGGCGGAGCGGGCGGCGCCGGAGCGCTCACCATCTCGCCGCCCCGCCAGGCGCGAACCTGCCAGAGCAGAACCACCCCGCGGGGCAGCGCCGCAGCGGGCTGCCATTCGGTAGCCGCGATGCGCTCGCTGCGCGCCAGAGGGTCCAGGGTGTCGCTGGTTACCAACACCTGGTACGCCGTGGCGCCGGGATGTGGACGCCAGGTGAAAACGGGGCGGTCGGACAGCACCCGCGTGTCGATGGGGCCGATCAGCGAGAATGGGGCCGGGCCGCCGGCATCGGGCGCCAAAAGGACTCCCGGCGCCTCCGCCGTCAGGCTCGTCCCGGCTGGAAGGGCACCCTGCCGGAGAGCGTCGCGCACCAGGTCCAGTTCCTCCGGCGAGGCGCTTTCCAGCCCGCGCAGGGCGCCGCTGGCGTCCAGTTCCACAGTCCCGCCCGCATCCCGCACCGAAGCCAGGATGGCCGATGGCGCGGGCGCCCCCGGATGGCCGGCCCGGTAGTGAACCAGCACTCCAATCAGCAGGGCCGCCGCTATGGCCAGGGCCACCCACCCCGATGCGCGACGGCGAATCGGCGTCGCGGCCGGCTGCACCCGCTCGGATTCCATCGCCGCCACCGAGTCGCGGCAGATCTCACACTCCGCCGCGTGTCCCACGGCTTCGGCGCGCCGCGGTTCCGGCAGGCACCCGGCCACCAACGCGACCATTTCGTCTTCGCTCAAGTGATGGCTCCGGCACGCATCGGCGCCGTCCCACAGCAGAGGTACGGCGGCAGGCATGGCTCGGGCCAGACTGGCCTCCTCCACGGCATGGCGGCACTCCGCACAGGCTCCGATGTGGTCGTGCAAAGACAACACGTCCGCCGGTGACAGAGTGCGAGCCAGATAGCGCTCGATGCGCTCGCCGCTCAAATGGGATGTCATGGTTCTATCCTCTTCATGAGCGATTCACCTTGGATATTGGCGCCGGACCGCGCGGAGCGGCATCGCCGGCATTTTCCTGTCGCGCCAGCCTTTGGCGGGCCGTGGAGCGAAGGTTGATTACCTGCTGGCGGTCCAGGCCCAGGCGCGCGGCGATTTCGAGATCCTCCAGCGGCAGGCGATTCCACAATTCCGCGAGTTCCTCCGGGCTCATTTCGAGCGCGCCGGCCACCTCGCGAAACGTCGCCACGCCCAAATCCACCACCAGCCCGACGGCGGCGCCGGCCGAGCCGCGCGCACCCAGCAGCAGGGCGCTCCGGTGGCGTGCCGGCAGCCGCAGAATCTCCGGCCACAGGCGCTCCAACCTCTGGCGCAGTTCGAGGCGCATCGCCGCGGTAGGGGCCGGGTCCGCCGGCAGCCCCGGGATTTCTTCCTCACCGCCGGCCTGCGCCGAAACCCAGGACGGCTCCTCGATGCCCACGATCCCGGCGACCAGGGTCGTGAGACGCGAGAGATCGATGGGCCGCGCCAGCGTATGCAGAATTTCGAATACCAGCGGCGCCAGCGGATGGGCGGGAATCGGCCGTTGCCGCAGCCGGTCGAGGCAGCGCTCGATGTCGGCGGCGTCCACCAGTCGCCCGGCGTCAGCGTCGGCTTGGACCCCAATCCTCCCCGCGCCGGGCGGGGAAGTGCGCGCCAGCCCGCAAATGGCGGCTCCGTCCGGTCCCGTCCACAACCGGAAGCGGCCGCCGGTTTCGATTACATAACGAAGCCGCTTGCGCAGGCGGTTGTGCTCCGGGAAGCGCTGCGCGAAGAAACGGTAGACCGTGTTGGCCGCCACCCCGGCGGCAAGCGCGTCGAAGGGAAGATCGCTCCCCGATCCACCCTCGCCCAGTGCCCTCAGCCGGCTGAGCAGCTCCAGCATGGCTTCGCTCGTGAGTTCGGCCGCGTCCTCGGGAGTATAGAGGGAGCCCAGCCGCCTCCTGACCACGCGATTCAGTATGGGCGGGGCGCAATCGGTGAGCAGGGTTTCGAGGATGCGGTCGGGGTCGTCACCGGGCGCCGGGCTGGCGAGATAACGCTCGAAAAGTTCCTGGCTCCCCACAATATGCGGCGTTTACGCACGATCATTATAATAGATCCAATGCGGATCGTGATACTCCTGATCGCTACCTTGGCGGCCTCCGCCATCTTCTGTCCTTGCGCGGATGGCGATCTCGCATCCGCTCTGCTGGCCGCCGGGAATGCGGACGAGCGCGCGGCGTTGCTGCGCGGACACGATCGGCGGGAGCTCGCCGCGGCGCTCGACGGAATCGAAAAGACCGCCGCAGCCAGTTACGATGGCAAGGATTACCCGTCCGCTCTGAACGCCTACCAGGCGGCGCTGGCGCTCGGCCGCGAGCTCGCCAACGCCGCGAAACTGCCTTTTTATCTTCGCCGCATAGGCATCTGCCTGGGCCTGCTGGGACACAGCGACGCCGCGGTGGAGATATACCGCGAGGGCATTGCCGCCGCCGAAAAGACCAACGACAGCGCCATGGCGCTCGAAAACCTGCATGGCTTGGCGGTCAATCTGCAACGCATCGGCCGCTATCGGGAAGCCTTGCCGCTATGCGAAAAAGAGGTTGCCCTGGCGGAAGCGTCCGGTCAGCCCGAACCCATGATCCATGCCCTCAGCACTTACCAGGAAACGCTGACCAAGCTCGGCCGCCTGCGGGAAGCGCTGCCCCTCGCCGAGCGCGCTTTCGAGCTGAGCAGCCATTCCACCCAACCCACCGACCATTCCAGCACCCTCGCGAATCTGGCCATGCTCTACATCGCGCTGGGGGATTACGAGACGTCCCTGCGCGTGTTACGAAGCCTGCCGAATCCCAATCCGATTGCTCTGAACTCGATTGCCATCTGCGAGAGGCGGTTGCACCGCGAGGCCGATGCGGAGATCTCCTACCGGGCTGCCCTTGCGGCGTCGACCGGCCCTGGCGATTGGCGAATCCACGCGATCACGCTCGGCAACCTGGGAATCCTCCAGTGCACATGGGGAAAACTGGCCGAAGCTCGCGCCAACATAGAGCAGGCTTTGGCCTTGTTTCTCAGCCATCAGGACCGGGGCGAAGCGGCCGGCTCGATGACGCAGCTTTCCGAAATCGCCGCCGACGAAAAGAAGCCCGCGGAGGCTCTGGAAAAGGCGGCGGAAGCTCTCCGCATGGCGCGCGAATCGGAGGATCCCAACAGGATCACCGACGCGCTGGTAGCGCAGGGGGAAGGTTTTGATGTAGCGGGACGCAACAAGGAAGCGGGACGAAGTTTTGCGGAAGCGGTCGACATCGCCGAGGGTTTGCGGGCCGACGCGCCGGCTTCCGCGGCCGGACTGCAGGGCGAATTGGACCAATGGCTGCCCGCCTATCAGTACGCCGTCCGGCACGAAATCCACGCCGGGAACCCTCTGGCGGCGCTGCGCCTGGCCGACCGGGCGAAGGCGCGCGTTCTGCTGGATATGATCGAGGGCGGTGAGCCCGGTTTCGAGGCCGTGGCCGACCCGCGGGAGCGCGACGAAGAACAACAAGTGCGCGACGCTGTTGCGCGGATGCGCCGGGTGGCCGTCACCAAGCCCAGCGCGGCGGCCAAAACGGCGCTGGAAGCGGCCATCCGGAAGGAAGAAGACTTCGACATCCGGCTGTACGGGCGGCATCCGGAGTTGGTTCTGCAGCGCGCCGCGCCTCCCGACATCCGCCCCGAGGACCTGGCGGCGCTCGCGCCCAACGGCCGCACCGCTCTCGTCAGTTACTTCGTGCTGCCGGAATCGGTAGCCATGTTCGTGGTTCGCGCCGGCGAGCGGCCGGGCAGCCCTTCGGTCAAAGTGTTCACCCTCCCCGGCGGCGGCAAACTGGATGAGCTGATCCGTTCGTTCCGCACCCAGATCGCCGCCCGCGACCTGGATTACCGCGTCACCGCCAAGGCGTTATTCGACGCCCTGCTGGCTCCCGCCACCGGCGCGCTTAACGGTACGGACCGCTGGATTCTGTCGCCCGATGGCGCTCTGTGGGATGTTCCGTTTCAAGCCCTGATGGACGGCAGCGGCAAACACGTTCTGGAGACGCACGCCATCGGCTACGCGCCATCCCTTTCGGTTCTCCGCGAGTTGCGGGAGAAACCCGCCGCGCCGGGATCTCCGAGTGTGGCGCTGCTGGCGGTGGCCAATCCGTCGGTGGCCGGAGTGGCGCCCATTCCGGAGGCGGAGCGCGAAGCCAAAGCCATCGCCGCGCTCTATGGCAAGGGCCGCACGACGCTGCTCGGCGGCGACCGCGCCAGCGCCAGCCTGTTCCGCGAAAGCGCGGGCCGCGCGGGCGTGATCCACATCGCGGCGCACGCCGAGACGGAGACCAACCATCCCCTGGAATCTTTTCTGCTTCTGGCGCCGGAGAAGGCGGCCGCGCCGGACAAGCCCGCCGCACCAGACCAGCGGCCAGGCGGAAAGGCGAACGCCGGGGATGACGGCGCACTCACCGCGCGCGACCTGCTCGGAATGCGCCTGCGCGCCAATCTGGTGGTGCTCTCGGCGTGCGAAACCGCGCGCGGCAAGATCGGCCAGGGCGATGGCGTGATGGGCCTGGGCTGGGCCGTGCTGGCGGCGGGCGCGCGCGCCTCGGTATTGAGCCAGTGGAAGGTGGATTCCGGCGCCACCAGCGACCTGATGATCGATTTCCACCGCCGCCTGACCGGCGCCAAACCGGCGGACAAGGCCGATGCGCTGCGCCAGGCTGCGCTGGACACCATGCACTCGCCGGGCCGGCTGCATCCTTTCTACTGGGCCGCATTCATCGTGGTGGGCGACGCGCGGGAGTAGCTTTGGATTAGTATGATACAGGGAAGAACATGGACAGACAACAAGCCCACCAGTTACTCGATCAACTCGGCCCCGCCCAGTTCGATGCCATCGCCAATCTGCTCGAAGTAATGATCCACGAGGATGACGACGAGGACCTGACCGGGGAGGACCGCCGCGCCGTGGCCGCCTCGCGCGAATACTTCCGCCAGAATCCGGAAGGCGGTATTCCCTTCGAGCAGGTCGTCGCCGAATGCGGTCTCACCATGGATCAGATTCGCCACCACCAGGGCGAGTAAGAGTCCCAGTGAAGAAGATTCGCTTCGAGCCGAACGTTGCCGGGGAGGTCCGCGCCATCGAGCAGCGGGTGGCGCTGAGTATTCTGACGGCCCATTCACCGCTACGCGATCACCGGCGCCGGCAGGGTCAAGCCGCTCAGCGGAGAGTTCGAGGGCTTGCTCCGCCTCCGTGTCGGCAACCACCGCGTGATCTTCGAGGAGACGGAAGACACCCTCATTGTCCATCGGGTCCGGGATCGCCGCGACGCCTACCGTTGACACCGGTCGATCCGTGCCTCCCGCGCCTGCGTAAATTACCGAGCCCTCACGGGCCGGCCCGGCTTTGGCCGATAGCTGAGCGCTGAAAGCTTAACGCTGTCCGCTGTCCGCTTATATCCGCCCGCGATATAGTACCCCCTCTGAAGATTCCCCCTTACGCCGCCAATATCGCCCCGGTTTTTCCCAGTACAAGTGTGTGCCCGGAGGGTCGGATTTTTCCGGCCGCCAAAGAGGGACCACCCAGAGAGAAAGGGAGACGACGATGATTCAGAAATTCCTACAGACCAAACGGACGCTGGCGGTGCTTTGCCTTCTGCTGGCGCTTTTGTCCATTTGCACGCCGGCATTCGCGCAATTGGACTACGACACTTACGACATCTATCAGCGGGGCGTTCTTGTCGGCACGATCTATGTGCCCGAGCGCTCCACGGATCAAGCCACCGCTCAATCCGTGTACGCGGAGTACTGGATTCTCTTCCCCAACTACATCTACCCCAGCGAGAAGAATCCTGTGACGACCGAGATCGCGCCCGCCACCGGCTACCACTACACGTCGGTCCAGGACTTCTTCACCAAGGCGCCTTGGGGAGCCGGATGCCGGTTCGTCAATGTACTGGCGGTCGATAGCAGCGTGCTTCCGGGCCGAGCGGCCGTCGGCACCACCGCAAACTAACACTGGAAAGAAATCCACTTACGAGGGAATAGAAAAGATGAAAGAAGTTACTAACATCTATCGGAGGAACCGAGCGGGGCTGGCCCGCGTCGCATTAGTCCTGTTCTCGGGCGGCATTCTTGCCGCCCAAAGCATCACGCTATCTCCCAGCGCGCCGAGCGTCGCCACCGGGGCGACCGTGCAGTTCATGGCCACCGTGACCGGAGCGTCCAGCGCCGGCCTGGTCTGGTATGCCGGCGGTGTTCCGGGGGGCAACAGCACCTACGGCAGCATTACCAACGGACTCTACACCGCGCCCGCCGTGGTCCCTTCGCCGAGCTCGGTCCGCATCAGCGCCGTCTCGGCGGACGGGACCGCCTCCGGAAAAACTACCGTGACGGTGATTGCCGCGGGCCCTGCCATCACCTCCGTTTCGCCCAATCCGCTGCCGTCAGGCACCATCACGGTGACGATCAACGGTACTGGCTTTCAGACAGGCGCCACCGTTTTTGACGGTGCTGTCCAAATGAGCACCACATCGCTCACGGCGAATAGCATCACGGCCACCGGATATCAGAGCCCGGCCGCGTCCACCGCATTCTGTGTGAAGAATCCCGGCACCAGTTGCGGCAACTCGCTCACCGTGCCCGTTACCGGCGCGAGCTCCGGCGGGAGCAGTTCCAGCAGCTCGTCGGCGCCTACCCTTACCTCCGTTTCCCCCTATCCGCTGAGCGTCGGCACCATTACGGTAACCATCGCGGGCTCGGGTTTCCAGGCAGGTGCTTTGGTCTATGACAGCTACGGAAACCAGACCAACATCCAGTCCGCGCCCACCACTGTGACGGCTAACTCGATCACGGTGACCATTTATCAGGGACCGGCTGCCACCTCTACGTTCTCGGTGAAGAATCCGGGATCGGGATACAGCAACGCCATCACCGTTCCCGTCACCAGCAACACCTCGGGCGGGAGCGGAGGCTCCTCGGGAGGCAGTTCCGGCGGTGGAGGCTCGATCGCCGCGCCAACTCTTACTTCCGTGACACCCAATCCTCTCAGCGTCGGGACAATTACAGTGACGATCGCTGGATCGGGCTTCCAAACCGGCGCGCTGGTCTATGACAGCTACGGCAGCCAGAGTAACATCCAGACCGCACCCACCACTGTGACGGCTAACTCGATTACCGTGACCATTTATCAGGGACCGGCCGCTACCTCTACGTTTTCGGTGAAGAATCCGGGATCGGGATACAGCAACACCATCACCGTTCCCGTCACCAGCAGTACCTCGGGCGGGAGCGGCGGCTCGTCGGGAGGCAGTTCCGGAGGAGGATCGAGCGCCGCGCCCACCCTCACTTCCGTGACACCCAATCCTCTCAGCGTCGGGACCATCACCGTAACCATCGCTGGATCGGGCTTCCAAACCGGCGCGCTGGTCTATGACAGCTACGGCAGCCAGAGTAACATCCAGACCGCGCCCACCACTGTGACGGCTAACTCGATTACTGTGTCCATTTATCAGGGACCGGCCGCCACCTCCACGTTTTCGGTGAAGAATCCGGGGTCGGGATACAGCAACACCATCACCGTTCCCGTGACGGCTGCCGCGTCGGGCGGAGGAACCAGCGGCTCCGGCGGCTCCTCTACTTACACCCTGACCGTGGTGAACGGTACCATCACCAGTGGCGCGGCGGCCGGGGCTACGACCGCCTCGTTCGCATCGGGAGCCACGGTCACTGTCGCGGCCAACACCCCACCCGCCGGCGAGGCGTTTCAAGCTTGGACCGGCCTGAGCGTCTCTAACCCGCTGGCCAATCCCCTTACCATCGCCATGCCGGCCTCGAACACCACCGTGACCGCAAATTTCTATACGCCTGCGCCGGTTCCGTTCCCGGTTACCACGCATCCCCGGCTCTGGATTACGCAACAGGATTTGCCCCGTCTGCAATCCTGGGCCACTTCCAGCAATGTCGCATACCAGGGTCTCCAAGGCGCCTTGGGCGCGGCGATCGGCAATTATTACCTGGCCTTCCCCGGCGCGGCGCTCGGCGCTATCAATCCCACGCCGGCCAACCCGTATCCCGATTTCGGCGATATTCAAGGGTACACCGGAGTCCTCAGCGAAGAGAACGCCGTGATCCTGGCCTTCAACTCGCTCATCGATCCCAGCCCCAAGAACCGCGCCCAATACGCGCAAGCCGCCAGAAACCTGCTGATGTACGCCATGAACCAGGCAGCGCTGGGGCAGGCGACCGGTGCGCCTTTCCGCGATCCCTCCTTCCCGATTTACAATCGGGGAAGCTTCACCGGCCACGAGTGGCCGCTGATCGTGGACTGGATCTACCCCATCCTCAGCGCCGCGGACAAAGCCACCATCCGGACGGTCTTTATGACCTGGGCCAACGATTGCCTGAACGCAGAGACCACCGGTGGCGATAACCCGGGCACTCCGGGCCTGATGAATAGCCTGGCATTACTTCCCAATAACCGGCCTTATCGCATGGCGTCGAACAACTACTATCTGGCGCACGCCCGTCTGCTTACTATGATGTCGCTGGTGCTGGACCCCGCGGACGACCCGTCTGTCAACCCCGCCATCTCCGCCGCCGCGCTCGGCAATACTCTGCGCAGCTATCTTGCGGACGCCACCGGCGCGTGGCTCTACGAAGAGTTCGCCATGATGGGCGACCCGGCGGTCGTAGCCAAGGAGTACGGCGTTCCCAACAACCCCACCGGCGCCGGCTTTGGCCTCGCGAGCGGTGGATTGCCGCCCGAGGGCATGCTCTACGGCGAATCGTTCGCCTACGTCCTGGGCCAGTTGCTGGCGCTCCAGACGTCCGGCTTCAACAATGCGAGCTACGCGAACTTCGTGGGTCCGCAAATCGGCATGATCGGCGCGCCGGTGTGGGACCGCTATGTTACCGGCTATCTCTCGTCGCTCACCCCCACGGCGGAGATCTTCGCATCGGAATCCTATCTCGGCTCCGTATATCAATTCGCGGGTTATGGCGACTTACTACGCAGTTATGTCACACCCGACCAGATGGCGCCGTTCGCGCTGCTGGGTCTGCTGGACCAGGAGACCGGCACATCGTCGCACGTCGACGCCGCCCGCTGGTACGCGGTAAATGGCATGCCCAACGGCGCCGGAGGCCTTCTGTCCCGCATGGCCGACCCGTGGACCTGGGGCGTGACGCAGGACCTGCTGTATTACATGCTGCTCGATCCCACGGCGCCCGCGGCTACCGATCCCCGCCCCACCTATTCCACGGTCTTCTACGACGCGCCGGCCGGGCGGATCGTGGCCCACAGCGACTGGAGTTCCACTAACACCATGTTCGACTATCGCGCCAGTTGGATCTCCATCAACCACCAGGACGGCAACGGCGGCCAATTCGAACTCTACCGCAAGGGCGAATGGCTGACTAAGGAAATGAGTAACTACGACAACGGCGGCGGCGGCAACGGAGCCACGGTGACATACCACAACACTCTGTCGCTCCAGAACTGGTGCCCCGCCTGCTCAGGCATCGCCTTCCAGGGAACCGACCTGCCTGCATGGCTGAACGGCAGCCAATGGATGGAAGGCGAGAATGCCGGCGACCCCACCACCATGATGAGCACCGGCCCCGGCTATGTGTACGCTGCCAGCAATCTGACCAATCTGTATAACAAGCCCGATATCTGGACGGCTGCGGACGCCATCGCCGATATCTCCCAGGCCACCCGCTCCATACTCTGGTTGAACAACGACTATATCGTGGTGTACGACCGCGCCACCTCGCTCAATGCCGGCTTGTTCAAGCGTTTCAACCTGAGCCTGGTCACCAACCCGGCTATTACCGGCAATACGGCCACCGAGACGCTCCCCAGCGGCCAGCAGTTGTTTATCCAGACCCTGTTGCCGCTGAACCCCTCGCTCACCAGCTTCAACGGTGCAGCCAACCTGAATCCCATCGCCGACCTGGAGCCCACGCGCTACATCTACCAGGTCCAGGACCCCACCATCCCCACCGACACGCGTTTTCTCCACGTCTTGCAGGGCGCCGATCCGGGGGTTCCCATGGCTCCGGCCACGTACCTCCAGAGCACCGGCGGCACGGCGTTCGACGGCGCGGTATTCGCCAGCACGGCGGTCTACTTCCCGGTGAGTAACAACGGAGCTTTTGCGGGCGCCACCTTCTCCGCGCCGGCCGGTGTGCACACGCTGTTCGTCACCGGCCTGACGCCGAACGCCAGTTACGGCGCCGGCGTCCAGGTAACTGGCGCGGGCAACCTGGTGACTGTGGCCGCCGGCGGCGCGAGCCTCGCCGACGCCGCGGGTGTGCTCGTGGTCAATTTCTGAGACCTGCTATCCGCGCAGGTCTCGGAACGTGCGGGCGCTCGGAGGCGCCCGCATTCACACTGCGATCACGCCATGGCGCGGCCGCTTCCGTGCCGGCCGGCCGGAGGCGAAAGCCCCGCCCGGCGATGGCGCGCCCCGTGGTGGAGCGGCCACTCCCGCTCCAGCCGGCAATGTCGAAAGCCCCCCCTGAGATCGGCACACCACCACGCGCGGGCCGGCGATCGCGCGCCGCGTGGTGGTGTGGCCACTTCCGTGCCGGCCGGCGGAGGCGAAAGCCCCACCCGAGATTTGCACACCGCCGCTCTCTGGTGAGAATTTGTTTGGGCTCGCTGCACGTACACTATGAACATGGCGCAAATTTACTTGTGCTTTTTATGGCACATGCACCAGCCGTTTTATAAAGATTTGGTTTCCGGCGAGTACAAGTTGCCGTGGACGCGCATGCACGCCCTGAAAGACTACTACGGCATGGTGCGCGTGCTGGAAGAGTTTCCGCAGGTCCGGCAGACCTTCAACCTGGTGCCGTCGATGATGGCCCAGGTGGCGGAATACGCCGCGGGCGAGGCGGCCGATCCGTTTCTACAGGCGGCCCTCAAACCGGCCGAGGAGTTGACCGAAGACGACCGGGCGTTTCTGCTGCGCCATTCCTTCTATTCGGATCCGCAGCACATGATTTACCGCTATCCGCGCTACGGAGAGCTGTACGACTCCTGGCAGGCGCAGCAGAAATCCGGCTCGCGGAGTCTGTTCGGCCCGCAGGATTTCCGCGATTTGCAGATGTGGTCGCAGCTTGCCTGGTTCGACGAGGAGTTCCAGGCGCAGGATGCCGAGGTGCGCCAGTGGGTGGCGCGGGGCCGCGGCTTCACGCCGGCGGACCAGCGGCGCATGGGAGAAAAACAGCGCGCCATCGTCAGCCAGGTGCTGCCGGTCTACAAGAAACTGGCGGGCACCGGCCAGATCGAAATCTCCACCACGCCGTATTACCACCCCATCCTGCCGCTCCTGTGCGATTCCAACATCGCCAGCGTGGCGCACCCCAATGTGCCGCTGCCCGAGCGATTCCGCTATCCGGGCGACGCCCGCATGCAACTGAAGCGGGCGCGCGAGTACTGCGCACGGGTGTTCGCCACCAGCCCGGTGGGCCTGTGGCCGTCGGAAGGTTCGGTCTCCGATGAGGTTTTCTCCATCG
>Ga0265316_10003967_pt1 | contig 14821 bp, 9 predicted proteins | sample 4522metaG_FD_202092 | JGI IMG/M metagenome (GOLD analysis project Ga0265316, IMG submission 202092) | Rhizosphere microbial communities from Carex aquatilis grown in University of Washington, Seatle, WA, United States - 4-5-22 metaG | ecosystem: Host-associated > Plants > Roots > Rhizosphere >...
CGGCGTTCGGAGCAGCGACGGGTGATCATGTAGGTGCGGCCGGCTACCACTTGGCGAGGAAGGCTCATGCCCCTATTGTCGGACGCGCCCGCCAGAAGTTGCTTCAAAACTTACCCTCGGATGGGGGGGCCGGCGCGCTGCGAATGGGATGTCACGAGTGGAACCCCGCCTTCCGGAGCAAAGAATCCCCGGGACAAATGGCCTGCCCGCCTGGCGTCAACCATAGACGCCACGACAACTCCACAAGAGACCCTGGGACGGAAGGCTCGCCCAAATACCCTGGGACAGAAGGCCTGGACAGAGGACCCGCCAAGGACCTTGGTGCAGAAAGCCTCGGTTCGGAAAGTGATTAGTGGACAGGCGGCCACCGTCGCTGTGTCAAGTACCCTCGGAGCGGGAAGAACTGAGCGGGAAGAACTGGTGCCGCCGTCGCTGTGTCAAGTACCCTCGGACCGAGGGAAGCTTGGTGATTTGGCGAGGCGGAGGCGGAGGCCCGACATGATGGCAGCCAATTCACGGCAGCTCTGTATCCGCGCCTCAGGCTTCTTCGCCAGCAGCTTGAGTATGGTCGCCCCCAGCTCGACCGGAATCCCTGGATTGCGCCGGCTTGGTGGATCTGGCGCTTGGGAGACATGGGCGACGAGGATTGGCATGACGTCCTCGCCGTCAAATGGAACCGTGCCCGTGAACATCTGATAGGCAATGCAGCCCAAGGCGTAGATGTCCGCGAGATGCGTAACGCCGCCGAAATTGTTGATCTGCTCAGGAGCCATGTACTGGGGCGTGCCGGCCATCATGCCCGCGCGGGTCAATCCGCGACCGGCGCTACGGCGCTTGGCGATGCCGAAATCCATGACCTTGACCACACCTTCATCGGTTATGAAGAAGTTGTCTGGCTTGATGTCGCGGTGAATGACCCCGCGTTCGTGCACCACCGAAAGCGCGTCGCACGCCTGGATCAGCAGCGCTAGCCCCTGGTCAAAATCGAGTGGTGCACGCTGCATGACATCGCCGAGGTCATGGCCGCAAAGCAGCTCCATCGTGATGAACTTCTGATCCGCGCAGGTCCCGATGTCGTACAGCCGGATGATGTTCGGGTGGTTGAACTGATGAGAGAGTGAGACCTCCTGTTTGAAGCGCCCCAAGGTGTGTTCGTCGACAAGCGGTGCCGCCAGAAACTTGATGGCGATGATCTCGTCAAGTTCCGTGTCGATGGCCTTCCACACCGCGCCCATACCGCCCTGGCCAATCTTCTTCTCGAGGCGATAGCGTCGGTTGATGACCGCGCCCGGTTCCAGCGCCACACCGGCGAACCCGATCTGGGTTGCCACGCCCCAGGTCAGCTCCGACTCGACCACGGAGGGCACGGCCGCAGCGTCCATCGCCGGCCCAACCGCCCCTGATCGCAGGGACATGGTGTTCGCGCGGCCCGGCGGCCCCGCGGGCTGCGGCAGATTGGGAAGCTCAGGCAATTCAGGCAATTCAGGAAGATCCGGCAGGGAGCCCAGCGGATCGTCGTCGCTGCTTGTCTCGGCAGGCGCGGCTTCATTCCGTTTCACGGCCTCGCGAAAGGCCAGCTCTTCCTTGAAAACGCGTTCGTAGCCCTTGGCGGCGGTGCCGCGATAGTCGGTCTCCGCCGCTTTCAATCGATCGAGCGTGTCGCGATAGGCGGGCCGAGCGGCCAAAACCTTGCGATAGCAAGCCGCCGCGTCTTCCGGGGAATCGTGGCGCTCGAAGAGCAGAGCCAGCCGGTAGCAGGCGTCGCATTCGTCTTCTGTCGAGGGAACAACGGCGACGAATCTGTTGAGGAAGTGCTCCAGTTCAAAGGTCAACCCGGCGCGATCGGAGGCGATGGCAATCGTGCGCACGCACGCCGCACGGTAGTGCGAGTCTTCCGCGGGAACCCTGATGAGCTGTGCCAGTTCACTGTCGACCTTGCGGACCTCGCGAAAGCACTGTGCCGCCTCGAACGGCTGGCCGGCCTCGGCAAAGAGACCGCCGGCCTTTTCGATGTGGCCCAAGCGTCGAGCCAGCACAGCCGCATTCGCCCACTGTTTGAGTCGGGCGAAGGCCTCCATGGCTTCATCCAGCTTGCCGGCGCGCTCCAGGTTGCGGGCCGTCTCTGCCGAGGCCGTCGCCTCCAAAGCCGCCGTTTGCTTTTCGTATCCCACAAGTTCGACCCGCCCAGTGGAATCGGCTTCCACTCGCGCGGCATTGACGAAATCGCCCACTTCTTGCAACAGTCCCACCGCGCGGCCACGTTCCCCCGCGGCCAAGAACAGATCCACCGCCTCGCGCACATCGCCACCACGCGAGAAACAGATGGCCGCCTTGAGCGCGATCCTCCTCTGGCCGGCGTCCAAGCTCGACCGTTTTCGCCGGTCGTACTCGATGCTCCGCAAAAGCGCCCGTCCCGCCGCCAAAAAATTTCCGCCTGAAAGGTACAGCCTGGTCGCCTCGTCGTAGGCGCCCGCTTGTTCGTAGGACTGGGCCGCAGAGCCGCCATCGCCGCGCTTCTCCAGCGCTTGCGCGTGCTCCAGCCATTGCTTGCGCGACAGTTCCATCGTCTGACTAAATTTCCTCGGGCAGTTCGGCCGCCAGCCGTTTGATCACATCGGGATAGTTGGCCACGCGCAGGCCTTCCTCCAAAGTGATGATGCCGTCCTTGACGTACTGGAAGATGCAACTGTCCAGGCTTTGCATGCCGCTGCCGGGATCGGCCGTCTGCAGATACGCGTCGATTTGGTAGCACTTGCTTTCGCGGATGAGGTTCGAGATGCCGATGGTTTGCAGCATGACCTCAAGCACAGCCACGCGTCCCTCGCCGCTCGCGCGCTTGCACAGCATCTGCGCCAGCACCCCGCGCAGCATGACCGAAACCACGCCGCGCACTTGCTCGCGCGATTCGTCGGGGAACACGTCAATGATTCGGTCGGCCGCCTTGGACGCCGAATTCGTGTGCAGGGTCCCGAATACCAAGACGCCCGTCTCGGCCGCCTGCAGGGCCACCTGGATGGTTTCGAGATCGCGCATCTCACCGGTCACCACCACGTCCGGCGATTCACGCAGGCTGGATCGCAGCGCGCTGGAAAAACTCTCCACGTGACGGCCCACCTGGCGCTGCGTGACCACGCTTTGCAGAGGCGCATGAACGTACTCGATCGGATCCTCAATCGTGATGATGTGCCGACTCGACGTCTTGTTGATCTCGTGTACCAGTGCCGCCAGCGTGGTGGTCTTGCCCGATCCGGTTGGCCCGGTGATGAGCACAAGGCCGTTTTGCAGCTCGGTCAGCTTCTTCACCACTGGCGGCAAATACAGCTCTTCGATGGTGGGCAAATGGTTGGGGATGATGCGGAATACGGATCCGATGCCACGCGCCTGCTGGAACACATTGGCGCGAAATCGTCCCACTTCGGGCAGCTCGTAGATGAAGTCCAGTTCCTGGTCGCGGTCAAAAACAGCGTGTTGTTCCGGGGTCAGGATCTCCAATAGAAATCGACGCGTGTCGGTTTCACTCAGCGCACGGAAATTGAGCGGCACCAAATCGCCGTCGTGGCGAATCAAGGGCACCACGCCCGAGTGGAAGTGCAGATCGCTCGCCTTCTGCTCGACCACCAAACGCAGGAATGAATCTAGGCGAGCCACGGACTAGTCCTCTTGTTCAGATCTTGATTCCATGCACGGACTGTCATTCCGATTTCTCTCCCGACGCGCGAGTCGCGGGTTTTTCGGTCTGGTTCTTGGCTGCGTCCGGGCCGGCCACCACCAGCTCGAAGTTCTTCTTGTTGGCCGCCTTCAGGTAGGCCTCGTCGGCGCTGATCAGCCCGGCCCGCCACAGACGTTCCAAGTCGCCGTCCATCGACTGCATGCCAGCGTCGCGCTGGGTGGCGATGACCGACGGAATCTGAAAGGTTTTGCCTTTGCGGATGAGGTTGGCCACCGCCTCGTTGTTGATCATGATCTCGACCGCTATCACCCGGCCCTGGCCATCCTTACGTTTGACCAGGTACTGGCACATCACCGCGCGCAAGGTGTCGGCCAGCAAAGAGCGCACCTGCGGTTGCTGTCCCGGTGGAAACAGACTGACCAGACGATCGACCGTCGTATCGACCGAAACCGTGTGCAGAGTTCCCAGCACCAGGTGTCCGGTCTCGGAGGCCGTCACCGCGAATTGCACCGTGGCCAAATCGCGCATTTCGCCGACGAGAATGACATCTGGGTCCTGCCGCAGGGTCGCGCGCAGGGCGTTTTCAAACGAGTGGGTGTGGGTTCCCAGTTCACGCTGATTGATAAGGCACTTCTTCTGCTTGTGCATCACCTCGATCGGGTCTTCCAGGGTGACGATGTGGCGCGAGCTCGTCCGGTTGATGTGGTCGATGATGCCGGCCAGGGTGGTGGACTTGCCCGCGCCGGTCGGGCCGCCCACCAGCACCAGGCCATTTTTCAACTCGGCAAAGGTCTTCACCACCGGGGGCAGGCCAAGGTCCTCCAGCACGGGAATGCGATCCTTGACGATGCGGAACACGGCGGACAGGCCCGGCATCTGGTGAAACACGTTGGCGCGGAAACGCAGCTCCTCGGATTTGAGCGCCATGGAAAAATCGACGTCGCGCAAGCCCTCCAGATCCGCGATCTGCTTGGCGCTTAGATGGGCAAAGATGATGGTCTGGATGTCTTCGGGGGAAAAAACGTGGCTGGCCAGGGGCACGACCCGCCCCATCTTCTTCATATAGGGGCGCTGCCCGCTGACCAGGATGAGGTCGTCGCCCTCGTTCTCCGCCAACCCCATCAGCAGACGCTCCAAGAGCGAGAGTGAACCCTGTTCGGTCGCTCCATCCTTCGCGCCGCCGACGTTCCAGCGTGCCAGCAGCTCGCGCGCGGCACTGCGCACGCGATGGTCGGGATCGCTCACAAGTGGCAAGACCGCTGCCGCCTGGCCGGGTTCATCGAATGCGGCCAAGCAGGTCAGAAGGACGAGTTTCATCTCGGGATCGGCGCTGGGCAGAAGCGCGGCCACATGGGGCGCGGCCTCAACCGCCTTCATGGCCTGCAAGGCCTCGACGCAAACCCGTTGCAGTTCCGGTTCTCGATTCAGGAGATCCACGACATAGGGAACGCTCCGGGCATCGCCAATCGCCCCCACCGCCTCGATGGCGCGCTCGCGCACCCACCAGTCGGCGTCGCCTTGTGCCGCCCGCACCAGCGCACCCAGCGCACCGGGATCCTTGAGGCGCAAGAGCGCATCGACGGCATAGCGCCGGACAATCTCCGACGGATCTTGCAGGTAGCTGACCAGGTGCCGGGTGAGTTGCTTGCCCGCCATGCTGACCAGGGCATCCATCACCCGTTCACGCACCCACCAGTCTTCGTCGCGCAAGTGGCGCAGAAGCCGCGGCGCCAACTCGCCCGTGGGATCGCCCACCTTCTTTGAGATGTCGACCGCCATGCGCCGCACATTCACGTCCTCGCTGCGCAGGAGCCACAGGATGGTGCGCGCCAGGTCCACCTTGCCGGCAAGGGCCAGGTTGGTCAGCACCTCAGCCGCGCGGGTGCGCACATCGATCTTCTTGAAGTTCAGCGCCGCGACGACCAAGGGAAGAACCTGGTCATTGCCAATCGCCTCGGCGGTGGCCAGCACAGCCAGTCGGACGGCGTGGGGCCCGGCGTGCAGCTTGCGTTCAAGCGCGTTCACCGCGCGCGACGAGCTGAAACGCCGGAGCGCTTCGACCGCGGCCTTGGTCATGCTCAGGCTGTTTGAATCCAGCACCGGACCGATGTGCTCGAAGTACTCGTCCTCTGACGCCAGGGATCCGAAGGCAAGCACCGCCTGCACGGCCACGCGCTCGGCGGGATCGCGCAGCGCTGACGAAATCGCCTTAACCGCTCCCCGCAGATCCTTGGCCATCAGGTCGGGATCGGCCAGATACTGCAGGGCGTGCGCTTTTTCGCTGGGCGAACCCACTGCCAAAACCGTGGCCAGGGCAGGGATGGCCACCTGGCGGCCAATGGACACAAGGACATCCATGGCTTCGATGCGGCCCGGAAAACTCGGATCGCCACACAGGGTCCCGAGCGTCTGAAAGACCTTGGTGCCACCGATCTGCTTGAGCGTGCCGGCCACGCCCCGGCGCAGGTTTCCGTCAGGTTCCTTGAGCAGTGAGCACAGCTCGGCGTGTCCCTCGACGTTGTTGACCCTGGAGATGAGGGGGACGAGCAGGGACAGGATCTGTCCGTCGGCCCCACGCAAGGCCCGGACGTAGGGCAGAAACAGCGTCTTGTCGACTACCCGTTCGGCCAGGGTGCGAAAAATGAAACAACGGTTGGTCTGGTCGCGCGCATCGCCCGGCAGACCCTTGCTGGCCACCACGCCCAGCAGGCGCTCGATGTCGTCGCTTCCAAGCGTGGGCACTTCGCCCAGAAGCGCGTGGACCTGTGCCGGGCCAGGCCAACCGGCTGCGCGAAATCTCCTAAGCAGCTCCTTGCTGTCCATGAGTCGTCTATTCTGCAGATATCCGTCGGATGGGCATACGCGGCAAACCCTCTCAACTATCGGATGTCTGCCGACTTTCTACAACCGCAAGCCGATCGAATTCGGACCTGCCATGACTCAAAGCGCCTCTTGGCAACCCGTGCATGGGCGCTGCGCGGAACAGAAAAGGGCGATACACTGACTGGCCGTGATTGGCCAACGCTTCGGCAACTACCGCGCCACCGCTCTCCTTGGTGAGGGCGGAATGGGCGTGGTGTATCTCGCGGAACACCCCAGCATCGGCCGCCAGGTGGCCATCAAGGTGCTGCGCGCCGAACTGGGCCACGACGAGCAGGCGCTCGCGCGGTTCATCAACGAAGCCCGCGCGGCCAACTCCATTCGTCACCCCAACATCATTGAGATCCTCGATTCCGGCATCACCGACAACGGCATTTCGTATCTTGTGATGGAGCTGCTGCGCGGGGAGCCGCTCACCGCACGCATCAAGCGTATGGGCAGACTACCACCGCAAGACGCGGTTGCCCTGGTGATCCAGACGGCCTCGGCCCTGGGGGCGGCCCACGCCAAAGGCATCGTTCACCGCGATCTCAAGCCCGACAACCTGTTCGTGGTGCCGAGCGAGACCGTCCCCGGCACTGAGCACATCAAGGTGCTCGATTTTGGCATCGCCAAACTGCAGACAACTGCGCCCGGCGGTCACGTCAAGACCCGCACCGGATCGCTCATGGGCACGCCCGTCTACATGTCGCCCGAGCAGTGCCTGGGCACCAAGGAAGTCGACTGGCGCAGCGACATCTACTCGCTTGGGGCCATCCTGTACGAGTTGCTCACCGGAACGCCGCCCTTCACGTCGGAAGGTTTTGGCGCGCTTTTGAACATGCATCTCAACCAGGCGCCACGGCCGCTCCGCCAGATTGAGTCTGCCATCACCCCGGGCCTGGAGTTGGCGGCGCTCAAGATGCTGGCCAAAAAGCCGGACGATCGCTTTCAATCGATGGCCGAGGTCCAGTCCGCGCTGGCGGCTGCCGTGGGCATCACACCCGCACCCTACGCCTTGTCACAGTCGGCGGTGGATGTGCAGAAAGCGTTGCAGGCCACCATGAGCGCAGACCCAACTCTGGGGCTGGCTCAGGCACCGACCACCCTGTCCAACATCGCGGGAGAAGGGCTGGCACCCGGCGGCACCACGGTGAGCACACGTTCCAAGCGCTGGCCAATCGTTGCGGGCGTCGGGGCTGCGACCGTCGCTGTTGTCATCGCGCTCGTGGTCGGTGGGGGCAAACGACCCTCTGCGCCCGCAACCCCTTCGGCGGCCCAGTCGGTGCCCGCGCGGGTGCCGGCTCCCGTCGCGGAAGTTCCGGCGGTGGCTGCGCACAAGCGCGTGCGCGTGCACATCGAAACCCTGCCCCCTGGTGCTCGCATCGTGCGCGAAGCTGACGGCGTGTTTCTCGGAACCACGCCACAGGATATGGAACTGGAAGCATCGCCCCACCCGTGGCGGGTGAACCTGACGCTGGATGGCTACCTGCCGTCCATGCACGACATCTCGCTTGAGGCTGACGTCCAGGCCAGCTACGCGCTCGTGCCAGACCACAAGGATGAAGCCCGGGCCGGCGCCAAGAAGCGCAAGCCCGGCCCCAGTGAGCACGACGAACCGGCAAAAATGTAGTTAGTGGTGGTGGTGGCCGCTGCAGCTTTCGCAGCTACCACAGCTCGGTGCCAGATCCTCGGGCGTGGCAGCGCGGACCTCCAGCACCTGGACGTCGAAGTTCAACGTGGTACCGGCGAGCGGGTGGTTGGCATCGACGGTGATACTCTCGTCGTCGGTTGCCATCACGGTGACGATGCGCGAACCGTCCGGGCTGCGCGTCTGAAAGTGCATACCCACCTCCACGTCCTGCACCGGGAAGTTCGTGCGCGGCACCTTCTGCACCAGCTCCTCGTCGCGAACCCCGTAGCCATCTGCCGGGGCGACCGAAACCTTGAATGCATCCCCGGCCGACTTGCCGAGCAGCGCCTTTTCAAGACCTGGAATCATGGTCCCGCCACCGTGGACAAAGGAAAGCGGCTCCTCGCCGGTGGAGGAATCCAGAACCACGCCCTTCTCATCGGTTAGGGTGTAGTGGATCGTTACAACGGTCTCGTTCCCAATCTGCATCGTGATACCTCGGAGGAATGTTGTGCCTCAAAGATAGCGGGTCGTTTTGCACTTTTCGACGTTTGAATACGAGGAGACGACGCGTTGACGATCTGGGCGCAAGTCGAAACCGAACCCGGCTTGTGCGACTGGCCTCTATAGCCAGACATGCCGCGCTGGCGCGCCCGGAATCCTGCGCGATCAAGAGTGCGTCGCCACCAGGCGCGACGCCGCGACAGGATCTGACAGGCTGATTGCGCTGCCTGATAGGGCACGGATTAGCCGGGCGTCGCAGGTGACCAGTGTGGTCTTCAGAGAATTCGCCAGGCAGGCGTAGAGCGCATCGTAGGCACTCGTGCCATACCGCGCCGCCAGATCGAACGCCTCAATGGCAAATATCTCAATCGGGTAGGGCTTGAACGCAAGGGCGCGTAGCGCGACCAGGTTCTTCCTGGCCATCGAGGCAGAGTAGTCGCCGCGCAGGGCCTGCTTGAGAAAGACGTTGGCACACTCGACAAAGAAGAGTTCGGGCACGCACAAGCGCAAGTCTGCGCAGGCGGCGGCGCAGTCAAAGAAAAGGGCCACCTCATCCGCCCCCTCCTCGTTGCTGAAGAGCCTGACGCCCACGCTGGCGTCGATCACCAGGGCCGAGGGCGGGTTCTTCACCGCGATCTGTCTCCCCTGAGCAGCGCCACGCTGTCAGGTCTGCCCTTCACAGGCCTGGCGGATTGTCGACGCCGGTGGATGGTGTCCAGCACGTTTCGGCGATCCCGATAGGCGTCCACGTCGCAAAGCGCATAGTCGAGCAGCCGGACCACCTCGGCACTCAGGGAAGTCTGCCTCTCCGCGACTTGCCGCTGCAGCCGCTCGTAGGTCAGCTTGGGAACGTTCCGGACATGCAGAATCGGCATGGAGCACCTCTTGGTCAGGTTCATCCTACCCCGCTGTGGTTGCACAGCGCAACCGTCGTCTACCAGTGATTCTTGCGAACCAGATCGCGCAAAGGGCGGCGCACGAAGGGCGTGGGCTGGGCGGCGGGGTAGCCAAGGGGGGTCAGGGCCACGATGCGCACGCCCTCGGGAATGCCGAGGATCTCTTTGGCCTTGGCCTCGTCAAAGGCACAGATCCAGCACGTGCCCAGGCCCTCTTCGGTCGCCGCCAGGATGATGTGGTCCATGACGATGGCGATGTCGAGCTCGGCGGAATTGAAGCCATCGCTGCGTTCCCAGGCCTGGGTCGGATCCACGCATCCCGCGACGATCACGGGCGCCTGCCAGAACCAGGCATGGCTGAGCACATCCTTGAACTTGGCGCGCACAGCCGGGTCAGTGACCACCACAAGCTGGAAGGGTTGTAGATTGCAGGCGGTGGGGGCGACGCGGCCCGCGTCGAGTACGCGCGTAAGAACGTCTTCGTCCAGCTCGGTCGGCTGGTAGGCCCTGATGCTGCGGCGGATGCGGATTAGCTCTTGGAAGTCCATGTGTCTTGCAATATCAGGGGACCGGCGCTTTTCTGCAAGTCATCAGAAATCCCTGGCCCGCATAGGTGGGACTGATGACGATCGGTTCAAGGTCAGGCCGCGCAAACAAACGCGCCAGCCCGTCGGCTTGCCAGCGGCTGCGGTCGCGCCAGGCGTGATTGGTGGTGAGAACCCGCGACACCAATGCGAGGTTGAGTAGTCCCGCCACGGCGAGCGCCGGCAACAGGCCGAGCGCGCGTAGAAACCCGCGAACCCCGCGCGCCCGCCCCAGGTGACGGGCGACAATCACGTCGAAACGGAAGCGCCAGCGCGGGGTCGTGTGCACCATGCGGCCGCCGGGCGCCAGGGCGTCCGCCATATGCGCGATGGTTTTGCGCGGATCGCGAAGCGCCCAGATCACGTTCACGCTCACGACACGGTCAAATCGCCCCTTTTCGCTGGTCAGAAAATCGTCGATGTCGCCGTCGACAAAACGCGGAGGCACCGCCCAGGGCCGCTGGCGAGCCCGCGCCAGCATCTCGGTGGCAGCGTCAACCGCGACCACCTCAACATCGGGATGGCGCAGGGCCAGCCTGGCCTCAAGCGCGCCCGTGCCGCAGCCGGCATCGAGCACCCGCATGCCGGGCCGCAGGTCGAGCGCCGCCACCACCTCATCGAGCATGTCCTGGTAGGGCGCCAGGCCTGCCACCATATCGAAGCAGGCCGCGTACAGATTCCACAGCACGGACGCCCGTCGATCTAGTAACCGCCACCGGGGGCTGTGCCAGAGGGGCTCAGGTAGCAGCGAGGGTTGCTCGCACAGGTCGTGGCCGAGAGTGGCCAGACCTTCCGATTGTCCATTTGTTCGCTCCTTCTTCCTGAGACGGCCCCGGAACCGCGGGAACCCCAAATCGTTACGCGGGAGGCGCCGTTTCGTCAACCGTTTTTCGCGCGGCGAGCCAGCGCAAGTTGCCTGATTTCGCGTAAGACCGCCAAACCGGCGGTCGCGATCTTCCCTCTTTCCGCACTTTGGCAACGCCAGCCGGCGCGAACCTGTTACTATCCCGGCCTCACGACAACACACCGACGAGGGGTCATGAAACGCGACACGAAATCATCAGGTTCGCGACGTGATGATCCGAACAAGGCCGCCGCGGAAAAGAACAAGGCAGCCGCCGAGAAGCTGAAGGCGGCGCTTGCCGCGGCTCAAAGCGATCCAACCAACACAGCAGCCTGGGACGAGGCAGAAGCGCTGGTCACGCAGCAGCAGAAGCCCGACGACATGGCCGCGCTCTATCGCAAGGTGCTCAAGCCTGGCCTTGACCGCGAGTGGGTGACCACTCTCGGACAGCGGGCCTTGCGCTTTTTTGAAGAATGGTACGCTGGCGAAACCGATCGCGCGGTCGAGCTTCTGCGCCAGGTTCTGGCCGCCGATCCGGACGCCGACTGGGCGCTCGAACGCGTCACGATTCTGCTTTCGGTCCAGCAACGCTGGGACGAGGTGCTGGCCACCTACGATCAGGCGCTGTCAGGGGCGTCCGAAGGGCCGCGGCGGCATCGCCTCTTGCAAGAGGCGGCTGCGGTCGCCACCGATTCGGGAGCGACGGACAAGGCCATCGGCTACCTGCAAGCGCTCTTCAACACCACGCCGGCTTCGCCCGAAATTTCGTCGGCGCTCGAGCGTCTTCTCGAACGGCAAGGCCAATGGTCGGCCCTGGCCGATATGCTGCGCATTCGGCTGCCGCTTCTGCCGGGGAACGAGGCGGACGAGACGCGTCTCCGCTTGGCCAGCCTGTGCGTGGACAAGCTGGGCCAGCCTGAGCAGGCCCTCGACGAGGTCGAACGCATCCTGGCCAACACCCGTCTCGCCGACGACAGCGGGGTGTGCGCGGTGGCCGATCGCGTGTTGACCACGTCGACTTTTCCGCAGACCGTGCGCTGGCGCGCCCTCGAAATCCTGCGCGCCCGCCATACGCAGAAGAACCGTCCCGACCGTCTGGTGGCGGCCCTGCGGGCGGCGTTGGGCTTTGCCGAGGCTACTGAAAGACGCGCCCTGGTGGGCGAAGTGGCGGACCACCTGTATCGCCAAGGCGACATGGCTGCGGCCCGCGATCAGATGGTCGAAATGCTGGCGCTCGAGCCTGACGAGCCGGCCCTGCGGGTTCGCCTCAAGTATCTGGCCGATCTGACCAACACGCCCGAGGCGTACCGGCGCGGGTTGTTGGCCGCCGCGGGGGCCACGCTCGATGCCAATGTGCGCGTGTCCCACTGGCTGGAGGCGGCGCAGATCGGCGACGAGACAACGTCCGATGCGCGGGCGCTCTATCGCAAGGTCATCGAGGACGGGGCGGCGCAACCGGCTCAGGTGCTGACCGCCCTGCGCAGGCTGACCCAGCTTCTGCAAGGTGAGGAGAACGCGGCCGAACGCCTGGACGCACTGGAACGGCAAGCGGCGGCTGAACCCACGCCGGGGCTGCGCCTCGGTTTGCTGAGCGAGGCGGCGCGGCTGGCGACGGCGCGCGGCGAGGTCGAGCGCGCGATTCGCCTGTGGGAGATGCGTCGGCAGGACGATCCCAACGATCGCCAGACGCTCGATGGATTGGTTGATCGGCTCACCTCGGCCGAGCGCTGGGCCGACTTGGCCGTGGTGCTGCGCCGACGCGTGGCCGCTGATCTGTCGTCGGCCCAGCGGCGCGCCGACCTTCTGCAGCTCGCGCGGGTGCAGAGCCAGCATTTGGGCCAGGCGACCGAGTCGATTGCGACTTTGCAAGAAGTGCTGCAGTCGTGGGCCGACGATCCCGAAGCCACCGATGGATTGCTCGACCTTTTCGCCCAGATCGAGCGCTGGCCCGATCTGCTCGCGCTCGGCACAAAGACCGGGGAGAAGGAAAGGGCCCACCTGGTCGAACTCTGCCTGCGCCTGGCGGATCTTTGCCGGAGCAAACTGGGCGACGGCCCGGCGGCGACGTCGTGGTACACACGTACACTCACGGCCGACCCCATGTCGACCGGCGCGCGCGACGGCCTGGCGGCTTTGCTCGACGATGCCACGTGCCGGCCGGCCGCGGTCGACGCGCTGGCGCGTGCCTACCAGACCACCGGCGCCTGGGCGGCGTTGCTCAGCCTGCTGCCCCACCGTTTGGCGCTGGCGACTGATGATCGGGCGCGGGCGCGGCTTTATGTCGAGGCGGCGCAACTGGCGGAGACGCGGGCTGGGCTTGCGGAAGAGGCGCTGCCCCACCTGTGTGCGGCTTTGCGTTTGGCGCCGGACGACGGCCACGTGGAAGCCGAGATTGTCCGCCTGGCGGGCACACTCTTCGAGTGGCCGCTGGTGGCCGAGTCGCTGGGGGCCGCCGCGGCTGGATTGGCCCCGTCCTTGGTGCGCACGGTTCACTTGCGTTTGCTGCAAGCACGGCTGCTTGAGGAGAAGCTGTCCGACAAGAAAGGCGCTCTTGCCGCCTATCAGGCGGCACTCAAAGGCGCGCCCGACAATCGACAGGCGCGCGCGGCTGTGATTCGTCTGGCTGCGGACACGGGGGCGTGCGAGCTGGCGGCTGACACTGCCATGGCCGAGCCTTTTTCGCCTGACCGGCTGCTGGCCGAGCATCTGCCCATCGTCGAGCGAATTGCGGCGGCCTCGTCCAATGCAAGCAGCACATTCGCGGCCTTCGGCGCCGCGCTGTCGGCCGCCCTGGCCCGACGCTCGTCGCTGCCCGGTGCTTTTGCCCGCACCATCGAGGAGCGCATCGCCGGCTATGCGGTCGCTGACCGTGAAGGCTGGGCCGAGCAGGCTTTGCAGCGGGCGGTGGCCTATGACCCCATGAACCTGGCAACCCTGCGCCGTCTGGCACAGGAGCAGCGCAGCCGCGGGGGCCGACCCTTGCTCGATACCCTGACGAAGATTGCGATACTTGCCCCGCGCGACCTGGAGGTCATGGCCGAGGCTGCGGATGTCGCCGGCCGTGTCCTGCACGACGTGGATGCCGCTTCTCGCTGCCTGACTGTGCTTCACGATCGCGCGACCCAGCTTTTGCGCACGGGCAGTCCCGCCGAGGGCCAGCTTGAGCCGGCGGCGGCGGTTTTGCGTTCGGTGGACGGCCTTGCGGCCTTGCTTCGGGCCAGTCATGCCGAGGCCCAGGCGGTGGATCTTCTGCTCGACGCCAGTCGTTTGCCGCTGGCCAAGCCAGAGGCGAAAGCCCTGCGCGCGCGGGCGGGCCATATCGCCGTCGACACCGACAAGGCCCTGGCCCGTGATGTGTACCGGCGTATCGTCGACGACGAGCCCGACAACCGCGAGGCGATGGCCGTGCTGGCTCGCCTGTATGAGGAGGCGGAGCAGTTTTCCGAGTTGCTCACCCTCCGTCATCGCCAACTGGATCTGCTTTCCGACGGTGAGGCGCGACTGGCCTTGCGGCTTGAGATCGCGCGCGTGGGTGAAGTGGTCGAGGGCCGCGCCGGCCGGTTCGAAGCGCTGCTTGCCAATCTGGAAGAGTTGCCTGGCCATCCTGCCACCCTGGCTGCCCTGGGCGCCTTTCTGCGCACGCGCGGCCGATACGGCGAGCTGGCGGACATTCTCGCCACCCAAGCGCGCAAGCTGGAAGGAATGGGCGACGCGGCCACCGCGGCTCGCTTGTGGACCGAGATCGCGACCCTGACCGAAGCCTCGCTTGACGACAGCGCACGGGCCATCGCGGCCTGGGAACGCGTGGTCGTGCTGGAGAGCAGCTCGCTG
>Ga0265316_10003968_pt1 | contig 14817 bp, 14 predicted proteins | sample 4522metaG_FD_202092 | JGI IMG/M metagenome (GOLD analysis project Ga0265316, IMG submission 202092) | Rhizosphere microbial communities from Carex aquatilis grown in University of Washington, Seatle, WA, United States - 4-5-22 metaG | ecosystem: Host-associated > Plants > Roots > Rhizosphere >...
CTCGGTGGACCACATGACGTTCCTTCACCCCATCCACATCGGCCAGCTCGTTATCCTGAAGTCGTCGGTGAACCGCGTGTTCCGCACGTCCATGGAGGTAGGGGTCAAGGTCTTCGTCGAGGACCTGGTCACCGGCCAGCGCAAGCACACCTCGTCCGCCTACCTGACTTTCGTCACCATGGACGCCGCCGGGAAACGAGTCGTCATCCCTCCGGTGATTCCCGAAACGGAGGACGAGAAGAGACGCTACGAGGAAGCCAGTCGGCGCAGGACCCACCGACTGGAACAGCGCAACCGCGGACAGAGCTAGGATCGGAACGACCTGCAAGCCGGGGACTGGACCGAATTTCGCCGCTGTGCGGAACTCCTGCCTGTCCCCGAGGTTTGCCCGTGACGCAAACCTGGCCTGTGGTCAGGCCTTATACATATACTTGATGCACGGTTTGTAGAGCAGTAAGTTCGGACCGTTGTCGCGGTGAATCTTAAGGCAGCTCTTGTCGTACCACTCGATGAAGCCCTCGATCATCTCCCCGTCCTGCAGCACGATGACCATGGGCGTCTTCGCCTGCATCTGTTTCACGTAGTAAAAGTTCTCCGCGTTGGTCTGCTCCGGAGGCGAAGTCTTCTTCAGGTTCGGAGCGCTGCTGTTGCGCCGGTTGGGGACAGCCTGCTCTTTTGCTTCAACCAGAGCCGGACGGATGAGTCTGCGGTTGGCGGGCTCCATGAAAAGCCACTCCTTAGTGAATTAAACTTAACAAGCACACGACACCGGGCTCGAGGTAAGGGAGCCTGCGGAGAGTCGAAACTTAGACTATGGATATCACATCGGTCGCAATGCCGCAAGCGCTATTGCGGGCGACAGACACTCGGGCCCGCACGGCAAGCAGACCCGATGGCCTGTCCTCTCAAAGCCCCGGGGAAACCGCGAGGCAATCCCCGGTTGCCTGCCGGCACCAAGCATCGCAGCGTCCGTTCCCTCAGCTTCGGAAAGGTCTGCCTGATTCGGTCGCACGCACCTTCGTCGAGTCTGCCGACCTGGACGGCCGTCATGTGGCTCGTCACAATGGAAGCGCCGAGGACGCTGGCTGTCGATCTCCAGCGGCTGCCATGCGCACCCCAGCCTTTCTGAATCACGCCTCTAGCGGAGATTCTTTCCGGCCATTCTCATGCAGTTGCGCCGCCCCTCTCCGCTCCCGGCTTCCCAACGGCGCTATGATCCGCATCGGAGGGCGAGGCCGCGTGCTGCCAGCGGTCCAATCAAATGCCGAAGTGCGCCGTCCGAAGGCGACGAAACCAGTTCGTCGAATCTCATCGTATTCATCACCGTTTCCGCTACCCGGCACGCTGCGGCCCGCGCCAAAGAACGAAAATCAAAAAATGCATGAAGGACCTAAGCGCCATGGCCGGCGCGGGCGCCCCGGGTGATGAAAATGGGGTTGCGCCCGACGGTTTTCCGATTCATTGTGGGGTCGTTGGAGGGATGAGGGTCGATTTGGGACTGATGGCACGACCTCGGAACCTAAGCTGACCCGGCCCAGCGCCGATGAACCCCGGAATGGCGCCTCAGAGCCCGTAGAACAATCTATACATTTCCGTGCTGGCCTCTCTCCAACAGAAACGGAGAAGGCCTATGATTCGCGCCGTGGTGGAGAGATGTGCCGGCATCGACGTGGGCAAGACGTTTCTGGCGGTGTGCCTGATGACGGGACCCGCCAGCGAGGAGCCCACCACCGAGTTCCGGCAGTACGGAACCGTAGTCTCCGAACTGGAGATGTTGTCGCAGTGGCTGGAACAGAACCGCTGTACGCACGTGGTCATGGAGAGCACGGGCTGGTATTGGAAGCCAGTGTTCAACGTGCTGGAGGAGAAGTTCACCATCGTGCTCGCCAATCCCCAGGAGGTCAAAAACCGCAAGGGGCACAAGACCGACTGGAAGGATTGTCAGTGGCTGGCCCATCTGCTGCGCCACGCCATGCTGAGAAGCGCTATATTCCCGCCCGAGCGGTGCGGGAACTGCGGGACCTGACCCGGCGCCGCAAGCAGTTGGTACGCTCGGCGGTGCAGGAGAAAAACCGGGTGCAGAAAGCGTTGGAAGAGGGCAACGTCCAACTCGGCCAGGTGCTGAGCAACGTGCTGGGCAAGTCGGGCCGGGACATGATCGAGGCGCTGCTGGAAGGCCGCTTGGGAGCGGAACAGATTGCCGAGTTGGCGCGAGGCCAGGCGCGCAAGAAGCGCATCGAGCTCAGCGGAGTCCAGAACCACCGACTGACCGATTCGCAGAAGAGTCTGCTCCGGCATTCGCTGCGTCATCTGGATTTTCTGAAAGCGGAGATCGCCCGCCTGGACCGGGAAATCCAGAAACACATCCGGAGCCACGGCTGGCAATCGCAGCAGAAACTGTTGCTCACCTTGCCGGGGGTGGACCAGACCACCGCGGCCAGTCTGCTGGCGGAACTGGGTTCCGACGCCGGCGCGTTTCCTTCCGCGGCCCAACTCAGGGGCTCGAACAAGAACTATGGGAATGAGATTTCCGCGCAGGTGCTTTTCTCCGCTGCGGCGTTCATCATTACGAATCCAGATATGGCCAACGACGATGTGGCCATCTACACGGCAGCAGTAGAGGGTTCGTTGGGGCGTACGAATCGATTCTCAAAGTGAAGCCGAAGGCGAGATGGCCGTTTCTCGATGACCTCCTCGAAAAGCGCAGCAAGGGTGAATTGCCGGAATACGTTCGCCAGGCTGCTGCGGCCCACTGCAAGAGCCCGCGGTAAGGCAGGAGGGCCGCCTGCGCGGCCCCCGAACGTATGCCTACTTCTTCTTCCCTCCGCGGCTCCACTCGCGGATGGTGCGGATCTCCTCCGCCGGAATGTGCAGGAACTCCAAAAACTCCTGGTGCTCCTCGGGCGCGTTGCGCTCGAACTCGACGTGGAAACGGTGCATGTCGTCCTCGCTCAAACCCGAGGCGCGCATGATGGATACCAGCTTGTCTTTCGTAATCACTTTAGTCCTCCAGAGAGATTGGTTGCTTTTGAGCAGACTCAGGATGGCCCGTTGATGGCCGCGCAGCGCCTCGATCTCGGCATTCAACTCGATCAGCCGCCGTCTCAGGACCGACGACGCGTCGGTTTCCGGGCGATCCAGAATCCGCCGAATGTCGTCGAGCTTCAAACCGGCGTCGCGGTAGGCGCAGATCTGCTGTAGCCTCCGCAGATCCCTCTCGCCATACCTTCGGTAATTGGCGGAGGTCCTGACGGCGGGTTTCAGCAGCCCGACGGACTCGTAATAGAGCAGCGTGCTGCGGCTCAGACCGCAGCTTTTGGCGAGTTTGGAAACGGTAAACATCGGCCAGTTCTCACTGTGAACTATGAAGCTGTAGACAGGTCAAGCGAAATCTCAGCTTCAATCCTGGCACAACTTGGCCGATACGAACGAACGGATGATGTCGTGCGGGATCTGACTTCGCGGGTCACAAAAGGCGGTCGCGCCTGTCTGCAGGCCCTGAGCGCGAGCTTTGCGCGCTCGGTGGGATAAGCTTCAGCTTGTCCCTGCCGATATTGTCGCAGCCAACAACCCGTCCGTAGACGCGGTCGGCCAGCTCCTCAATCGCTACTTCTGATCCGGATCGGCGCCGCCTGCCGGGCCCCCGATGCCCAGCGCACGTCCCAGCCGGTTGGCGGTGATCTTCGTGCTCGCCATGTACACAACCTGGAACTGCAGGTAGTAGCCGCTGTTGCGCACCTGGTAGAAGTCGCCCGGCGTCTGCCGCTCCAACTCGATGTCCGCTTTCCAGTTCTTGCTGTGGACGTAGTCCACGCGCGTCTGGATGTTGTCGCCGCGATTCAGACCCGAGGAGAACATCTTCGCGCTGCCCGCATACGGCTGGAACGCGCCCATGTGGTAGTACGTGAGCCGCGCGGTCAGTTTCTTGAAAGGCGTGATGCCGGTCTCGGCCTGCCACATAGACAGGTTGCTCCAGTAGGCGACGCCCTTCTCCGGCACCTGGCTATAGATGTAGAGTTCGCTCCACTTCGGCCAGCGGGAATAGAGCGGATCCCAGCCCTCGACGCGGTTCTTCGAATTCGGGTTGTCGCCCGACAGGCCCCACCAGCCGCCCAGAACATAAGGCTTCCAGCGTGCCGTGAACTGCCTCTTCACGTAGCCGTAGCCTCCCCAGCCACGCACCACGATGTTGGGGTGCTCAGCTCCCCACTGACCCGCGAACTCGGTGGTGCCGGTCCAACCGGGAGCGATCTGGATTACTGCCCGGCCACCCGCCGTGCTGATGTGTTTGTCCGGCTGGAACGCCGGATTCGTCGGCGCGCGATAATCGTGCACTTCCTTCGTGTATAGATAGTAAGATTCGAACCCCACCCGCTTGTGGTTGTTATCCGTGTAGTACGCTCCCAGCGAGCTTTCGTCATACTCCTGCAGGAGTTTGTGCTGGTCGTTGATGCGGGGCAGGAACCGATCGTACTTCGGATTCAGAATCCCGATAAGTTCCAGCTTCGACTTCTTAGCCGAGTAAGCCAGGTCAACCGCGTTATCGTAGGTACTGCGAGACCCGTCACCGGGGTTGCCTTCCATCAGGAGGAAACCTTCACCTCGCATCAGATTCTGCCGGCCGACGCGGAGGGATAGCCCTTTTACGAAAAGCTTTTTAATGTTGATATAAGCGCTTTCGAAGAACACCTCGTCGAAGTGGTTGTTAGGCTGCCCGAGCTTCTGGTTGGTCTCCTGGTCGGCCCCCACGAAGAAATCCACGTTCGAGGAAAGCGGGGCGTCAAACCAGGCGCGCGTGCGATAGCGGATCTGCTCGCGCTCGTCGTTGGACTTGTCGTTGTAGTCCGTGATGTTATTCCAATCTTCGTTGCGCACCCGCTGTTCGAAGCCGAACTCGAACGTGGGAGGCGCTTCATTTGTGGGCGGCTGGGACTGCTGGGCGTTCGCCAGGGGCATGGCCAGCACATACAGGAGGCTCATTAAGAGGGGGTATCGCATGGGTTACCTTTTACTTACCTGCCTGCTGGCTGGGTAGGTCCGGCGCGGCAGAAGAGGGCGTTCGAGACCGGTAGGTCCGGAACGCTTTCAAAGAGTATACACTACGCCGTTTGATCCGTGACAGCTTTCGGCGATAAAATCATCTGTTAATCTCGCGTTGGCCCTTTCCCGCTTGCATCCGACGGGTGTGTCGTGGGAGAGTGTCATCCTGGTCTAGATGCCAATGAACCTGTCAGGCCGTATGTTGCTCAGCGGGGACGAGGCGGTCGCGCTGGCCGCGCGCGATGCCGGCGTCGCCCTGGGGACGGGCTACCCGGGGACTCCTTCGACCGAGATCCTCGAGGCCTTCGCCGAGCTGGGCGGCCACGCCCAGTGGTCCCCGAACGAAAAGGTAGCGCTCGAAGTGGCCCTCGGCGCCTCGTTCGCCTCCGCGCGGACGCTGGTAACGATGAAACACGTCGGCCTGAATGTCGCCGCCGACCCCCTGTTCACCGCTGCCTACACCGGCGTCGCGGGGGCGCTGGTGCTGGTTTCGGCCGACGACCCCGGCATGGCCTCCAGCCAGAACGAGCAGGACAACCGGCACTACGCCGTCGCCGCCGGAATCCCCATGCTCGAGCCCGCCGATTCCCAGGAAGCTTACGAATTCACCCTGAAGGCCATCGAGATCTCCGAGCGCTGGAAGCTGCCCGTCCTGCTGCGCATGACCACACGGGTCTGCCACTCCAAGACCATCGTCGAGCCCAGGCCGGAGTTGGCCACCACCCCGCCGGCAATCGGATACGCCCACCACGCCGACCTGCGGGTGATGATTCCCTCCAACGCCCGGCCCGCCCACCGCCGGCTGCGCGCCAAGCTCGCCAGGATTGCGGAGTGGAACGAGTCCGCCGGTCCCAACAAGCTGATCGAGGGCGACCGTTCGCTCGGCATCGTCTCATCGGGCGTAGCCTCGGTGCATGCCCGCGAGGCGGCGCCCGGCGCGGCCATGCTCAAACTGGGCATGACCTACCCGCTGCCCTTCGAAGCCATCCGCGCCTTCGCCCGATCGGTGGATCGCTGCGTCGTCATCGAAGAAGGCGACCCCTGGCTCGTGGACGCGATCCGCGCCGCCGGCGCGCCCGTCGAGGGCAAGCCCGAGATGTACCGTTTCGGAGAGCTCAACGTCGAGCGCGTGCGCCGCATCCTGGCCGGAGACATCTCGCCGGAGCCGGCGCCGCCGCCCGGCAAGCCGCCTGAGCTCTGCCCAGGCTGCCCGCACCGCTCCGTTTTTCAGGCGCTCCGCAAGCTGGATTGCATCGTCTCCGGCGATATCGGCTGCTACTCGCTCGGCGCCCTGCCGCCCTTCGAGGCGATGGCAGCGGTGGTGTGCATGGGCGCCAGCATCGGCATGGGGCTCGGCTTGCGCCACGTCCTTGCGCCCGAACTGGCGCGGCGCGTGGTGAGCGTGATCGGCGACGGCACCTTCGTGCACAGCGGCATCACCGGCCTGGTCGAAATGATCTACAATCCTCCGCCGGACGGCCATGTGCTGATCATCCTCGACAACGGAACCACCGCCATGACGGGCATGCAGGAGCACCCCGGCACCGGCCGCACGCTCGATCACCAGCGCACCGGCAAGGTCGTCTTCGAGGACCTGGCGCGCTCGCTCGGCGTCAAGCAGGTCCACGTCATCGATCCCACGCTCAACCAGCAGGCGTTCGAGGACCTGGTGACGCGCTGTCTCGAAAGCCGGGAACTGGCGGTGATCGTCGCCCGCCGCACCTGCCTGCTGGCCACTGGCAAGATCAAGCAGATGGAGAAGTGTCTTGAACCGCAGGACTGAAGGTAAGTTGTGGCGCGGGCTTCAGCCTGCCGTGCCGGCACTCGTGCCGGCACCCGGGCGTCGAGATGAGTCTCGACGCGGCACGCAAGAGTGCGTGCGCCACAAAGAGGTGCTACGACCTTGACTCACCCCCCCGTCACCAACCTCGTCTTCGCCGGCCTGGGCGGCCAGGGCGTCCTCAAGGCGTCCGACATCGCCGCCGAGGCCGCCTTCCGCGCCGGCTTCGACGTGAAGAAGAGCGAGTTGCACGGCATGAGCCAGCGCGGCGGGTCGGTGTCGAGCGACGTCCGCTTCGGCACCCGCGTCGAGAGCCCCATGGTGCCGCCCGGCGGGGCCGACTTCCTCGTGGTCATCGCCCCGGATCAGTTGGAAGTGAACCGCTGGCAGTTACGCAACGGCGGCGTCCTGATCGCGCCGTCTATGATCGACGCGCGCGCCCTCACCAACAAGAAGGCTCTCAACGTGGCCTTGCTCGGCATACTGAGCGAGCTCGCCGGCATTCCCGAGGAGCACTGGATCGCGGCCATCCGCTCCAACCTGCCCGAGAAGTTGCACCAGGCCAATTTCGCCGCATTCGAGCTGGGGCGCCAGGCCGCCCGCAGGGAGTTCCATCCATGATCGACACGATCGAAGACATTGCCATGGGATACCATCCGGCCAGCGCGCCGGACTACATCCCCGCGCAGCATATGAAGGACCTGCAACTGGCGCGCCTCAGGGCCGTGGTCCGCCGCGCCTGGGACCGCGTTGCGCTGTTTCGCAACCGTATGGAGGAGCGTGGACTCACGCCCGACAGCATCCGGTTCCTCGAGGACATCGCCCGCCTGCCCTTCACCGTGAAAACGGACCTGCGCGACACCTACCCGTTCGGCCTGTTCGCCAGCCCCATGAGCGAGGTCGTGCGCCTGCATGTCTCGAGCGGCACCACCGGCAAGCCCATCGTGGTTGCCTACAACAAGGAAGACCTCGACGTGTGGACCGCCGTGATGGTCCGCAGCTTCGCCGCTTGCGGCCTCACCCACGGCGACATTCTCCAAAACGCCTACGGGTATGGCCTGTTCACCGGCGGCCTCGGCGCGCATTACGGCGGCGAAGCCCTGGGCGCCACCGTGATCCCCATCTCCGGCGGCAACACCGACCGGCAGATCATGATCATGCGCGATTTCAACGTCACCGCGATCTGCTGCACGCCCAGCTACTTCATCCACCTCATCGACCGCGCCCGGGAACTGGGCGTGGACCTGCGCGAGTTGCCGCTGCGCGTCGGTGTTTTCGGCGCCGAGCCCTGGACCGATTCCATGCGCCGCCACATCGAGGCCGACTCCGGCATCCAGGCTTTCGACATCTACGGCCTGTCGGAGATCATCGGTCCCGGTGTGGCCATCGAGTGCCCGCACCACGCCGGCCTACACATCTTCGAGGACTACTTCTATCCCGAGATCGTCGATCCCGACACCGGCCAGGTCCTGCCGGACGGCGTCGAGGGCGAACTGGTGCTCACCACGCTCGCCAAGCTCGCCATGCCCATGATCCGCTACCGCACCCGCGACATTACGGCGATCGTACCCGGCACCTGCGCCTGCGGGCGGACGCTGCGGCGGATGCGCCGCATCGGCCGGCGCTCCGACGACATGTTCATCATTCGCGGCATCAACGTGTTCCCATCCCAGGTGGAAGCGGCCCTGCTGGCGGTCGAAGGTACGCTGCCGCATTACCACATCATCCTTTCGCGCGAGAAGGGCCTCGACGAGATGGAAGTGCAGGTCGAAGTGACCCCCGAGGTCTTCAGCGATAAGGTCGGCGCCATGGAGGACCTCAGCAAGAAACTCGCGCAGACTCTTGACCGCTCCCTCGGGGTGCGTGTCGCGGTACGGCTGGTCAGGCCGCACACCATCCCTCGCAGCGAGGGCAAAGCCAAGCGGGTGACCGACCGCAGAAACCTGGACCAGTAAGCCATGAAAATCCACCAGATCTCGCTATTCCTCGAGAACCAGCCTGGCCAGCTCGTCGAGCCGTGCGGCATCCTGTCCCGCGCCGGAATCGACATCCGCACCCTGACCCTGGCCGACACCCAGCAGTTCGGCATCCTGCGCCTGATCGTCTCGGACTGGCAGGCGGGCGCCAAGGTGTTGCGCGAGGCCGGCTACGTCACCAACATCACCGAAGTGGTGGCCGTCGAAGTGCCCGACCGCCCCGGCGGTCTGACGGAACTCCTCACGCTGCTCGAAGGCAGCGGCGTCAATATCGAGTACATGTACGCGTTCACCTTCGGTCGCGCCGACAAGGCGGTTCTCATCTTCCGGTTCGACGACCCCGACCGCGCGCTCGAGCTGCTCAGGCGTGCCGAGATCGCCGTGCTCGCCCCCGTCGAAGTCTATACCCGGATCGAGAAATGAGCGTCTCCAGAAAGGTCGCCGGCCAGCTCGATCAAGCCTCCTGGATCCGCCGCATGTTCGAGGAGGGCTCGCGTCTCAAGGCCCAGCGCGGCGCCGATCGCGTCTTCGATTTCACGCTCGGCAACCCCGAGGTGGAGCCCCCGGCGGGCGTCATCGAGACCCTGCGCCAGGTGGTCGCGGAAAACCGGCCGCGCACCCACGGCTACATGCCCAACGCGGGGTTTCCCGAAGTCCGCGAGGTCATTGCCCAGCGCATGGCCGCGCGAACCGGCCTCCCCTACACGCCCGAGCACATTCTCATGACCGTCGGCTCGGCGGGCGCCATGAACGTGGCGCTCAAGTCCATCCTCGATCCCGAAGACGAGGTCATCGTCCTGGTTCCGTTTTTCCCCGAATACCGGTTCTACATCGAGAACCACGCCGGCAAGATGGTTTCGGTCCAGACCGATGAGAACTTCCAGCCGGATGTGGACCGCATCGCCGCGGCCATCACGCGGCGGACCAAGGCGATCATCGTCAACTCGCCCAATAATCCTACCGGAGCGCTCTATTCGGCCGAGGTGCTTCGGGATCTCGGCGCGCTGCTCGATCGTAACCCGCGGGTGCTGGTCCTGAGCGACGAGCCGTATCGCTCTCTGGTCTTCGACGGCCGGACTACGCCCGAGGTGCCCCCGCTCATCAGACGCACTCTGGTAGCCGACTCCTGGTCGAAGGCGCTCGCGGTCCCGGGCGAGCGCATTGGCTGCCTCGCCATTTCTCCCCAGATCGAGGATTGGGCCGCGTTGCGCGACGCCGCGACCTTCGCCAACCGCGTGCTCGGCTTCGTCAACGCGCCGGCCCTGTGGCAGTGGGTGATCGCCCGCGCCCCGGAAACGACGGTGGACGTCAGCCTGTACCAGGACAAGCGCGACTTGCTCTGCGACGCCCTGGCGAGAATGGGCTATCGGGTCACGAAACCCGCCGGCGCCTTCTACGCCTTCCCCAGGACGCCCATCGCCGACGATGTGAGGTTCATCCGCATCCTGCTCGATCAGGGGATCCTCGCGGTGCCGGGCTCCGGTTTCGGCCGCGCCGGCTACATCCGGTTGTCCCTGACCGTGCCGCGCGAGATGATCGAGGCCAGCCTGCCGGGATTCGAGAAGGCGCTGGCCGCCGCTCGCCCATCTCAGGGGCCTGCGCTGCTTCCGGTGTAAACCGGCACGGAATCGCCCCAACCTGCGGCACAACTTCACTGTGTACCGGCCTGGGCTTCAGCTATTCCCCGCGAGGCGAGGCGGCCGACCTCTGGCAGAAGAGCTATGACGCCAACGGCAACATCACAGGCGACGGTTATCCCAGCGATACTTGGACCTGGGACGCGGAAGGCAAGATCGCCACCTTCAGCAGCAACATGAGCATGGTCTATGACGCGCTGGGCCGCCGCGTGGAGCAGACGGTGGGCGGGAGCACCACCGAGATCCTTTACGGCGCGGATGGGAGTAAACTGGCCCTGATGAGCGGCCAATCCGTGGCAAAGGCGTTCATTCCGTTGACGGGCGGGGCAACGGCGGTATACAACGGCGGCACGCTGGCCTGGTATCGTCACGCGGACTGGTTAGGGTCGTCCCGCATTGCATCGGCGCCGACCGGATCGAGCCGTGTTGTTTACGACGAGGCCTACTCGCCTTTTGGTGAGGATACCGGGCACTACAGTTACAACGGTGTTTCGGACCCCAACTTCACGGGCCAGAACCAGGATTTGAACGGGAACTTCTTCGATTTCCCGGCGCGCGAGTATCAGCCGTGGTGGGGCCGCTGGATTTCACCGGACCCGGCGGGGCTTGCGGCGGCCGACCCGACGCAGCCGCAGAGTTGGAATCGGTACGCCTATGTCATGAACGATCCGCTTACCAACGTGGACCCAGACGGGCTCGACGACCGCATAATCAGGGATGAGAATGGCGCGATCATAAACATAGTCCTTGACCCAAACAACCCCGTAACCATCGTCATCCGAGACCCTGGTGGCACGGGCGGATCCACGGACAAGGGCAAGAAGCCATTACCCAAGCCAACTTCCGTGCCTGGCATTATGGAAAACTGCCTCAACCAAACCATAAAGGATAAAGGGGTCTCCATTGCGCTTGACGTTCTTGGGGCTATTCCGGGGCTTGGAAACGTGGTTTCGGGAACTCGGGCGGTCGCGCCAAGGTTTTTAACAACGCTCCGGCGGTCGCCGATATGGGCTTGGCTGCCGACGTCGTGCTGGTAGGGATCGTGTTCGCCATCAAGCTGCGCTGGGCATTACGGAAGCATGTTTGGTTCTGGGCGACTATCGTTTTGGTACTAGCGCTCCATGTTCCGTTGGTGCTTATCGCTCGATGGCCGCATGGGAGCACTCCCACGATTGTCTACGGAATGCCGATCGGAATCGCGGATTCTTTGGTCATACTCGGCGCCCTAAGACTCGCGGAGAACCTCTTCTCGGGAGCTTCTGCGGATGGTAGCGAATGAGTCGGCGACAGGCCGCCTCCCGGTGCGGCCTGCTCGTCCTTTGGTCCCTTGCAACCGCAAGTAACGGAGCTTCGCCGCGCGAGATGATCGAGGCCAGCCTGCCGGGATTCGAGAGGGCGCTGGGCGCCGCGCGCGAGGGTCTCACGCGCTCGACAATTTGATAAGATTGTCCCCCAGCATGGGGAACAGGAAGTCGCCACCGCTCGCGGTCTGGATCGTTGCCGGTATCATCCTTCTTCTTCCGGCAGGGTTGTTGGTGAGATTCACCCTTCGTTCCGTCCCTCACCTGCCTCCTCCGACTCCACCTGACTCAACCCAGGTGTTCTGTCTCAAGCGCGCTGGGTGGCAGCCTGCTGCGGGTTTGGAGGGTGTCGCGGCCGACTTCAAGGTCTCGCCCGCTGGCGTCGTATGGGTCTCGACCCGCTCCCAAGGTGGCTTGAGCCGTCTCGACGGCAACTCCTGGACCCGCTTCCAGGGCTCCGACTTCGGCGCTGGCGCCGGCCTGTTCGGAGGTGGTTTGACTCTCCTTGATGAGGAACTCTGGGGAGCAACGGAAGAGGGCGTGGTCCGGTTTGATGGGCTGCACTGGAAGCTCTATCCCGAGGCCCTCAAGAGCAGGCAACCCGTCTCCATCGTCGCCGGACGCTCCGGCGTTTGGGTCCTCGATCTGAGCGGCAACCTCTCTCGTTTTGATGGCGCCCGATGGACCGTGACCAACCTGGTCGAGAGCCTGCTTGGGCTGCACTGGAGCGGCACCCCGGCATCGGGAAAGCCCGCCCTGGCGCTACCGAGGGAGGATTGGCCGTGGCTCGTCTGGGAGGGCCTGTGGCGGTTCGACGGCAAAGAGTGGCGGGAAGTCCGGCCGGATGGCGCCGGTCTGCCGAACGCGCGCCTGCTCGGACAGGACCCGGACCGACTCTGGCTGCTCGATGGCGATAGGGTGAAGGCCGTAACCTCCTCGGGCGCGGTGGCCGCCAGCTACACGCGCGCCGACCTGGGTATCTCCGACACCGCTCCCATCTCCCGAATTGCCGCTGCCGGCGGCCTCCTTTTGATGGCCACCGGCGACGGCGTGCTGGAGTCCGATGGAGGCTTCTGGCGGCGCCTCGCCTCTCCACTTGGCGCGCCTGCCGTTGTGGACGCTGGCTTGGCCGCGGACGGGACCGTTTGGATCGCCACGGAGAGAACGGGCTCTGGAGGCGTTCACACCACCGCTCCACCGCTCAATGTGGGGCGCATCCTCCTCCTGAGCCTGCCTGGGCTCGTGCTAGCTGCCGTAGGTCTGCTGCTCCTGAGCAGGTTGCGCAGAGCGAGGCGGGCGCGTGAGTCGGAGGCACGGGCGGTGGTGGAACAAGCCGCGGGCAGCCACCCCGCGCCGCCGATCGACAGTTCAGGTCCGTTCGGCGGAGATTCCGTGTTTGGGCCGGCCGCCGGACGTGCCAAAACGCAACCGCCCGACGGCAAGTACCCGATGACGCCCGTCTGGCCGCCCGCTCTGGCCTATGCGGCCGCCGGTGGTATCTGGATCGCTCTCAGCCTCGTCATCCCCAAGGAGGCGGCGGGGCTGGTCGTGCTCGCGCTGGCCATCGCCGTGATATTCGGCCTCAACCGCTTCGCCCGCGGACCTCTGGTGCGTGGAGAATATGACCGGGGACTGCGCCGGCTGCGGTTCGTCGAATACCTGCTTCCGACCCACTCGCTGATCACCCTCCGCGGCGACGGATTCCTGGCGGCCGGCCGGCCAAAGGAGGCCGAGGCCGCCTTTCGTCTCGTTCTGGCGGATAGCCAGGGCGCGGACTCCATAACGACCAGGGCCTACGCCCTATGCCATCTGGCTGACGCGCTGATGGACCAAGGGCGGTACGAGGAAGCCAGGCTGTCCCTGGAAGGAGCGATGAAACTCCGCACGCCTGTCGGCGTCGAGTATGCCGGGATGGCGGACCTGCTCTTGCTACAGGGAATCGAACCCCAGAAGGCCCTCGGGTTCATCGACCAGGCGATCGCCATCCGCTTTGGCCCATCGCAGGGAATCGATCTCCAGAAGGCCCTCGGCCGTGTGTCGGTCCAGGTGCCCGACGGGGAGATCTGGGCCTCGAAGGCCTGGTCTCTCGCTCTTCTCGGACGCTGCAACGAAGCAGAAGAGGCTGCTCGACACGCGCTGCGGGCGGCTGATCCGGGCTTCGTGCACGCACTGGCCGGTACGCATTGGCGCCTGGGTATGGCCTCCCTGGCTATGGAGAGGCACGAGGAAGCCATGGACCGTTTTCGGCGCGTCCGCGACATCGACCCTCACGGCAAGTACGCCACCCTGGCTGCGGAGGCGCTGGCCAAGCACAGTGCCTGGGGAGTACGCCGCTAGTTCGGCGCTGGCGCAATTTCGATGGATTTTCTCTCATTCTGGGTGTAACCTGGACACGGTCACGCCCATTCCAGGCCGTCGGGCACCGGGGCGTCGTCGGCGTAAGACAGAGAGAAGGAAGGGCATGTCTTCATCGCCGGGGGGGGGAGAGTCGTCGTGCGCTGCCGGTTGGGCCACACGCCGCTTCGATACTTGGACCTGGGACGCGGAAGGCACGATGGCCACCTTCAGCAGCGATGCGGACATGAGATTTCAGAACTCGACATTGAGTTGTGCGGTTGAGAAGGATTGTGGAGGAACATTCGGCCGCCGGCCCGGATGAGGCGGGCGACGTGCGAACCGAAGCCACAGGCTATTTGTTGGGGCCAAAACACCTGTGGCGGGTTGAAGCCGACTTATGGGGTCACCCGATTCCGTTTTATGGTGTGCAGTACCTCCAAAGTCCCAAGAGCACAGGCTGCCAGTAGCACGTAGCGCGAGTTAACGGAGATGAAATGATGAAGGCTGAGCTGCGGTATTACTTGGTCCTCTGGCTTGCCGCCGTCATTCTGGCTTCCCTGGTCGGCCGCTTGCTCTATGGCAATGGCAGCACCGATTTCTGGATAGCAGCAACATCGCTCCCAACCTCTGGCGGAGGCTCTGTCTCCGTTTCAAGCTGGAGCATCATTCCTGTAAGTGATGTCTGGTACTACCTGATTCTGTCGATAGCGGGAGGAATAACCGTCGCAGGAACATTCACCACCATT
>Ga0265316_10003970_pt1 | contig 14814 bp, 10 predicted proteins | sample 4522metaG_FD_202092 | JGI IMG/M metagenome (GOLD analysis project Ga0265316, IMG submission 202092) | Rhizosphere microbial communities from Carex aquatilis grown in University of Washington, Seatle, WA, United States - 4-5-22 metaG | ecosystem: Host-associated > Plants > Roots > Rhizosphere >...
CGGTGACCTTCTTTTCGCTCAGAACCCTCCTGATTGCCGCCTCGGCCCGCTCCGGGTCGGTGAAACAAGTCTTGAACGGCGCGCCGATCAGCTCGTCGCGCGTGCAGCCGGTGAGCGCTTCCGTCTGCCTGTTCACGTCGGTGATGATGCCCGCCGGATCGGTGGTCATCAGCGCATCGACGTTGGATTCGATGAGAGAGCGCGTGTAAAACTGCTGGTCGCGCAGGCGCTGATCGAGCTTGGCCTGCTCGGCCTCGACCTGCTTGCGCGCGGTGTTGTCGGTGCCGATCAGCAGGTAACCGATGATTCCGCCCTGCGCATCACGCAGCGCGGTGACAGAAACGATGGCCGGAAAGCGGCTCCCGTCCTTGCGGATGTAGGTCAGCTCGTAGATATCCTCGATTCCGCGCGAGGCCTTGAACACCAGGGCCTCGAAGCCCGGCGTGATCGTCGTGGAAAGCTCCCCGCTCAACGCCTTGGCCCGCGCCACCAGTTCCTTAGGATCGGAAATGTCGGCCGGGGTGATCTTGTTCATCACCTCGGCGGCCGCGTAGCCCAGCATGCGCTCGGCGCCCACGTTGAAGATCTGGATGACGCCTTTCGCGTCGGTGGCGATGCTCGAGAAGTTGGCGCTGTTGAAGATCGCGGTCTGCAGGGCACCCGCCTTGAGAAGAGCCTCTTCCGCGCGCTTGCGGGCACTGTTGTCGGTTCCGATCAGCAGGTAGCCAATGATGGCATCCTGCGCGTCGCGCAGCGCCGTGACCGAAACGACGGCCGGAAAGCGGCTGCCATCCTTTCGGATGTAGGTCAGCTCGTAGATGTCCTCGATGCCGCGGGAGGCCTTGAACACCAGGGCCTCAAAACCGGGGGTGATCGGCGTATCCAGCTCCAGGCTCAGGGCCGCTGCCCGCGCGATCAATTCGCGCGGATCGGAGATGTCGGCAGGGGTGATCTTGTTCATCACGTCGGCGGCCGCGTAACCCAGCATGCGCTCGGCGCCCACGTTGAAGATCTGGATGACGCCTTTCGCGTCGGTGGCGATGCTCGAGAAGTTGGCGCTGTTGAAGATCGCGTTCTGCAGGGCCCCCACCTTGAGCAGCGCCTCCTGCGCCTGCTTGCGAGCGGTATTATCTGTTCCGATCAGCAGGTAGCCGATGATGCGGTCGTGCGCGTCCCGCAGCGCCGTGACCGAAACGACCGCCGGAAAGCGGCTGCCGTCCTTGCGGATGTAGCTCAATTCGTAGATGTCCTCGATGCCGCGGGAGGCCTTGAACACCAGTGCCTCGAAACCCGGGGTGATCGGGGTGTCCAATTCCAGGCTCAGTGCCGCTGCCCGCGCGATCAATTCCTGCGGATCCGAGATGTCGGCGGGGGTGATCTTGTCCATCACCTCGGCGGCGGCATAGCCCAGCATGCGCTCGGCGCCGACGTTGAAGATCTGGATGACGCCCTTCGCGTCGGTAGCGATGCTCGAGAAGTTGGCGCTGTTGAAAATCGCGTTCTGCAAGGCGCGCGTCGTCAGCACGCCCTCTTTGCGATGGTCCTCGCTGATCACGTCCGCCGTTCCCGCGGCATGACGTTCAGCCTTGCGGGAGGAAATCGGCGATGGTTTCACGGTTTTGCTTGGCGTGGTGTCGTCCTTTTCGGTATACCGCCCGGGAGCTGCCGCGACAAGAGCGCACCGCCGCAGACCCCCGCGTGGTCAGAGCGCGGGGTGGCAGCAAAACGGGGAGAGATGAATCCGCTTTTCATATAACTATAGAATAAGAACAAGTTGACTGCCGCTCCGTACGCTGCCACACGGTACCCTGTCATTTCCATTGACCAATCGCCAGGGAGCACATTTTGAAGTAATTGGAGCATGTGGGATGGCTCCGGGCCGAGCACCTCGAATGCGCGATCTCCGACGCATCGGGTGACGCGACTCGCCTGGTCGAGGGCCTTTTCGTCGACGGTTGACGGAAAGTGAAGGGGGTCGCCCGGTGTGCGAACCCCAGGTGGAGACCTATTGAGTTGCTGCAGCAGTTTGCAGGGTTATCTTGTTCTTGAAGCCCGGCTGCAACGCCAGAATGAATGCGTTCTTGAGTATTCCCCCGATAGCGGAAAGAATGTCAGCTTTCGGATTTTCGAACGTTCCACTTATCGGGATCTCCGTTCCGAGCTTGTCTGTCGAACGATTCGTGAAGAGTTTGGTCACTGCTTCAACCAATGCCGCCCACAAGATCCTGAGCGGACTCTCTTTCTTCAGATCCGCGATGTGCATGTTTGCAAAGAGCGGCTTGACGTATCCCTTGAACTTCCCGTTTGCAGCAGCTACCTCGGAGTACATCTCGAAGGTTCCGGATGCTACGTCAACTGCAGCATACGCATTAAAAAACGCATTCAACGTCGCCAACTCGACTTGCTGAAGCTGAATAGCGAGCTTGAATGTCGGCTGCTGCGCATATGGATCGACATCAAGATGACCTTTGAGCTTGCCCGTGCGCATTGCTGTTCCTTGTGCGTCAATAGACGCCGCAAGCGATTTGGATAGACGCGCGCTGTTCGTCAGGTTCGTAGCGTGCAGGGACATGCTGTCGAGATGAATGTCCACATTCGGTTTTGTGTGAAATGTCATAAAATGGACTTCGCCATTCCGCACATCGAACCTGTTGATCTTGAATGGGAAGAGCTTCCTCAGCGTTCCTGCGAAGTCCGCCCCTTTTCCATTCTGTGAATCCTTTGCAGATTCCCCCTGGACGAAGTTGATCTTTGGATCGATAAACCCGATTGCGCCGACCACCGACCCCTGCAAAAGAGCGGGCCATTCTATTGAAAGATTGATCTGCTTTGCCGAGAAAAACGGAACGGGGATGTTCGCCGCTACCGTTTCTATCTTCACACCCTTGATCACATACGCCCCACGCCACAGGGCCATGCCGACGCCATCGACGTGCCCGCGATAATCAGGGAGCCCCGCGAGAGTCTTGTTGACGTACGACTTCACGATGGAGGGAAGGGCGATACGAAGTGCGACGAGCGCGGCCAGGACGATCAACAGACTCCACAGAATCCACTTTTGCCTGCCCGCAAAAACGTATCGCCAGGAATTCTGAAACAACGTATCGGATGCCTTGCTGGATCTGCCCCGCATATTCGTGTCCTTACCGTCGATGGAAGGCCATTTTCAAGATCTTTTCTCGTCCCCTGAGACCCTGCACCTACCAACTTTCCCATTGTCATATATGCGTGTGTTGTTTGCCGAAAGGCAACAGATATTTCTGACCGGGGCGATCGCGCAGGCGGAGCATATACACGGGGGGGCCGTCGCCGGGCACGCCGACCGTGGAATTCTCACCGACAATCTTGGGCGCGAGAATCCGGGCCCGCTACTCATCCGGGGCGCTGCCCATAGCGTTCGGGATGCGTGCTCAGCTCCTGCCCGAAGTCCGCGATCATAGCGGGAAGCGAATACTCCGACTGCCATCCCAGCTCCTTGCGGGCGCTCGACTCATCGAAAGCGAGCCCTTGCAGATTCGAGTGGTACGCCATCGCGAAGGCGTCTGGTTTGAAACCGATGCGGGCTCCCGGGTAACAGCCTCGGACCGCCTCGGCGAGCTCGCCCGCTGAGGGCATCGGATCGATTCCCGCCAGCGTGTAGCACATTGTCTTGACGGCATCACGGGGGGCCGCGTCGAGTACGAGCAGGGAACGGGCCGCGTCTTTGAAATACATGACGGGGCACCTGACGCCCGGCTCGACGAAGATGTCGTAGGGCTCGCCCCGCGCTGCCCTCTCGATGGCCCACGCGTTGTAGATCGAGACATGCTGAACTGTTGCGCCCGGGCCGACAACGGAGGGAAATCTCACGGCCCTGAAATCCAGACCGTAGCGCGTTCCATAGAACCTGCCCAGCAGCTCGCCGAAGAGCTTGGTCGTGCCGTAGAGGGTCGTGGGACGCTGACAGGTGCCGCGGCCGATCGTCCGCCCCTCGATATCGAGTCCGTAGGTCGCCGTTGTGCTGGTGAACCGTACGCGTTGCACTCCGAACAATCGCGCCGCCTCGAGCAGCTGGAAGGTGCCCTGGACATTCGTCGAAAACGCGGCGGGCGGATCGGAGTTGGCGGGAATCGACAGCATCGCCCCGAGATGGAATACCACACTCGGCTTCGATTGCGTGAACGCCTCGAGCACGTGGGAGTAGTTGCCGAGATCTCCCACGATGGTCGAAATCCTGTCCTCGATGCCGGAAAAGCGTCCGGGGACAATGCTCCTGTCGAACACGTACACCGTTTCCCCGCGCTCCGCCAGCATCCGCGCGAGGGTCGAACCAATCAGACCCGATCCGCCCGTTATCAGTACCGACATGTCCGCCTCCTTCGGGTTCTGGTTGATCTTTCCTCAACTGATCCGTCCGCTCGCGTCAACTCCGCAACCGCAGATCGGTCAATCGTTCCGTCTTGCCCTCATCGTTGATGAGGAACGGGTCCTCCATCCGAAGCCCGACCCTCTCGCGACTGATGCCCCGGAACGCCGTGCCGAAGATGCCGATGTCCACCATCAGGGTGATGTTTTTCGGAAACATGTAGGTGGAATACTGCGTTGCCGCGCCGTGCCCCTCCATCGCTTCTGTCCAGCCAATGTTATGGACAACGCTGTACATTGGCGAAAGCCCGCACGATGCGAGGTTATCACGCGCCGCGATATCGGGCCCGCTCGCCGGCATCCCGAAGGCAAGCCGGCTCACGGCGGAATGATAGGCTTCCGCGCATCGGTCGAGAAGCTCCTTCTGATCGGGGGATTCCTCTCCGACGACCACCGTCCTGCTCAGGGAGGACGCGAGTCCCTGAAGCCGGGCGCTCAATCCCAGGAGGACCATGTCGCCACCTTCGATGACCCGGTTGGACGCCCTCCCGATCACATTGGAGATCCGCTCTCCCGAATTGACGAGGGTGCACACCCCCGGACGGCCGTCGGCGCCGAGGGCGCGCATGACGTAGTCGCCGTTTGCCGCCACTTGCGTTTCCCGGACACCTGCGTCCACAGATTCCACCATGGCCCTCATGGCGTGGGTGCTGATAAGCGCCGCGCTTCGCATGATCCTCTGTTCTGAGGCGCTTTTCACGTAGCGTGCGCTGAACAAAAACGCCGATGCGTCCACCACGCGGGCCGAACCGCTCTCTTTCAGCAACCGGAGGAGCAATGCGGGAAGATAGCTTTCAGGGCTCAAAAGGCCGATCGTCTTCACCCGGCCGCCGTTGGCCTCCTCGAGCAGCTCCGCCATCGAATGGAATATCGCGCCGGGATAGTCCTCTTCGGGAATTTTCAGCACGTCGAGATTCCGAAACTCTCCCACCTTCTTCAACTCGCTGGCATAGGCGGCGCCCTCGGGGCCGCCGAGCACAAAGACGCGTTTGCGCCCCACGATGCACGCAGCGTCCTCCAGATGCGGGTCATAGCCGGTGAGCCATCCGACGTCCCCCGGCTTCAACTCGTTCGCGTATGCGAATCCGACGTCGATCGAGCCGTCATGGAGCATCCGGCGGGTCCGCTCAATCCGAGACTCGAATTCTTCCCGCGGGACGCTGCCGTCGAGGTCAATCGGGCCCACCTTGGACATGAATGCCTTCAGGTCAAAACTCATTCTTACCCTCCTCCGCCTTGTCCACCTTCATTTTCAAGGGCGCGCACACCCTGTCCAGAAACAGGGACCGAATTCGATCACCGTCGACCTGCACGCCGACGGAAATGCCGCCCTCGGAGTCGCCCTGCGTGACCAGCGTGAATCCCGTCGTATGCTCCCCCGCGGTTTCCACCTCGACATTCAAACACCGGGTCCCCACCAGCGAGCGGTCGTACGAGTAGGCGACCGCGACGACGTCGTGCATGCATCGAAGATTGTCAGGCGCGGTTTTCCAGTAGATGGCCACCAGACGGGCCGCGATCCGCGCGAGCGGACTGTCGGAGCCTTGAAGCGCACGGAGATGACCTGCATCCATGTGCGTTTCCGACCGTCGCGTGACGTCCATGCCGAGCATGGTCAGCTTGATTCCCGACTTGAAGACGACACGGGCGGCCTCCGGGTCGCAACGGACATTCCATTCGACGGCGGGAACGTCGAGGCTGTTCTCGGCCAAGCGGGCGACTCCGCCAATGAATATGAGCTCGCGCGTCTTCCCAATGATGTCGGGGGCGAGAATGATGGCCGCCGCGACGTTCGTCAGGGGGCCTATCGCGAGGAGAGTGATACGGCCGGGGTTCCGCCGGATGGTGTCGATCAGAAAGTCGACCGCGCTTCCCGCGTCCGGATCCAGGGCGGGGTCGGTGAGATCGATTCCCTCGCCTTCGTGACCCATCCAGTGAACCGCTCTTTCCCGCAAGAGCGGAAGTTCCAGACCCGCGAAGACCGGGATGTCGGCACGCCCCACCGCGTGTGTCAAAGCGCGCGCCACCTGGGCGCGCAGCCGTGTGTGACCATAGACCGTGGTGATTCCCCGCAGGTCGAGCTCCGGCGAAACGAGCGCAAGGCTCAAAGCGAGGGCATCATCGACGTCGGAGCCTATGTCCGTGTCCAGGATCGCTTCAATCATCCCTTCCCCTCCTGACACCCCGCCGGTGGCCGCCGCGCTATCTGTTCGCGTGAATCACGCAGATCTGGAAGGGATGAATGGCCTGGATCCGCTTCCCCGCGAGATCGACGACGGTGCATTCGGAGAAGCCGGGCATGTTCCGAACTTCCTTCAGCTGCACCACCCGTCCGAATGCCTCGTAGACGCGCAGCCTGATGCCCCGCTCATCCGGCAAGACAGCGGTGCAGATGAGATTCGGGAGCGTCATGTCGAGGCCCGCGCGCCCGGTCAATGACGCCGGGATGCCGGTCCGGGAGCGAAAGACCGGAAGAGGAGTGTAGTACGCCTGCGCTTCGCGCGGAACGCTTCCCCGGCGATAATCCCCCTGATGGGGAAAGATCGCGTACTCGATCGTGTGTGTCCCCTGCAGTCCCAGGTCGTACTTGTCCACGTACTCCCACAGACCCGGGTGTCGATTCGAGAATTTGTTGCCGCCCCATGCGAGCACATTCGCAAGGACCCTTTCCTTGATCCAATGCTTTGTCGTGCCGCGGTTGAAGTATGCCAGGCCGGCGCGCTCATCACTTATATCGATGAAGCTCGTGCAGTACAACGGTCGCCCGCTGCGCGCGGGGACGATGCCGAACGGTATGTCATGCACGATTTCCCTCTCCGGATCGGCCGGCCAGAAGACATTGAGTTTTGAATCATCGTCCCAGAAGTCGCCAAGGGCGAGGGGAGTCTGCCCGAACGCGAGCGTCAGGCGGAAGTCGATCCGCGCGCACGTGAGGTAGAAGATGATGTCCTCGTGCAGCGAAACAGGGCCCAGCTTGTCGTCGAGGGAAACGACGGTGGCGAACGGGCCTTCCGCAACGGTCAAGGGGCTGGCGAAGTTCCGGCTGGAAACCCAGTCCCCTGTGTGAAGCCGTCCCCTGATTTCGTTCGCTCCGATCGCTGCACCCTTGATCAATTCCGCGCCGCTCGCTTTTTCCGTGAGCCGGCTGAAGATTCCTCCGCGTTCCACCCGCACGCTGTAGGCCGCGGTTTCCAACTCGAATACGTCTCCCATTGTCCCGCGGGAGTTTCCCGAACGCGGAGTGACGGGGCGCGAGCTCGAAACCGGGGCCCATCCCAAACCCGGGACATTGTCCAAACCCGCTACCAGGAGCTCATGCGGACCATCCGGGGAAGTTGTCGGCAGGACGAGAAGCGAATCGCCAAGCGCCTTCCGGAGCCCAGGTGCCCATTCGGCGTCCTGGTCACCGGTGGCATACAATTCACACACCCCTGAGCGCGCGGTAGGCAACGGATTCACGGCGAAAAGCCCGTCGGACCGCGACGGCGCGGAGCCGGAGCTCTCGAAGATGCTCTGCAGTGAGGCGTGGCAGAGGGCTTGCGAATCACCGATTGCGTCATCGAGCCATTTGATTGCCCTTCGTTTGAGATCGGTCGTCTCGATCCAGTAGACATCGTGGTGTTGCGAGGAGAGGATCTTTCTCCAGATGCCCGACGTGTCCGACGCATCGCCGCCCCGGAGAGAAACGCGTAGAGCGTCCAGGGCTTCCGCCAGAAAGACGGCCGTTTCCGCCTTTCGATTCGTTCGTGACATCTGTTCCGCCCACACGCCTTCGATGTACGACCAGTACGCGTACAGCGATGCGGTCCCTTTTGGGGAGCGCGCGTGGATGCATGCTTCCAAAGCGTCTGAAAGCGTCGAAAAACTGCAGACCGCGCCCCGAGACTGGACGTACTCCCCTGAGAGTCGCTTCATGTCGGGCGTTTCGATCAGGATTTTCGGCACATTCACTGGAGCCTTGTAGCGCTCTCGGTTCATGAACTGCGCGAACGGCTCCCTCGGCTCGAAGACGCCATCCGGGAGGGGCCCGCTTGCATGCTTCTTGAAGACCTCGAGGATCTCGTCCGAAAGACTCGGCGCGGGCATGGAGAGATAAAGCGGGATCGTCGTTCCATCGAGTCCCTGCCAGCTCGTCAGGTCGTCATCGCGAACAAACTCCAAGGTTCCGAAGTGACTGGCAATCTCCACGGACTGGCCTTCGGTGAAAGTGAGAGCCCAGGGAAAGCGGGGAGGCACTGCGACCGTGTAGCCGAATGCCCTCAGTATCTGCGGGAGCTGTTCGTGCAGCCCCGTCTCCTGATGGAAAAAGACGCGAATCTTGCAGCCGACCAGATCGCGAAAAACAGAAAGTCCCATCTCGATCTGCCGGAGACAGGACTCCGAGCCGAAAACGTGATAGTGAGCCTGCGAATAGTCGCCGCCCACGAATCCCAGTCTTCCCTGCTGCCATAGGCCTTTCAATCGCGCGAGAGTCGAAGGGCTCGCCTGCGCCACGTCCTCGAGTTCCCGGGCGGAAATCTCGAAATCGATGCGCAACTGGGGATACGATTCCAGTGAATCGCAGACATCGTTGAACTTGGTCATATAGGCGTCCAGCGTCGGGTCACCCCAGGGTGGAATGCGTTCAAGGACGGCGGGCTCTCCGCGGTCTTCGACCAGCAGAGGCATCGGATGCTGGACGCACACCCAGACCCATTCTTTTTCATTCCGCTTCAGGGGGGTATCTTCTTTCATTCTTCGTCAGCCTTTCACGCCCGTCACGACGACTCCGCCCATGAAATACTTCTGGGCAAGGAAGAAAAGCACGAGGCAGGGCAACATGGCGATCAAAGAGGCAGCCATGAGAAGATTGATCGTCGAAAAGAAATGACCTTTCAGAGACGTCAGTCCGAGCGCGACGGTATAGTGCGCCTCGGAGTTCAAGAATATGAGGGGAACGAAGAAATCGTTCCAGTTGTAAAGGAATGAGAAGATCGCAATGATCGCCAGGGCCGGCTTCGCGAGAGGAAAAATGATGCGGGAGAAGATCGCGAACGGGCCAAGACCGTCCATTTTCGCGGCGTCGTCCAGCTCCCGCGGGATCGTGAGGAAGAATTGACGGAGCAGAAAGATATAAAAGGCGCTGCCGCCGAAATACGCCGGCACGATTATGGGAGCAAAGGTATCGAGCCAGTGGAACGCCTTGAAGAGCATGAAGCGCGGGATAATCGTGACCTGTATCGGCAGCATGAGGGTCGAGAGAACCAGGATGAACAGCATCCCGCGCCCCGGGAATCGAAATCGGGCGAACCCGTACGCGACGACGGCTGCCGTGAGGACGTCGCCGATCATGGTCGCGGCGGTGATGATCGCAGTGTTGCGGTAATAGATCGAGAAGGGAAGGATCGTGAGCGACTTGAGCAGGTTCGCCCATTGAACGGGCCGGGGTATCCACTGCGGGGGCGAGCGGAAAATCTCGCTCTCCGGTTTGAAGGCGGATGAGAGCATCCAGAAGAACGGAAGGAGCACTATAAAGACGCCCGCGAGCACAAGAAGAAAGCTGAGAGCGCGGGTCGTCGGCCCCCCATTCACCCTATTTCCTGAGCGCATGTTTCGTTGCATCCTTTTTGCGAGACGGCGTCTCGCTCTCATAATAGACCCAGGAAGTTGCGCTTCGAAGAAGAAGCACGGTGCAGATCAGCAGAAGGAGAAAGAGGACCCACGCCAGCGCGGACGCGTATCCCATCTTGAACCATTGAAAGGCGTTTCGGTACAGGTACATGACGTATGCAAGGGTTGCATAATTGGGTCCGCCGGCGGTCATGATGTACGGCTGGGTGAAGAGCTGAAGCGAATTGATGATCCCGACGATTACGTTGTAGAGCAGGACGGGCGTGATCATGGGGATGGTAATGCGAAAAAAGGTCTGCGGCCTGTTTGCGCCGTCCATCCATGCGGCCTCGTAAAGCTGCGTGGGGATTCCTTGAAGCCCTGCCAGATAGATGATCATTGTTCCGCCGACCTGCCAGAGACCCATGACGACGAGGGAAGGAAGGGCCCACAACGGATCCTGAAGCCACGCCGGACCGCTTATTCCGAGCGTCTTCAGGAACGTGTTGAGCAGGCCGAACTCAGGATGGTAGATCCAGACCCAGAGCAGGCTGACCGCGACTCCGGAAACGACCGACGGAAGATAGAAAAGAGTGCGAAAGAAGGACAAGAGCGGTATCTTTTGATTCATCAGGACGGCGATCGACAGACCGAGAACGAGCGAGAGGGGAACGCTGGAGGCCGTATAGAGTCCCGTGACCTTCAAGGACTGCCAGAAGAGCCTGTCATGGAGCAACCGGGAAAAATTGGCAAACCCGACGAAGCGTGCCGGCGACAAGAGGTCCCAGTTGAACAGGCTCAAGGCAAGAGAGACGATGATGGGCCCCCCCATGAGAAAGACGAAGCCGGTCAGCCATGGGGAGATGAAGAGGTATCCCCATGCCGCTTCTTTCCTTTGCATTCGCGAGTGTGCCATCCGCGCGTTCGCCTCTTCCCTCGGGGACCGTGCCCGTGGGTGTCCTGCGGGCATACTATGCCCGCCACCGATGCGGAATCGCGGCGGTGGCGGATAATCCTCGAAATCGCGCTCCTATTGCTTGAGCATGGGATCGATCTGTTGCGTGGCCGATTCCATCGCCTCGGTGACGGACTTCTGACCGAGCAGCGCCGATTGCAGCTCGCTCTCGATGATGCTGTCCATCTGATCGTACTGGGCGATGAAATCAGGAGCGACGCCGAACTCCATGGCGCGCTGGTACTTCTTCATCTTGGGGTCCTTGATGACGGCGTCCTTGGTCGACGGCAGCACGCCCGCCTCGGTCATGATTTTCAGGCAGTCCGGATCCATGCCGAGAAACTTGATCAGCGTCCACGCGGCTTCCACATTGTTCGTGCTCTTCGGCATGACAACGGAGCACGTCTCAAACTCCGTGACCCTCTTGCCGTTGCGCAGGGGGGGCAGACCGACGTCCCATTTGAACTTCGCGTCCTTGAACGCCGCCAGACCCCAGGGGTGGGCCCATATCGTGGCGACTTTGCCGTCGGTAAATTGCTGGGTGTAGGTGAGACCGGCGATCGACTGCGTCGTCGGGGTCGACTTGTCCTTCAAGGCCATGTCAACGAGGAATTGATATGCCTCGATCGTCTGCGGGGAGGTGAGAGCGGAGGCATCCGCGGTCCCATTGACCCACGTTCCGCCGTTGTTGTACACGAACCCCCACGGGATGGCGCCCCCGAGGCCGGTGAAGAGGGGCCCGCCGAACTGCGAACCATCCGCCTTGGTCAGCTTCTTCATCGTCGCGCGGTATTCGTCCCAGTCCCAGTTCTCATTGTAGGTGACGCCGGCGGCTTTGAACGCATCGACGTTATAGATGATCGTCAGGGGGCTGTTCCAGGTGGGCAGGCCATAGTAGGCCCCGCTCACCCGTCTGATCGCATGAGGCTTTCCATCCGAAGTGACGAATGCGAGCGCGGGCTGAAGGAATTTGTCGACGGGAACCTTGTCCCGTTTGAACAGGGAGGTGAGATCTTTGAGGACCCCCTTGGACACGAACTCCGTAATTCCCAGCTCGGAGAGGACGAAAACATCCGGAAGGTTCCCCCCCGCCGCGCGAACCACCAACTTGTCGTGGAGGTCGCCAAAGGGCGCCGTGGTAAGATTCACGGAAATGTTTGGGTATTTTTTCGCAAACACTTCGAGGTATTGCTTCTCCATGACCAACTCGTACGGCTGCGCCCATACCGCGTATTCGATGGTTGTCTTGTTCGCCGCGGCAGACGCCGGAGACGCCGCAGCAATGATGAAGGTCAGCACGATCCCCCCGATCAGAGCAAGCATTCCAAGCCCACGCAATCCTCTGCGCATAATAGTCCTCCTCCACGATTCGCGTTTTGCCCAAAAGCCCAACTGGCTCTTAGTCTCCTGAAGCCCTATCCCCCATTCCCCACAATCGCCTTTGTGGATTTGCGCACGATCAATCGAGTCTCGGCGACCACGTTTCTCGACTCCGCCCGCTGGCCACGGGTGCGGAGCATATCGAAAAGCATGCTCGCGCCACGCTCGCCCATGCCCACCATGGAATAGTGAATCGTCGTGAGCGGCGGATTATAGAAGGCTGCCGCCGAGAGATCGTCGAATCCGACAACGGAGACATCACCCGGCACGGAAAGGCCCTCCTCCGCCAACGCGCGGATGGTGCCGAACGCCGAGATGTCGTCGAAGGCGAACACGGCCGTGAACTCGCCTCGTTTGGTGCGCAGAAGCTGCTTCATCGCCTGGTAGCCTGCCTGTGGCCCCCAACCCGGCGTCGATTCCCGCACGAAGAGATCCTCGCGGACGGGGATCCCGTGCTCCCTGAGCGCTTGTTCTCCCCCAAGCTGCCGTAGCTGTGAGTCCACGTACATCGCGGGCCCGAGCACGAAGGCGATATCACGGTGGCCAAGCCCGATCAGGTGCTTGACGGCCATGAAGGCTCCGCCCTGGCTGTCCGTGACTACTGTCGGCACCCCGGAATGACCGACCTCGCGGCCTATTACAACAAGTGGAATTTGTCCCTTCGCAAGCATCTCGATGCTTCCCCGGTCGATCTGCAGTGAGCTGGCGAGTATCAGGAGTCCCTCGATCCTGTTCTCTTTGAACATCTCGATATACCCGGAGAGCTTCGACTCTTCATTCTGGAGGTCGACAAAGACCGGATAATGCCTGTTTTTCGTGATCACCGATTCTGCGCCGCGCATTACCTGCGCGCAGTAGGGATCGATTATATCGAAAGCAAGGATTCCAATAGTCGAGCTGCGGTTTGTGCGGAGGGCTTTCGCGTACGTATTCGGGCGATAGCCGAGCCGAGTGGCCGCGGATCGCACCCGGGCGGACGTCGCATCGCTGATTCGCAGCTTCGACGCCGAGTTATTCAAAACCAAGCTGACTGTTGCGGGCGAGACGTTTGCTGCTGCTGCGACGTCACGTATGTTCACCATAGCTAAATCCTTTTAGTCAAATCGATTTAGCATACCTGAATTCCCTCAAATTGTCAATTTCTTTTTTTCGCCTTTTGCCATTCGGTAAATAAATGATAGCAACTCGCCGAATTGACAGTATCCCATTTCGAGCCTACCTTATCTGCTGCATGGTCGCGGATGTCGCTCAATTCATCGGTGCCGGCGGCGTGATGCGCATAGAGCCGTTGCCAGACGGCAGGCACAAGGTATCTGTCGAGCCTGCCCGCGGATACAGTGTCGCGCGCCGCAGCTGCGTTACGGCTTACCCGGTGGACCTCATTCGCGAAATCCATTCCGCAAAAGATCTCTACGTCTGCGACGAAATCATGCGCGAGGAGGATCCACGATACGTCGAGCACTTTATCCGCCACGAGGTGCTCAGCTACATCGAGCCCGATGAGTTCGCTTCAAAGCGCATTCTGGATTTCGGCTGCGGGTCCGGCGCATCAGTGATGGTGCTGAGCCGGCTATTGCCCCCGTGCGAGATCGTCGGTATCGAGCTCGAGGAAAGACTCCTGCACATTGCGCGGTTGCGCGCCGAGCACTTTGGACGCACATCGCTCAGGCTTCTCAAGTCGCCCTCGGGCGATTCCCTGCCGGAGGATCTGGGCGAGTTCGATTTCGTCATGTTCAACGCCGTGTTCGAGCACCTCCTGCCGAACGAACGACGCCAACTGCTGCCGAAAGTCTGGAGCCACTTGCGGCTTGGCGGCGTACTGTTTCTGAACCAGACGCCGTACCGCTATTCCCCCGTCGAAATGCACACGACCGGTGGATTGCCGCTCATCAATTACCTGCCCGACACCCTCGCGTTGCACATCGCCCGGCGCTTCAGCAAGCGTGTCTCGCCCGCAGAAAAATGGGACAGGCTTCTCCGCCGCGGCATTCGCGGCGGCACTGTTCCTGAAATCTTGGGGATTCTGGGTGGATCTGCACGGGCAACACTCCTCAAGCCTGCGCCGCGTGTCGGCGACCGAATCGATCTGTGGTTCAACAAGCTGGCGCCAACGCATGCATGGCTCAAGCGGAGCATCTGGGCGTCGTTGAAGGCCATCAAGCTGCTTACGGGGGCCGAGGTCACACCGGAACTCTCCCTCGCCATTCGCAAGGAGGGTTGAAAACCTCGAGCGAATAATCGGACCTCTCGTTCAACCTGTTAGAATTAGAGAACGGGCGCGATTCTATGCGCGGACTGTCAGAAGCCGCCGCAATTGGTGCAGATACTCACGGTCGTCTGAGACGTATCCCGTTTGCTTCGACGCTTCTTCGAGTTGCTTCAGGGCGGTGGTGCCTTTCAGCAGCGCCTGAAGTCTTTGTCCGTACTGAGGATCGCGGCACTATTGCCTGCTGCAACCGAACAGATGAGAAAATCAATGTGCGATC
>Ga0265316_10003972_pt1 | contig 14811 bp, 8 predicted proteins | sample 4522metaG_FD_202092 | JGI IMG/M metagenome (GOLD analysis project Ga0265316, IMG submission 202092) | Rhizosphere microbial communities from Carex aquatilis grown in University of Washington, Seatle, WA, United States - 4-5-22 metaG | ecosystem: Host-associated > Plants > Roots > Rhizosphere >...
ATGCACAGACTCCATCAGCAAAAGACATAATAGAAAAAGTAGACAAAAATATGTCGGCCGACAGCAGGGTTTTCACTTCAAAAATGGTCATTCATAATCCGAGAAACACCCGTACCGTTGAATCCAAATCGTGGAGCATGGGAGAGAAAAAATCATATACCGAGTATCTCTCGCCTGCTCGTGAACAGGGAACTAAAATGCTTAAACTTGAAGATCAGCTTTGGATTTTTTCACCCTCTACCGACAGGATCATACAAATATCGGGACATATGCTGAGGCAATCGGTGATGGGTTCCGACCTGTCGTACGAGGATATGATGGAAGATCCGCATCTGCTAAATCATTACACGGGTAAGATAGATGGAGAAGAAAAAATTGCCGACAGAATCTGTTGGATCATCACCCTTACTGCAAATACTCCTGATGTGGCTTATCAGACACAAAAGGTCTGGGTTGATAAAGATCGCTTTATCCCGTTAAAGAAGGAACTTTACGCTAAAAGCGGCATTCTTCTTAAGAGGATGGAACTATCGGATGTACTTCAGATGCAAGGCAGATGGTTTCCAAAAAAGATACTTTTTAAGGATGTGCTCAAAGAAGGTGATGGAACTGAATTCCAGATCATGGAAATTGAATTCAATACCAAAATCCCGGAATATATTTTTTCAAAAGCAAGTCTGAAAAAATAGGCTTGTTCTCTCTGTTAAGGAATAGAGGGGGATAGAGGCGGGCCGGGGGCCAAAAACCTATTTTACTGAATTTATCATGGCTTCCGTAATGATGATCGTTTTGGATGATACGGCACATGCACCGAAATAACCCAATGCTCCATTGCTGAGGTTATTATTGGGATTGGCAGGTGTTGATCCGAATATAGGATTAGTATGAAGCAGGTCTTCCAGAGTACGGTAGTATTCGTATGTTGCCTGATCAAGTGACAAAAGTTCGATCCTGAATGTATCGCCTGCCGTTGCATTTGCGACACGCAGTTCAGTTTCCTGGCCGTTGGTATACTGATCATCATAAAGCCTGTAATTATCATTATTAATGGTATCGTTCTTAAAGACTTTTACCCTGTAAAAGTTCTTCTCTTCGGGATCCCTGAAAAAACAATGAATATCCACATTCGTATGGTTCTTATTGTTCCCGCCGAAGTCGAAACGTTGAGCATCGCTTTTTACAAGGCTCAGAGAATCGATATTTACATGACTGAACATAGTGGAAGAACCATCATATTCCTGATCGCCGGATATAACTTTCAGAGTGTATGTTCTTCCGGTAATGCCCCTGGTCTTTTTAGTAAAATAAACACCTGATATCAGTTCTTTTAAAGTATCATTTGTGCCGCTATTGTCATTTATTATAACCTGTGCTCCGGAAACCACTTCTAAAACAGGCTGATTAAAATAACTTCCTGATTTACTGATCGTAACAGTATAAGGACCAAGGTCATCGCTAATCAACCCTTCTATTACAATTTGTGGCGCTGCTTCGTTCAGATCAACATTTATAACTTTCTGACAACCCGAAAATCCCATTAAGGTCACAAATGATAAAACAAGCCGGATAGCATCATTATATCTTATTTTATTTCTGGTTTTCATTTCTGTTACCTTTTAAAACTTGAAATTATAGGTAATGGCGGGAACAAACCGGAAAAGAGATAATTGAACAGCCTGCATTTTCGTAGGGTCATTGGGATCCTGTTGAAAATTAATTGCATATGCATTAGCACGTCCATATACATTGTAGATCGAAAAGTTCCAGTTACTCTCATATGTGGCTGTCTTTTTACCCTGCAGGTTAAGACCAATATCTAACCTGTGGTAATCGGGCATCCGGTAACCGTTCCTTTCAGTATAATATGGTACAATAATGCCATCGACCGCATAACGGCCACTTGGGAATGTAACAGGATTACCGCTTATAAAAATCCATGTCGCCGAAAAAGTAAGTTTCGGACTTAGTTCATACATTCCTACAATCGCTATGTTATTTGGTCTGTCCTGTTTTGCCAGGAATACATTACCCCCGTTGATATCGGGGAACTGTCTTTTTGATTTCGACAGAGTGTAACTTATCCAGCCCGTCAGTTTGCCATATTTTTTCCTGATCAGGAACTCTGCCCCATACCCCCAGCCTTTTCCAAAGACCAGTTGTGATTCCACTTTGCTATTAAGGATAAGGTTGGCCCCGTTTCGGTAATCAATCTGGTTTTTAAGGGTTTTATAGTAAACTTCCACTGATGTCTCATACATGTTGTTTGAAAAATTCCTGAAATAACCCAGGGTGTACTGATCCGCGATTTCCGGTAAAATATTAATATTACTTGGTACCCAGAGATCAAACGGGGTGGATGAAGTTGTGTTCGACAACAGATGTATATACTGCCGGGTACGGGCATACGAAACTTTAACCGAACTTGAGTCATTGATGATATAATTCACCAGTAGCCTTGGTTCAAATCCTCCATATGTATTGAATATTTTTCCTTTAGGATAAGTCGCTGAATCAATAACATCTGCTACCTGATCATAAGTGTAAATGGTTCCCGGCCCGATTGAACTGAAAAGAGAATAACGCAATCCGTATGTTGCTTTCAAATGAGGAGAAATTGTCTGTTCATCGGAAATGTAAAACGCATTTTCCAGGGCATAACGGTTATCGACAGATCTGACATGGAATAAACCAGTACTGTCGACTTTACTTGGAACGAAAGTATGATAAATGGAATTAAAACCGAATTTGATAGTATTATTTGAATTCAGATAATAATTAAGATCCTCTTTCAGATTCCAATCCTGAATCTGAGATATTACATTCATGGTCTTACTGCCAACAGCAACATTAAAGTTATAACTGTACTTATTGAAAATGAATGAAGTGTTGGAAAAGATTTTATCATTTATAATATGGTTCCACCTGGTTGTGGCAGTTACATTTCCCCAGTTGAGTCCTACAGTACCGCCAAGATTGAAATTATCCCTGCCGAGGTAACATGAAAAATACAACCGGTCCTTTTCTGAAAACTTATAATTGACCTTCATGTTCAGATCGTAAAAATAAAGGGTTGATTTACTTGCAATGGAATCTGCTCCGTGCTTTGGAAGAAGTCTCAGGAAAAGATCGGCATAGGTCCTGCGTGCAGCGATCATGAAAGAACCTTTGTTTTTGAATAATGGCCCTTCAATGGCTAACCGGGAAGCGATAATTCCGATTCCCCCTGAAAGATGAAATTCCTTATTGTTACCTTCATTCATTTTAATGTCAACCACTGATGACAACCGCCCGCCATACTCAGCCGGGAAACCGCCCTTATATAACGTGATATCTTTGATAGCGTCTGAGTTGAAAGTGGAAAAGAACCCAAGTAAATGAGAAGGATTATAAACAGGCGCTTCATCAAGCAGGATAAGGTTCTGGTCAACGCCTCCACCACGTACATAAAAACCTGCGTTTCCCTCCCCGGCAGGTATTACTCCAGGCAGCAGCTGAATGGTTTTTAAAATATCCTTTTCGCCAAGAATAACAGGGATATTCTGAATTTCCTTTACATTGATCTTTGAAATAAGATCATTCTGAACTACATTTACGTTATTCTTCTCCCCTACAACTGTAATTTCTTTTAAGGCTATAGATTCTTCATCCATATCAAAAGTTAACTTTACATTTTCTTTTAAATCCAAAAGAACATTTTGTGTTTTGTACCCGAGGAATTGAACTATTAATGAATATTTTCCTACAGGAAGTGTAAGTGAAAAATATCCATAAGAATTTGAAGTAATTCCTGTTGCCGGATTCTCCTTAGGATAAATGACAGCACCTGTCAGTGATTCTCCCGTTTTGGCATCCCTTATAAAACCACTTATAGTTGCTGATTTTGTTGTTGCATTCTCAGAAATTCCCGGTTGCAGGATCACCGATAAAAAAACAACTATTAATACAGAGATTCTTGTTATCATTCAATCTATATAGGGGAGTGTCAAAAAAGGTGTCAGATATTTCATTTTACCTTTATGCTACTTTGTGTCGTACTTTGTGATCCTTAGTGGTTAATTCTTTGACGAATCAATTCTCAAATACATATCCCTATAAACAGAAAATCTATAAGTTTGTTGTATGACTAAAGGGAGTGACTTCAGTTTTTGATAATTTTTTGCATAAAATTTCCTCCCGGCGTAATTACCTGAATCAGGTAAAATCCCTGGGAACAAGAACTCATGTCAAGTTTATAAATGGCAGAATTGGTATCAATTTTCCGTATAAGCCTCCCCTGGAAATCAAATAGTTCCACAATTTTAATTGTTCCTGAAGATTCAATAGTCACATTATCTTTTACGGGAGTGGGATAAAACTTCAACTTCGCATTGTTATCGGTCTCTTTTACGGATAGGATGATATTTGTGGATGCAGTCCAGTTACTTGCAATACTATTCTCTGAAAAAGGATCGATTAATTGCAGGTATGACCCGTTACCATCAGCATCAGGCCAGGGTGGCAGATTTGAATAACTGACACTGTCAATTACATTTCCAAACCCGTCGGCAAGAACAAGTTTCGCTCCACTGTTTGATAAATTCCTTGTAAACTGTCCAAGGGGCGGGAATCCATATTTTGCCATGAAAGCTGTTGAATTGCTTGCAAGTAGTATGGTCGAATTTGGGAAAACTTCAGAATATGCAGGAAACTGATAAACAAATCCCGTCCCGGTGAAATAAACTCCTGTTAAGTTTACAGCTTTATTTCCGGTGTTTGTGATTTCAATGAATTCCAGGTCTTTGCTGTTTGGAAAATCTATTGTTGTATTAGGATTGTACATAATTTTTGTAATCACCAGAGGCGGTGTTTCCACATTGCTGCAATTTGAATATGGGCCTAGATTTGCTGTCATCCAGTCAATTCTGAGTTTCAACCAGTTTTTCATATTATTAACCTCTGTTGAAATATCTGGCACAGTTCCCCATTTAAAATTTTCCCTTTGTGATGCCTCGTTTATTGTTGCAACAGTCTGGTCAATCAGGTTTTCAATAACCGTAAGATTTAAGGGTTGACCGGGCTGGATCAGCTGATTCCATCTTTTTGACAGGTAACATCTGAATTTCGGCTCAGCGAAAAGATCCCTGAAGAATCTAGGACCTTCATTATCTCCGTTAGCAAATTGCCATGTATTTGTTTTGCTCCTGTCGAAACCCCAGATAAACAGATCATTTCCAAAAGTCAGGTTATTGTCCCAGATTGGTCCTGCTCTCAGTTTCCCGTTTCTGTCTTTATGAAAATATGTACTGAACTGATAGGCATCGGCATTGGCCGACAATTCACTTATAAGCATGAAATCGACAAAAGACGGGATATCAATCACCGACGGGTATCCGTTTTCTAAAGATGTATTAGCAGATGCAGCTGTTGTTTTAAGCAATTCAAACTGAGAATGGATATAGTCGTTTTGCTGTCCGGTTACATCTTCCGGTTTTGGAAGAGTATGAATGAATGTCACATCATTTGTCCCTATAAAACTTGACATTGTCCAGGCTACAGGATCATCTGCATTAGATTTATCAGCTTTTGTGATATACCCTCCCGTGACGTTTGGGAAACTGTTATCGGTCGTAGCAATCTTCATAACGTTGACCCGGTCTGATCCCTGTTTTATCTTTTCCTGGAGAACATACAGGCCGTTGTACGAACCATTTAATACCACTTCACAATAGACAGTTCTGCTTGCGTACTCACCTATCATACGTGATAAATTATAGCATAGATAGTCCCGTATAAGTGATGGCTCGTATCCAAGTCCGTTTAGAACCCAGTCATTATCACTAGGCATACCCAGCAGACTTACATTTAGCTTCGTAACATTATCAGCCTTGAATGTAGTAAGTCCGAACTGTTTTTTTGGTAACGTCTGGGAACTTGAACCACGTATTTCAATGTCTATGCGGCCGTTATAGTTTAAATATGCTGGCGTATTCTGATCAATAAGATAATTCCTCTGACCCTCTCCTCTGTATATTATTGTCATATTGGCGAAAACCCTTGGGGAATCGGGGATATCAACCCCTCCATCGGTATTTATTAGTACGATGGGAAGGTTGCTGTCTGTAAAGCTCTGAGAATAAGAAGTAAGATGAATGCAAAACAGTAAACAAGCAAAACCAATTTTTCGCTTCATTATATTGTGATTAACTGATAATACAAAAATGGTAATTATTTTCGTATAAACGAGTGTTGAAAATATATTCCATTTTGGAGATTCCTCATTCCTCCGCCTCTGGCGGACGAGGAATCTTCAAATCAACCTGTCACAAATCAATATAGAATCAATTTTCAGGGCTTGATCACGTTTGCCAATACACCGGGTACCTGAAGCAGATCGTAGTCATTACTGTAAATCAGGAATTTATCATTCCAGCGCGGATTAAACTTATCCTTATAATCCCTTTGTCCTTTGTAATGAGAAAAAGAACGGATTTTTTCATAGGCAAACTTCATAGATTTTTCCGTAAAGGTGTGGGGATCATCAAGTCCTGACATCGGTGCAAAACCCAGGTTAACATATTGTATTCCACTGGCTTTGAAATGTTTGAATAGTTCTACAAGGATATAATCCATAATACCGTTGGGAGCATCGGCAGTTTTCCTCAGTAAATCATATGTGCCTTCGTTTTTTACATAATCCGGAATGATATTTAAAAATGCAATAATTTTTTCTTCACTGTTTTCCACGGATATTACAGTTTGTTCCTTTATTTCTTTTTCAACAAACATACCTTGTGAAAAGATAATTTCTTCACGTTCTGTAAGTTTGAGCCATTCATCACTTACTGCTTTAAGTTTCTGGATCAGACCGTCACGGAGAGGAGGAGTATTTATTTGTGTCGTATAACCTTGTTCTTTTATTTTGTTCAGGGCGTTTCTGATAGACTTTTTTTCACCTCCTTCAAGCGAAAAGAAGTCGAGGTCAATAACTCCCTCCTGACCAAGGAAAAGACTCTTCTTTGACAGCTCATTATAAATGGGCAGACTCTCTTTTGGCACCCTGTAATAAATTTCTTTAAGACCATTTTCATAACAATATTTACTGAAAGAGACAATGCATTTTTTCATCTCTTCACTGTTTTCAGCCACGGGATTCTCAAGAACCACAGCAAAATTTCTATTGACACGGTAGGAGAGATATGCATTAATTTCGGAAGGAGCAAAAATAAATTTATCTGAATATGTTTTGAAAAAATCAAGAGCAGAATTTCCAAATTGTTGAGTCAGAGCTTTTGCCCTTGATATTTCCTCATCTGTTGGTGTAATTTTGAATACATAAGGTCTTACAAATGAATAGATTAAAAATGAAATAGACGCAAAACCGCTGATCTTGATCAGGTATATAAAATCACGCGCAAAAGAATCATACGGAATAAGATCATTGCTGCCTACAAGAAAAAAATTCTGAAGTGTGTACCGGAAGGATTGAAAAATATTGAAGTCTATATGGAAGTGTCTTTTATCGAGGAAATAGAACCCAACCACGCCATATAACATTACAGCTGCAATACTTAATACGGCAGTCTGTAATCCCACTGTTCCCAGCTTTGGATTTGTTTTTACATGGTATTGTTTTCTTGTTGCTATCAGTGAACCTACAATCAGAAATGCTATTGTAGCTTCTTCATAATCGATACCTTTGGCAATATTCCCAAAAATTGAAATAACACTAAGAGCTACTGCAAACCACCATGCCGTTCGCAATCCTCTTAACATAAAAGCTGCCGTGACCAGCAGAAATAGTCCTGCAATAAAGACAAAGCTGTTTGAAAAGCTCACAAAATCAACAAGCAGATAGTCTTTCAGCAGCCTGAGCCTATCAGGAAGTGCGGGCGTTAATACGGAAATGATATTTACAATACCAAGAATAAAGATCAAAACTGCCGGAAAAATCCGCATTATCAGTTTATCTACCTTTAACAGGAAGCTCACAACGCCTGTAAAAAGAGGGAGCCAGAATTCGAAAAACCTGAAAAGCAGGGTTATTGCTATTGAATCAGCATTGGTGAATCCGGAACGGGTAAGAACATAAACCATTGAAACCTCAATTGCCCCGAGCCCACGAAGAAAAGGTGATATAATCAGGAATATTACAACAACAATATACGCTATTATGGCAGTTGAAACAGATGGTTGAAAATTCAGAGCTATCATCGATATGTAGACGTGAGCGATCCCCACAAACTCTATCAGTACAGAGATTAATACAGTATAAACAAATTGTTTCTGGTTTATTTTATTGTTTTTGAGGTCTTCAATGAAGAGTTCCGCTTTAGGGTAAACCTTTAAGATCCAATTGTAAAGTTTCCCCTTTTTCAAAAGGGAATAATAAACAAAAACAAATATTAACAGGATAGCCATAACGGCTGCGAGAGCGTACCATTTATCCATTCCTATGCTCCCCCCTGATACAACAAACACGAAAGCTGGTATTGCCACTATAACTACAGAAAGGATTCCAACAAAGGCATAAATGGAAGATGCAAAATAGACCTGTGTTCTGGTGATCCCCTTTTTTTCTATCTCATTGCTGAAAAATGCCAGTGATGAAACTGCACCTGCCGGCAGAAAAACGCTGATGAAATTGCGCTTGAGAAAAAGGATAATTGCATCCCAAAGCTTCAGTTTTGTGTTAATTGAAGCGAAAGATGTCACATACATCGCTCCCTGGATAAATATATAAAAGAGTACCAGAGCCAGGCCTGTAATTACCCAGTATCTGTTTGCTTCGGTAAGAAGATTCCTTACATGAAACAGTTCACGCTTCTGATGAAATGTAAACCACGCAGCCAGAATTATAAACAGGGCAGTAAAAAGGAACTGGGTAATGAGCCTCGCATTTTCATTAAGAAATATGAAGACCTTTTCTTTAAAAAAATTCCGGATGGATATTGATGAATTCTCTTTAATCATAGAATGTTAGTCAAAGTTACCATTTTCAATTTTCAAGTTTACTCCGAATAGCATTTTTCTGTTATTAAAAAATTGACACGACCAATCCAAAGGTACGATTTTCAGAACGCTTTATTGTCTTTCATTGTCTGCATGATCAAAGGCAGGTTAAATTTATAATGATGATCCCCGGGTATTTTTTTGATTATTACGGAAGTTTTGCTCAATAATGCAGGGATCTCTGTTTTCTCTCCGTCTCCGAAAATTATCAGGGTAGGTATGCTCTGCAACTTGATGATCTCGTCGATTGTATTGTAGGTATTCTGCCTGTTGCCCATTCCCAGCATATTTGAAATATGTATCTCAAAGTCGGTAGTTGTTGCAGGCGATAAGAGCACCACAGATTCAATCTTTGACTTAATCTCTTCCGGCAACCTGTTTACAATAAATGGAACAATTTCGGCGCCTAAAGAATAACCTACAAGAACAAACTTTGTTCTGCCCCATTCTTGCCCGTAGAAATTAAGAGCTTTGGCTATGTCTGATGCAGTTTCTTCAGGGGTACGTCGTTTCCAGAAATATTTTTTTGAATCCAGACCTACGGTCGGAATGCCCTGTTTGGCAAGATTATCGGCAATTGACTGTTCAAACCCATACCACCCTCCATCACCTGAAATCAACAGGGCGACCGGAGCCTGCCTGTCCTCATTTTTGGAATTTGTAATAACTACCGGGAGGTTCTTAACCTGACCTACATCAACCTTTGCCGGTTTCTCTTTTTCATATGTAGCGATTAACCGGCTATAAGCATCCTTCCATTGAGGCATAAAATCGCTCCACTTTGAAAAGCCATGGCCGACCTTCGGCAAAGTGATTAATTCCGCACCTTTCGTTCTTGACATAAAATCCACAACTGCCGGATAATTGCATATCTTATCCAACTTCCCGTTAAGTACTATCCATGGATTTCCGAGTTTATCATCGGGTTGAAGAATGTATCGTTTGCCCGGAATATCAGATGTTACAGTCAAACCGTTAATCTCACAAAGCATCTTAGGAAGCTCAATATCGGGACAAAAACCAACTGAAATTCCTCCGATAAATGTCCCTGGCCTCTCCTGCGCCAATATCCCATAAACAAGTGTTGCACCGCTTGAATATCCCATAAGTACAGGAGGCATATAATCAGGAAAATCATATTTCTTTTCTATGACGGACGCCAATTGTACAAAATCAGCTGCAACATTATAACAGTCATCTGTCCGTTCCCTTAGATCCTTAAGATATTGCAGAATATCAACTCCGATTACAAGAGAATTCATCTCAGAGAATGTCTGAGAAAAACCAATAACCCCCGATTTCCAGCCTCCATCTCCTGAAATCATCAGAATTACATTCTGAGGTGTGGTTGTACGGTTATAAATATATACTTTGCCAAATGATGGTACGTTCAATGAATCACTGGATGTAACAGCTCCGGATGACTTTTGAATCGTAAGTAAAAAAATGAAAAGAGTTAATGCGAAAGATGATATCTTCTTTGTTTTCATTCAGTTAATCTGTTATTATTATTCATTCTATGTTTCTTAAAATCTGCCAATTAAACCACTTAAGCTTTACAATTTATTCAGTTGCTAAACATATTCTCCTGGCAAGTCCTTAACGCCCGTTCCGGTCCTTTATTTTATTAACCACGAAGTTAAATCCCCCTTCTCCCTTTCGCCTCTTCTCCCACTCTTCCCTTTGATCCATTGCGCCGTTACACCTTTGAGCCGTTCTATACCAGCTTCTTATATTTTATCCTTGCCGGAGTCGTATCAGCAACCCGCTTCTTATAATTCTCTTCATAATCAGAATAATTACCCTCGAACCAGACAACTTTTGAATTACCTTCAAAAGCCAGCATATGAGTTGTGACCCGGTCGAGGAACCACCTGTCGTGAGAAATAATAACGGCACATCCTGCAAAATTCTCAAGACCTTCTTCCAGCGCTCTCAGAGTATTAACATCTATATCGTTCGTTGGTTCATCGAGTAGAAGAACATTTGCCCCGGATTTCAATGTAAGAGCAAGATGCAGCCTGTTTCTCTCTCCTCCTGACAGGACACCACATTTTTTCTCCTGATCGGCTCCTGTGAAGTTAAAACGGGCAACGTATGCTCTGGCATTCACAAGCCGGTTTCCAACCATCACATCATTCTGACCTCCCGATATAACTTCATAGACGGTTTTGGCAGGATCAATTGCTGAATGTGCCTGGTCGACATATCCGAGTGTAACAGTTTCACCTATTTTAAATGTCCCATTCGTCGCCTCTTCCTGTCCCATTATCATCCTGAAAAGAGTTGTCTTTCCGGCGCCATTCGGACCGATAACGCCAACAATTCCGTTTGGAGGCAGGCTGAATTCAAGACCCTCAAAAAGCAATTTGTCATCAAATGATTTTGTAACTGAACTGGCTTCTATAACTTTATCACCAAGCCTGGGTCCGTTCGGAATAAATATTTCGAGCTTATCTTCCTTCTGTTTCACATCCTGATTAAGAAGGTTTTCATAAGCGCCTAATCTTGCTTTTGATTTGGCATGGCGTGCTTTGGGTGACATTCTTACCCATTCAAGCTCTCGCTCAAGAATTTTTCTCCTTTTAACATTCCCTTTTTCCTCTGATTCAAGCCTTTTTGCTTTCTGTTCAAGCCACGAAGAATAGTTGCCTTTCCAGGGGATTCCTTCACCACGATCAAGTTCAAGTATCCATCCGGCAACGTTATCAAGAAAATAACGGTCGTGAGTAATACAGATTACTGTTCCGTTATATTGTTTAAGCGTGGTCTCGAGCCATTGAACCGATTCGGCATCGAGGTGGTTTGTTGGTTCATCCAGAAGAAGTATATCGGGTTGTTGTAATAATAAGCGGCATAAGGCCACTCTTCTTCGTTCTCCCCCTGAAAGAACATTAACCTTCGCGTTACTGTCAGGGCACCGCAGGGCATCCATCGCACGTTCCAGTTTATGTTCAATATTCCAGCCGTCAGAATAGTCAATCTTCTCCTGGAGCACAGCCTGCCTGTCCATAAGTTGCTGCATTTTATCGGGATTCTCATATACTTCCGGTTCACCAAAGCTGTTGTTAATCTTTTCGAATTCCTTTATAATCTCCATGGTTTCCTTCACCCCCTCCTCAACTATTTCTCTTACACTGCGATTTTCTTCGAGTAACGGATCCTGTGAAAGATGTCCCACTGAATAACCCGGAAGAAAGGTAACTTCACCCTGGTATTCCTTTTCCATGCCTGCAATAATTTTCATAAGAGTTGATTTCCCCGATCCGTTCAAACCGATTATCCCGATCTTGGCACCCAGGAAGAATGATAAAGAAATATCTTTAAGTACCTGTCTGTGAGGAGGAAATGATTTCCCCACCCTGAACATCGAAAAAATGATTTTATTGTCGTCAGCCATAAAATTAAAGTTAATTACCTGGCAAAAATACGTAGAGACGCCCGATTTGGGCGTCTCTACTCAATAATTTTTTAAAATTTTATTTCTTTTCGAACATCTTAACAGTTTCATCCTGCAATAATACCCATAGAGCATAAACACCTTTCAGCGTTCCGATAGGAATATTCAGACATCCCAGGGCTGAGACAACTATTACCACGTACCTTGCCCATGGCTGATAAGAGAGAAGTCCGATTCCCCCAACCAGTCCGAGCGTTGACAAGAATCCGATTAGAAGAGGTGCACAGATTCTCAAAATTCTAAATAACATAGTTGGAACTTCTTCATTTCCCACTACTCCTATCAAAAAAGTAAAAAGGAAAAAGGCACAAATAGCTCCAATCAGACCAAGTATACCGAAGCCTATTTGAATTGCTCCAACCACGGTTACATGCTTTTTCATTTTTGAATCTTCCATTACAATTAATTTTTATGCAATTTATAAATATTTTCATTCCTGCTCAAATGACGGGCATTTTAAAGATTCGATGCATCATTCTAATTATTATTTTATATGACTATCAGGAATGAATAATAATAGACTAAATCATTTATACGTTCTTCATGTACTCATCCCCCCGAACCCCCTTATCTTGCAAGCAAGAGAAGGGGGAGTGCAGTGTTTTGCCCCTCTTTGCGAAGCCTACCCTTTATACACATTTCATTAATTGAGGCTTTAAATCATTAAAATCTATCATCTCCTTAGTTAGAATTACTGGTCATTGGCAAAAGATTCCTCACTTCGTTCGGAATGACAGTTCATGCTTAGTGGAGAAGGGAAGAAGTGGCGATTCGCTACACCAATCAGCATTTTAGTATCATTCTTATGCGAATCGCCACTTCTTCCCGTTTTTATCTAAAATAAGACGTTGTCATTCCGAACGAAGTGAGGAATCTCCTTGATCCATAATAACATAATTTGATAAACACTCTGTTTGTAAAGCTTCAGAATATAGAAGCAAATGCCAACTAATAGAGATGTGTATAAAGGGTAGTTGCGAAGCAGAGAGGGGTTGGGGTGAGTTCATGTTATTAAATAATTGATATTTATCTATTTAAAATAACTTATTATTGAGAACCGATACTTATAATATTTTATATGTGTCCCCATTTAAAAAAAATTCTTTGCTTTGAAGAGAAGAGTTTTAGTATATTTGTTTACAAAATAATCTGTATGAAAAGGATATTAATTTATGCTGCCGGTTTTGTTTTTATTGCATTTTCATTTACGTCGTGCCAGAAGAATTGTAAGGTTTGCCAGCAAAACACCTATGACTCTGGAGGAAATACACTTTCAACCGGAAGTGAAACAGAGTATTGTGATGCAGCATTACTTGGTATAGAAGCAACTCCTGATGTTACTGTAGGTGGTGTCACAACCAAATGGGTCTGCAGATAATCAATACCTGACCCCGATTAAAGTCACATCATCAATCTGGGGGCTGTCGCCACGCCAGCCTTCAAATATTTCATTAAGCCGTTCCCCCTGTTGAAGCATTGGCATCCCTGCCATAGCCACAAGTGTTTCCCTGAGTTGCATCGACATGAATTTTTTCTGCTTTGGCCCGCCAAACTGATCGGCAAAACCATCTGAGAAAATATAGAAAGCATCCCCTTTCTGAATATCTATTTTATGAAGGGTGAAAGGCTCCATCTTATAATGAATCGCTACAGGCATTTTATCGGCCCTGTAATGAGTAAGCTCCCCTCCTCTTACCAGATACAACGGGCTATTTGCTCCGGCGTACCATAAAATATTTTTATCGAAATCAACTACACACACGGCAATATCCATCCCGTCCTTAATACTGTCTTCTTCAGCAACCTGTTTTAAAGACTTTATTATTCCCTGACGCAGATTTTCAATTATCTGGTCGGGCATCAGAATATGTTTGCCATTAATAATTTCGTTGAGCAGTGTCACTCCCAGCATACTCATGAATGCCCCGGGAACTCCATGTCCTGTGCAGTCGGCTGATATTATCACCTGAGGATTGGACTGTGCACTCACCCAATAAAAATCACCACTGACAATTGCGAGAGGTTTATAAAGAACGAAGTGTTCAAGCTTATCGCTGAAAAGTTCAAGGGATGGAATCAGTGCAGTCTGTATCCTCTTTGCATACATGATACTATCTTCTATATGCCTTTTCTGGTAGCCTATCTGGTCTCTCTGGGCAGCAGCAAGGTCCCTTTGCTTTTCAATTTCATCCTTCTGCATTGAAATTGTCCTGTTCTTTTCCTCAAGATTAATATTCGCCTCTTTTTTTATCCTGTAACCCCTGTAGATATAATAACCCAGGAAACTGACCAGAATAAGGGCCAGAAGAACAAAATAAAGTACCAGTTTTTGTTTTTCGATTGCTTCAAGCTGAACTTTTATC
>Ga0265316_10003974_pt1 | contig 14809 bp, 11 predicted proteins | sample 4522metaG_FD_202092 | JGI IMG/M metagenome (GOLD analysis project Ga0265316, IMG submission 202092) | Rhizosphere microbial communities from Carex aquatilis grown in University of Washington, Seatle, WA, United States - 4-5-22 metaG | ecosystem: Host-associated > Plants > Roots > Rhizosphere >...
TCCTGTTCAGGAGTCAGGTTGCTCAAGTACTGCGCGGCTCGCAGCACGGCGGTCAGGCGTTCGGATGCCACGCTCATGGCCCGACTCCCATGGGCGCCAGGAAAAGGCTCTGCACGAACAGATCTTCAAATTCGGCGCATTGGCCGAGGTTCATCAGGCGCGCGCGTCCACGCAGCGTCTCGACGGCCCGCGCTCCCTCGGGCGAAGTAAGCACGATCTCACAGCCGGCCAGCGCGAGGTTGTCGTAGGTCTCAACGCGCTCGGGAGCAATCGCTGGCAGCAGGCCGATGGCCTGGGCATTCGCCACGTCGAGCGACCGGCCGAATAGGCCCGTGGTGACAATGCGGCGCAGGTCCTGGCATGCGACGCCCGCCCGCCGCGCCAGTAGCTGCCCGCCCGCACCGATCGCAGCCTTGGCTCGCTGGAACACGTCAATGTCGCGCTTATGGAGAATGATCGCGCTGCCTCTCCCGCCCAGCGATAGCGCCTCCGCGGCTGCCCCGTCAACCAGATTGCCTCGGCTTGACAGGATACCGGTCTGGCGCAAGCAGGCGACCCAGTCGACCAGTCCAGAACCACACACCCCCGTCGGTGGGCCGCCGCCCATGACTTCGAAGTGAAGGGGCGTCCCTGCCCGCACGCGAGATATCGCACCCGTATCTGCCGGAACCGCGCAGCGCACGCCACTGCCCTCAAACGCTGGGCCACCGGCCGCGCTCGTCACCCACAGCGTCTCGCCATCCCACAGTGCGATCTCGGTATTGGTCCCGAAGTCGAGCAGCAGCGCGGGAACCTCGCCCTGCAGCAAGTTTGCCGCAAGCACGGCTGCGAGGAGATCCGAACCCACGAACCCGGCCAGGGGCTGCACCACGTGCACCGCCGCCTCGCAGCCGGCGCCGAGGCGCCAATGGAGCTGCTTTTCCGTGAGCCACGTGGCTGGGCCCGCCCACGATTCAGGTTCCAGCAATCTGCCCTGCGATCCATGGAGCAGCGAAAGCATCGCCGTGTTTCCCACCGCAACGAGAGTCAATCGGGCCGCCACCTCAAATCCGTCGCTGACGATCATCTCGCGCAGGGCTTCGGCAACTGCGAGTTCCACGGCGTGTGCCAGCTCCCGAGCCACCACCGGATCGCGGGCCGCTTGCAGCCGGGTCACCACATCCGAACCAAAACGCGACTGGGGGTTCAGCCCGCGGCGCGCCGCCAGTCGCCCGCGACTTTCTTCGCCCCAGAATGCGAGGCCAATATTGGTGGTTCCAACGTCGATAGCAATCCTGGAAATGCGCGCCGGACCACTCGCGCCAGTGACACCAGGACGCGCGGGGCTGCGAAGCGCCTCGGGTGCAATGGGGTGCCATGCTGATCGAGGCGCAAGGTCCACAACTTCTATTTCCACATCGCCCAAAGGCACCACCTGGCACGCGAGGCGCAGTCCAGCTTCCAAGAGAGCGGGATCGAGATTCAGCTTCTCCTCCGACGTCGGTGTCGACACCGGCCCCGACAAGACGCGAACCCGGCACAGCCCGCACGAGCCGTTGCCATTGCAGCCGGTGCGCACCCGCAGGTCGGTGTCTTCCAGGACCTGGCGAACGCTCGCCCATGGTGTCGCCTGGATGGTCTGCAATTGGTCCCCGAAACGGGCTCGTACGACAACTGCCACGGTCAGCCGCTGTGCCTCTTTGCTGAATCCACCAGAGCCTGGACGCACTCCGGTCGCGCCTCGAGAGGGATCTCACATCCCGAAGAAAGGATGAAACCCGCGTCTGTGTCGTCGAGCACATGCCGACACGCCGCCGCTATGTCCTCCGGCTCGGAGTCGACAAACGCCAGCGGACGAATGTTTCCATCCAGGCAGAGCCGGGGAGCCGCTGCCCGCGCCCGCGTCGGATCCACGCAATAGTCGATATTGCCGATATCCACGCCGCAATCCGAGTAGAGCGACAGGATGGGCTCAACCGGCCCGGCGATGTGCAGCCAGGAGACGGGACTGCCCTTGCGCTTGAGGGCTTGGCACAGCCGCCGCAGCCTCGGGGCCAACAACTCGCGGAAAAATGCGGGCGGCACAACCGCCGGGGAAGCCGAAGGATCGAAGACGACGCAGATGTGCGCTCCCGATTCCAGTTGCGCCTGCCCAAAGCTCACCGCCACGTCCGCAGCGAAGTCCAGCAGCCGCTCAAAGGCCTCCGGCTCGTCCACGGCCGCGAACAGGGCTCGCTCGGCGCCGAGAAGCTGGCAGGCCAGGGTCATCGGTCCCAACACGCAACCAGCCACCAGTACGCGATTGTCCAACTCCTGTCTGAGCAATCGAGCGGCCTCCAGCAGGACAGGCATGCGCCCAGCTTTGCGGGGATCTGGGATGGCGAGCTCGGCCACAGCGGATGGCTGTTCGAGCGCGTAGCGCTCAACTGACGGGTAGCCGTCCTTGGAAAAGCGCAGGCGAGAGCCCAGCGCCTCGGTTTCCACGTTGACGTCCAGCAAAGCGAAAACGGCGTCGTGACGGTAGCGATCGAGGGCCGAGAGCTGGCAGCGAGCCAGTGCACCGGCGTCACTCAAATACCGGTCCAGAGAAACCCCTGCGATCCTTGCGGCGTGCCCGAAGATCTGCGGAATCACGGGAACCCGGTCGGTGGGTTCAAAACGAACCGCGGCGAGAATGCGCTCGAGCCCGGTCATTGCCTGACTCCTAGCCCTTCCAGAAAGTGGACGCAGTCGAAAGCGTCGCGAGCCACATAGTCGACGTTCAGCGCCTCGGCCGTGCATTGCTTGAGCGCAGCGCCCCCAGCCACCACCGCGACATGCGGAAGCCCCCGCTCGCGCAGCAGTCCACGCAACTGGCGCACCAAGGGGACGATGGGACTGATAAGCCCACTCACCAGAACAGCGAAGGCCTGTTCCCGCGCGGCCGCTGCTGCCATGTCAGCGACGGGGCAGTCCTTGCCGCAATCGACGACCCGGAAGCCCTTGGTGATGAGCACCATCCTGGTGATATTCTTGCCCAGATCGTGGACATCGCCCTGGGGCGTGGCGATCACCAACGTGCCGCGCGTGCAAGGAACGGAGCCCTCGGGAAACACTTCACGCGCAACCGCCATCGCCGCGCGCCCGGTAAGCATGATCTCGAGCAAGTTGAACTGCTCGCTGGTGCACTTGGCGCTCATGAGGTCCATCGCGGCCTCCAACCCCTCGACCACCAGGCGCTGCCCGTCGGGTCCTGGCGTGCACAACCGGCGCGCTTCCGCGAGCGCGGCCTGTGCGTCTCCATCGAGCAGGTGCGCGACGAGCGTGCTCAGCTCGGCATCCATGTGGCTGAGCAACTATACTTTGCCACAGCGATGGGGCAACCGAGATCAGGGTCCACGTCATGGATCTCGTGGGCGGGACGGTAGATCTTGACTTCCACCTGTCCCCCCGAGCGCAAGCTCGTACACTTGCATTGACACTCGTGGCATTCTCCAAGTGGTCACTACATCAGAAGGAAGGCAGTCATGACTCTGAGCAGACGCAAACTTGGCAGTCAGGGACTTGAGGTATCGGCGATTGGCCTCGGCTGTATGGGCATGAGTCAGTCCTACGGCCCGGCGGATGAAGGCGAATCGATCGCGACCCTTCATCGCGCCATCGAACTGGGATGCAATTTCTTCGATACTGCCGAGGTGTATGGTCCGTTTACCAATGAGGACCTTCTGGGCCGCGCATTGAAGGGCCGGCGCGACCAGGTGGTGATCGCGACCAAGTTTGGCTTTCGTATCGAGAACGGAAAGCAGGTTGGCACTGAAAGAGACAGCCGGCCCGCGCATATCCGCGAGGCGGTGGAGGGTTCTTTGCGCCGGCTTGGCACGGACCATATCGATCTGCTGTACCAGCACCGCATCGATCCAGCCGTGCCCATCGAGGACGTGGCCGGCGAGGTAAGCAATCTAGTTCAGCATGGCAAGGTACGATTCTTCGGTCTTTCCGAGGCCGGCGCCGCCAACATCCGCCGCGCCCACGCCGTGCATCCCGTAACTGCGCTGCAGAGCGAGTACTCGCTGTGGGAACGCAATCTTGAGGCGGATATCATTCCGGTTCTGCGTGAGCTCGGCATCGGCCTGGTGCCCTTCAGTCCCCTCGGTCGCGGTTTTCTGACCGGCGAGGTGAAGCGCGCGGAAGAGTATCCGCAGGGTGACTATCGACGGAACGATCCCCGCTATCAGGGCGCCAACTACGACGCCAATGTAGCGGCGGCGCAGACAGTGCGCGAGATCGCCGCGGCCAAAGACGCGAAGCCAGGGCAGATCGCGCTTGCCTGGTTACTACACAAGGGCGACGACATCGTGCCCATACCTGGTACCAAGCGCCGCAAGTACCTCGAAGAGAATCTATCCGCCGAGACCATCCGGCTCGATCCTGCACAAGTGAGAATCCTCGACGACGCCTCGGCGCCAGGGAAGTTCTCGGGCCGGCGTTACCCCGATTCGATCATGGCAACGATTGATCGCTGAGCCCTTGCGGCCACCTCAATAGGTTCGCGCCACAAAATTGCTGAGCTTGTCAGACTCTGTTGACGTGGTTCCTAGCGACGCGGCCGCGGCTCGGGCGGCGTCGTCTCACTAGCAGAGCGAGAGTTCCCACCACCAAGAAGGCAGCCATCCCGTCACGCGGGGCACGCGCGCCGAGGGCGCATCCACAGCCGGATGTTTCGGCCCCTGCGGTCGATCCGCCGGGGGCGCTCGTTCCTGTCGCTCCACCCGTGTTGCCAGATTGCTCCGTTCCGCCCGTGACCGCACTGCCCCCGGTATCAACTGGGCCGGTATCACCGCCAGCGCTTCCCGACGACCCGCCATTTGCGATTTCTCCGCCGGTATCGACACTGCCGCCAGTGTCCATGCCACCGATTACAGCCACGCCTCCGGTGTCAACCACGCCGCTGGTTCCACCGGTTTCTATCACACCGCCGGTGCCCGTATCGCCACCGCTTCCCGGCGCCCCTCCGAGTACCGTGACTCCGCCCGTGGCTAGAGTGCCACCGGTTCCCGTGGCGCCGCCGCTTCCCGTCTTCCCGCCGGTCACCGTGGCGCCGCCGCTTCCCGTCTTCCCGCCGGTCACCGTGGCGCCGCCGCTTCCCGTCTTGCCACCGCTCCCCGTGCTGCCACCGCTCCCCGTGCTGCCACCGGCGCCCGTGCTGCCACCCTTCCCCCCGGTTCCGCCGGTCGTCGTCACGGCGCCGTATTCGTAGGCGCCGAGGTCTGGAAGCGCACCAACGTAGGGGAGACCGACATCCTTGCCCTTGTCGATCAGTGGGCTGCCGGCTGCCAGATGCATAAAGGTGCAAGCCGCCGGTATGCTGCCATCCGCGTCGCGCGGGCCGGTGCAGCCGGTGTCCGAAGTGCTGGCAAAATCAGTGGCCGCTTCGGCAATCCCCAGGTCCCACGTGTTGTTCGTGGAGACGACCCCGTCCATGTTGGAATTCTTGTTGGGGAAGCCGATGTTGTTCGTCATGACGTGCGCCTTCGGTCCCGTCAGGATAATGGTCCCCGTTACCTTGCCGCTGGAATCAAAAGAACTGGCCAGCATGTTGTACTGGGTTCCGTTCTGGTATGACGTGTTGTTGTACCAATTGTTGCCGCCGGTAGAGTGATTGGCATAGAAACCCGACGCGGAGTTCTTCCACGCAACGTTGTTTTGGACGATGTGCCGAACGCCGTTTTGGCTGCTTCCTATCTTGAACCCGTTGCCGTTGCCGTCAGTGCCGTATCCACACCCGGTGGCAAAGCTGTTCTCGATCGTCACAGGCACCTCTTGCGAGATGAAGTCATACCCGTCATCGGAGTTGTGCCACGAGCGGCAGCCGCGGATTGTGGTGCTGGGGCCGGTGGTTTGATAGTGAACACCGAAACCGTCGCCGTTTTGCCCGTCTCCCTGACTGCCGTCCTTGTCGTAGTTGTCGTGCGAATCGCAATTCAGAATCAGGTTGCCGCCAGTGCCGGTGTCGATGAATAGCCCTGGCCCGAAGCCGTTGTGGATGTTCAGCAGCTCGAAGGTGTTGTTGCTCGCGTTCTTGGTGCGAAGCAGTGAGTAGGAGTGGGACTTACTGGTTCCGACTTTGCCGTTGGCGATCTCGAGTCCCTTGAGATGCATCCAGTTCCCAGTCACGGTGATGGCTGGCCTGTCCGACGCCCCGCTGGCCAATGAGTAGTTCGAGAAGTCGAGAATGGGCACCTCGCCCGTGTACGCCCAAATCTTGGTGCGGTTGGTGTCCGAGGTCCCACTCTTTGAAAGCGTGATTTGACCCGTGCAGTTGTAGGTTCCCGCACGCATCCAGATGGTATCCCCCGCATTGGCGGAGTCGTTCGCCTTCTGAATGGTGGCAAACGGCGCCGCCATGGTTCCGGCACCTGAATCGCTGCCGGTCGGGGACACATACAATTCCCCGGCCGACGCGCGCCCAAGCGCCAGCAAGACACAGAAGAAAGCGATTCCAGAGAACAAGAGGCCTAGCGCTTGCGAACGCCGCGGCTGCGTCCACATGAGTACCGATGATCGCGTCAGGGTTTCGTTGTTTGTCATAGGGGTCCTTCCAGCAGGGCCAAGTTTACTCCTTATGCCATCACCGAGCACCGTGCATTGATCGGCAAGTCTCAAGCCGCCTCGCCCCATGCGTCAGCGTGCGTCCAGGGCCGGTTGACCTGGAGGCTGTTGTCGGACATTTTTGAGGCCCATGGTTCGACCCTGACGGAGACGTAATTCCGTGAGCCGACGCGATTTCGCCCGCCTATTCAAGTTCCCTGTCTCGATCATGTCGACTGTGTCGGCCGCGACGGGTTTTGTGGCGTTCGCCCACGCCGTGACCTGGCGGCTTCTGCCAACTTCGTGCGCGATCCTGCTCTTGGCCGGCGCCGCGTGCGCGCTCAACGAGGCGCAGGAATACAAGCTGGACGCGACGATGGACCGGACACGCCTTCGTCCGATCCCAGCAGGCAAGATTTCGCCCATCGGCGCAGCGGCGTGGTCCACAATTCTGGTGCTGTTCGCTCTCACCACGCTCTTCTTCCTCGGCGGCGCCGTGGCTGTCGGACTCGGCGCGCTGGCCGTGGTTTGGTACAACGGGATCTACACCTACTTAAAACGCGTCAGCTCATTGGCCCCGGTGATCGGCTCCGTCATCGGCGCGATCCCACCCGCCATCGGTTGGGTTTGCGCGGGCGGCGTGCTCGGCGGTCCCATCCTTTCACTCTCGTTCTTTCTGCTGATGTGGCAAGTGCCGCACTTCTGGCTACTGGCCTTGCGGGTGAGCAACGACTACGAGCAAGCGCACTTTCCCACTTTCGTTCGCGCAATGGGCGCCGGCTCGTTGTCGAGAGTGACCTTCATGTGGACCGCGGCTGCCGCGGCCTCGGCGCTGCTGCTGCCCGTCTTCGGATTGTCGAATTCGCCCTTCCTGGGCCTGGGTCTGGCAGCGGCCGGTGCGTGGCTGACCTTCGTCGCGTGGCGTGCCCTGCGCGCTCCGAACAAACAAGGCTTCCGCCAAGCCTTCCACGCCATCAACTACTACGCCGTGTTGGTGATGGGCGCGGTGATCCTCGACGCTGTGCTGGGACGCTGATCGCCGAACGTCCAGCAACCTCACCGAGACGGCTGACCAGGCTTTGGCGACCGACGACACGGCGGCTCCGCGCGCTAGGTTTCTGACACTTGGTGTGTCGCTTGCATGGCCCCAGCCCGAGGATCTCATGCGAGCAGCCGATGACAAGACCACACCCGATCTCTCGCTCGGGATTCCGAGCGGCGACCTGGTCGAAGGCAAGCCTTTTCTCGGCAAGGTGGGGGACGATACCGTCCTGCTGGTTCGAGAGAATGGACGGGCGTACGCCCTGGCCGCTTCATGCACTCACTACAGCGGCGCTCTTGCCCAAGGCGTCGTGGCAAACGGGCAGATCTGTTGTCCCCTGCACCACGCCCGCTTCGAGCTCGCCACGGGCAGGGCTACCCGCTCGCCCGCACTGAGCCCGCTTGCATGTTGGGACGTCGAAGAAGGCCAGGGAAAGGTCTACGTTCGAAAACAGCGACCGGCAGTCGCTTCGCAACCGACGCGTGTGGACGGCCCATCCTCGGTGGTCATTGTGGGTGGCGGAGCCGCGGGCCACGCTGCCGCCGAGAGGCTGCGCGAGGAGGGATACGCCGGACCGGTAACCATGGTCAGCTCTGATCTCTCGGAGCCATACGATCGACCCAACCTCTCCAAAGACTACTTGGCCGGCACGGCACCCGAGGAGTGGATCCCGCTTCGACCTGCGGATCACTACAAGAAGCTGGACATTGCCGTTCTCGTCGACACTCCGGCGGTGAAGGTGAACATCGCATCACCAGCGGTGGAACTCGGCGATGGCCGCTCACTGCCTTTTGGCGCGCTCCTCTTGGCAACAGGAACGCAGCCCATCGCCCTTAACGTCCCCGGCGCCGACAATCCCTCGGTGTTTTCCCTGCGAACCTGGGCCGACAGCAGGAAGATCCGAGAGGCCGCGCGCGTCGCACGTGATGCGGTCGTGTTCGGTGCCAGCTTCATCGGCCTGGAAGTTGCGGCCGCCCTTCGGTCCTTGGGAATCCGGGTCACTGTGGTCACGCCCGCGGCTCGTCCAATGGGGCGCCTTTTTGGTCCTGCCGTGGCTGATTTCTTGCGCCGCCTGCACGAACACCATGGTGTGATGTTCCGTTTTGGTAGCTCTCCCACGCGCATAGGTCACCGAACTGTAACCTTGAGCAGCGGCGAAGACATCCCGGCGGATCTGGTCGTGATGGGGACTGGCGTGCGACCTGTGACTGACCTGGCACAGCAAGCAGGCATCGAGGTGGACGATGGGATTCTGGTCAACGACCAGCTCGAAACCAACGTGTCCGGGATCTTTGCGGCGGGCGATGTCGCGCGATTTCCCCATCCTGTGTCCGGTGAACGCATCCGCATCGAGCACTGGGTGGTAGCGCAGCGACAGGGGTCACTGGCCGCCCAGAACATGCTCGGTCGAGGGAAGCGCCTTGCGATTGTGCCCTTCTTCTGGAGCCAACACTACGACGTGACTCTGAGGTACGTGGGCCACGCCGCGGGCTGGGACGAGGTGCGCGTGGATGGCGATATCGATGGTCTGAATGCGCGCATCGACTACTTTGCGGCCGGAAAACGCCTGGCAGTCGCCACCATCAACCGCGACCAGGAAAGCCTCGACGCGGAACTGGCCTTCGAGCGCCAGTGGGCGAGAGCAACGTCGTAGTCCGAAGGAGCGTCTGGCTGGAGATAGGTTTCCTACCATGCAGCTCTTCGAGTGGGAACCACCGGAACCGCGCGCGAGCTGGGAGCCGTGGATCCGCGCCGGGTACGTTGTATTCGCTATCGCCTTTTCGCTCACCGTCGTCGTCGATGCGTTCGCACATGAATCCGTAATGCTCGGGCTCGGGCTGGTGGACGAAGGCGGCACCGCGCTCACGCGACTCGAAAGCCAGTTCGCCGGTGTGTCGCCAAGCTGGCTGGCCGTGATGCTTCCGCTGTCTGCGTTCGTGCTCGCTTGGAACGGCATCATGCTCTATCGCGGTTTCTCGCTCGCCCAATCGCTGTCGCGGCGACAGGTGGTTTCCTTCTTCCTGCTTAACGGTCTCTTGGCGCTCATGTTCTACGTGGGCCTCGCGATCGCCGGCGTTTTGAGCGCGGCCGCGGGGAGCGGCTTCCTTTTCGGCTTCGCGCTCGTTCGTCACTACACCCAATGGTGCAGCGCTATGTTGGCTCGCGTACCGACCCCGGTACGACTGCCCTACCCGCTTCCGCTCGTCGCAAGCATCGCGCTGGTAGATCTCTTTCAGTATTGGTTTCACCGTCTCGGCCACACCTGGCGGCCGTTCTGGCTTCTCTGGCATCGCCCCCACCACATGCCCTCCTATCTCACGATCCCGACTACCCAGCCGGCGTTCGCCGCCTTCCCGCTCTTCCCGCTCGTGAGCGTGCCTTTTCAGCTCGGGATCGGCGTGTGCGCCAGGCTCTTCTACTCAGACACGATGATCGCGGAAGCGTTGCTCGTGCGCATGATCGGCCAAATCGTTCTGATCGGCTCGCACAACACCGCCCTGTACTCGACTTTTTGGCGAAATCGAACGTTGCGCGCGCTCAGCGCATTTTTCGGCGAGGGTCCCTATCACTACATGCACCACTCCGCGCTGCCGGGCCACACGCTGATCAACTTGGGTGGTCCCCTGTTCATGCTGTGGGACCGCGTCTTCGGCACTTATGTGTCGCCCAGCGAAACGCCTCCACCGGTGGGGCTTGAGGGCTCGCCCCGCCTGCACTTGAATCCGCTCCGGCTCGCACTTGCCGGCTTGCTGCAGCTTGGATACGAGCTGCGCCACAACCGCGGTTTCGTCACGCGCTCGTGCGTTCTCCTGGGCAGCTCAGGCTTCGTCCCGGCACACACCAGAGACTACGTGTTTCCACTGCAGGCAGCGCCTGAACGGCCGTTCTTGCTATTGAACAGTGCTGCTGGGAGGCTTGACGGGTGAACCCTGGTTTGCAGAAGAGGCGAATCATTGCCCGACTCTGAACAGGCAATGCCTGCGCGTTCCGGGGAAGCTGCACTTCGCGCCGGCTTGGGAATTCCAGCCGCGGCCAAACAGGTCCTGGTATTCGGCGAATCCAGTCACTGGGATCCCAATTGGCTGCACACCACCGAGGAATACTACCAACTGTGCATTCCCCGCATTTTCGAGCGAGTTTTGCTGGCGCTCGAGCGGGAGCCGCGTCGGGTTTTCTCCATCGAGAGCCTGTTTTTCCTGCAGCACTACTGGCAATCCAACCCGGCCCAGCGCGAGCGGCTGCGCAGCCTGATCAACCAACGCCGGCTGCGTTTGACCGGCACTGGCATCACCACGCCCGACACCGTGCTGCCCGACACCGAGGCGATCCTGCGCGACTACGCCGACGGACAGCGCTGGCTGCAAGACAACGGCATGACCGTCGAGCCGCGGCTGGCATACCTGCCGGATGACTTCGGCCACTCGCCGGCGCTGCCCACCCTGCTTGCTGCCTTGGGCTTCGACATGGCGGCCATCACGCGCATCGATGGCATGTATTTCATCGGCAGCGACTATCGCGGCAAATCGGCTTTTCCCCTGCCGGGATCGAGCGCCGAGTTGCTGACGAAAGAACTGAAGACCGCCGATTTCATTTGGTGTGGCCCGGACGGCTCGCAGGTCCTGTGCCACTGGAATGCCTTCACGTACTTTCAAGGCGATCTGCTGGCTCACATCGGCGTGGTGCGCTGGATGGACCATATCTATGGTTTTCCGTGGCGAACCGAATCCCACGTCGCTGGCCGCATTCGCCGCTACGTCCGCGACCTCGCGCCGCTTGCCCGCACACCTTACCTTTTCTGCCCAATCGGTGGCGACTTCAACGGTCCCATCGCTGGTCTGTGGGACCTGCTCGACCGCCATAACCGCACCCGCTACCAGGAAAGCGGGGTCTGGGTACTCAACGCCGGCTTGGACGACTACCTCGCGCTGGTCGACTGCCATCGGCAGGATCTTCCGGTGCTGGCGCTTGATCCTAATCCCTACTGGATGGGATTCTACGCCAGCCGCCCCGAAGCCAAACGACGGGCAAACCGCATTGTGCGCAAGCTCGTAATAGCGGAGAAACTTACGGTGCTGCCGGCACTCACGCCGACCAGCCTGGCCCTGCAAGACGCTCCTGTCGAGTCCGAGATCGCGCGTGATCTGCGCAGGGCCTGGGATCTGGCTGTGTTGAGCAACCATCACGACTTCATTACCGGAACGTCGCCCGATCGCATCTGGCGAGAAGAGCAACAGCCCTGGCTCGAGCAGGCCGAGGGACTGGCGGACCACGCGCTCGCACGCATTCGAGCCATCCGAGCCGCGGCGCCCGAGTTTCCGCCTGGGCCGCCGCCCCAGTTCAATTTCGACTCAGGCAGGCTGGTAGTGGAGACCGACTTCTACCGCGTTGAACTACACGAGGACCAGGGAGGCGCCATCACCAGCTTCCGCCTCACGGGGGCGGGCGAGGAGCTACTCTCTGGTCCCTCCAATGACCTCGTAAGCTATCGTGACAGCGGTGGTCTGTGGCGTCTCGGTCACGAATTCCGTGGCGGGGTCTTCGTCGAGCGGGCGCGAGCCAGGCACGAGCCCTCTCGCATAAGGGTCAGGCCACGTGCTGACGTACTCGAGGTGCGCGTCGACTCGGAGTTCGACGAGCGCCGGTTTGTTCGCTGGCTTTGGATGCGCAAGAACTCGCCAGTCTTGCGCATGCGGCTCGAAGGTCTGGCCAAGCGTGGCCGGACCATCACGTGTCGCTTTTCCACCGTGCTTCGCGCGCAGAAACTCACCATGGACGTTCCGGGCGGAATCGTCGAACGGCCCGCGCACAAGCTGTACAGTCCCACCTTCTGGCCGGCGCGTTCATTCGCACATTTGCGCGACCAACAGCGCGACGTGGGTCTGGCCGCCTTTCTCGGTGGGCCTGCAACAGTCGCCAGCGACGGCGCAGGAGCCCTGGAGTGGATTGCCCTGCGCTACGCGCCTAGCGAGACAGCATTTCAATTTCTGCCGCTTCTCGCGCATCCGGCGTCAGGAACCGAGCCACACGAGGGTCAGCTCGACTACGCGGTGTGGTTCACACCTGGCGGAGATGCCAGGACAAACCGCCTGCCCCACCACGTACGGCGCGCACTGCGAGCTGCCCTGTTTGGCCCGAACGAGCCGGACCTCGACGATCTGGCCAACTCGGTGATGGTGGTCGACCGAGACGACGTGCAGGTCACGGCGCTTAAACCGGCGTTTCGGGGTGGTGCCGTGGTGGTTCGTCTCGCAAGCTTCGCCGCCGCCGCAGTCGAGGTTCGGCTGCACTGCCCGAGCCGCTCGATTCGAAAAGCCACGCTGTGCGACGCCCGCGAACGCGAGCTGCGCGACCTCGACGTGCGCAACGATTGCGTGATCGTGCCGATGCCACATGCGCTAGCTAGCGTGCTGGTGTGGTTCTAGGTGTTAAACCGTTGTTTCGCGCAAATCGCTGCAAGCCTTGATCGCCGGTGGGCGCGAGCGGCATTCATCTCCTAGCGAAAGCCGCGACCAATGCGGGAGATAGCGCATCCAACCGAACAGAAAAATAGTCAGTTCGGGCGATACGTTTTGCGGGTTCGGAACGGACAATAAACGACGCCCAGGTTTTGGTGGATCCGTTCAAGGAGGAGGAACGTGGAAACTGCAATCGTCTTCTTGGGCTTGCTGCTTTTTTCCGTAACGCTTTGGGACCATTTCCGACTGCGTCGCGCGGTGCTCGAACAGCGCCGAGCGGCTCGAAATGTGAGGCTTGTGCCTGCCAAGCGGTTGCCATCGATCACTGTGATACGTCCCGTGCGAGGACTAGATGTGGAGGCCGACAAGAATTTGGCCGCCGCGCTCGACAACGAGTATCCAGGCGAAGTTGAAACCATCTTCGTGTTCGACGACGACCTCGATCCCGCGCTTGCAGCTGTGCGCAAGGCTGTCGCCGCGCACGTGGCTGCCGGACGGCGAGGCACGGCGATGATCATGGTGGCCGGACAACCGCCGCCGACCATGACTGGGAAACTACATGCGATGATTGCAGGTCTGGGCCAGGCCACCGGCAAGCTAATCGCCTTCGGCGACTCGGATACGCGCCCGCATCCGCAGTCACTGCGCGTGCTGGTCGAGAAGCTGCTGACGACCGAACGGGCTGGGGCCGCATTCGTGCCAGTTGTGGCCACCGAAGCGCCGCTCACCGCGGGCGACGCGGGCGTTGCGCTCATGCTCAACGGACTCTACGGCCCGGCCGTGGCCGCGACTGTTCGCGACAGCGGAGACATGCCCTTCATAATGGGACAACTCATGGTCTTTCGGCGCGAAACACTCAAGACCCTGCGCGATCTGCAAAGCGTGCGCGGCGAATTGGTCGACGACATGCGAATCGGGATGGACGTGGTGGCGGCCGGCCAACGGAATGTCGTGTCGGAAGACGACCTTCCCATCGTGATGCGTGGTCTGGGACTGGCAGAGTTTGTCCGCATGTTCCGCCGATGGCTCATATTCTCTCGTTCGGGCCTGCCGACTTGGTCGTTCAAGCTGCCGGTATGGCTGCGCGGCCTGGAGTTCTGGCTGGGATTTCTCGTGGCGGCCTTAGCCTTGCTATCCGGCCAGTATGCCGCCGCGATTCCTGCCGCTGCCACTGTAGCTGCGGTCAGCGCAAGCATGATTCGTCTGCACCGCGCTCTCGGTGGCGCACACATCGGCTGGCGCCACGCCTGGGTGCCAGCCGCCATCTTGTTTTTGGGACCGGTAGTTCTGTTCAGCGCGATTCTCAAGCCGGAGGTGACGTGGCGTGGACGCACCTATCAGCTCGATGCGCGTTCCAAACTGCAAGGCCCGCAGCCCGCGCATGCCCACCGGCATTGATTTCTAACCGCTGACCGTCAAGGAGTTCGCCATGTCCAGCTCGATACTTGGTCGGCGTGGTTTCCTGCTCGGCTCGGGGCTGAGCCTGGGCACGCTGCTGGCGTGGCCCAACATTGCGCCACGCGCGGACGGCAGCAGGGTCGCCATGTCGCTGGCCAAGCTGCCGACGCTGAGGTCCGTGGGTGGCTCGATTGCCCTCAAGGTGAAGGACAGGCTGCTTCTGCTTGTCCGCGACAGCGGGACCAGCGTGCGCGCCTTCAATCCCGTTTGCACACATCGGCAGTGTGTGGTCGCATTCAGCGCAAATGACCACAAGATCAAGTGCCCTTGTCACGGCTCGCAGTTCGATTTGGACGGGCATGTCGTC
>Ga0265316_10003977_pt1 | contig 14802 bp, 13 predicted proteins | sample 4522metaG_FD_202092 | JGI IMG/M metagenome (GOLD analysis project Ga0265316, IMG submission 202092) | Rhizosphere microbial communities from Carex aquatilis grown in University of Washington, Seatle, WA, United States - 4-5-22 metaG | ecosystem: Host-associated > Plants > Roots > Rhizosphere >...
CTACCAACGAGCCTTATCAAAAACTTTTTAACCAGGGAATGATTCTGGCTTATGCATATGAAACTCAAACTGGTGCAAAAGTTCCTTCTGATATGGTTGAAGAAAAAGAAGGAAAGTATATTCATAGGGAAACTGGGGAAGAGTTAAATCAGATTGTGGCAAAAATGTCCAAATCACTCAAAAACGTTGTAAATCCTGATGATGTTGTTAGTCAATATGGAGCAGATTCCCTTAGATTGTATGAAATGTTTATGGGACCACTTGATGCAGTAAAACCCTGGGCCGAAAATGGAGTGAAGGGTGTTTTCAATTTCCTGACAAGAGCCAGCAAATTTTTTGGTAATAAGGATAATTATTTTGAGGGTGAAGAGGATATTGAAGTTCTGAAATTATTGCACAAAACAATTGAAAAGGTCAGCAATGATATTGAAAATCTGAGGTTTAATACTGCCATTTCACAGATGATGATATTTACAAACCTATGTCTTAAAAAATTTAAAGTGACTAAAATTACAGGTGAAACTTTTGCTAAAGTTTTGTCCCCTTTTGCTCCGCATTTAGCTGAAGAAATTTGGGCCATGCATGGGAATAAACAAACATTGGCATTTGAGACTTTTCCGGTTACAAATCAGCAATATCTTGTAGAAAATACCGCAATATTGGCAGTATCTTTTAACGGAAAAAGACGATTCGAAATAGAAGTACCATTAGACATTGAAGAAAATAGCCTTAAAAAGTTAATTTTGGAGGATGAACGATCCAAAAAGTGGTTGGACAGCAAGCAACCAAAGAAGATTATAATTGTTCCTGGTAAGATTGTGAATATTGTTGTTTAGGTAAGAGGGTAAAACATGAAGTTGTGAATCGAGAAGATGAGAATAGAGAAGAATGCTAGCTAATTTCAGATTTTATATTCTCAATTCACATCTTCTCGATTCACGGCTTCAGATCTTCTGATTTTTCTTTCTTCTATTAAAGACAAATTATTATCTTTACCTGTAATGAAATTTATAAAACCAAAAAATTGAGTTTTATGCATTTTCAAAGTAGAATAAAAATTATTTCATCGGTTATTTTAACATTGAGTATTCTTTTGGTCTCATGTTCAAAAGATGAGTCAATAAGTTCAAAAACATTTGCTCTGAAACAAGAATTTTCAATATATGAAAACTCAACTGTAGGTCAATTCGTGGGTATTGCACATGCCTATGAAGGCAAATCCGTTGATCCTATCATATATTCTATTACCAGTGGCAATGACAGCAATGCTTTTTCAATTGACGGGTATACTGGTGTTATTACAGTCAGAAATCCTGTAATATTAGATTATGAAAAACATCCAAAGTTTGTGCTTGGCATTTCGGCGATTAATCAAAAAAACCATCTCGATTTCGATACTACAATAATTTATATAGATTTAATAAATATGGGAATTCCCGCAAATGGTTTGATTTCATATTATTTGTTTGCTGATAATCTGATTGATTATATTACAAAAAAAACAGGAACAGGGAATAACATAGCATATTTTTATGATAAAAGGGGTTGGTACAAAGAATCTGTTGAATTTCTCGGTTTTAAAAGTTATGTGGTTTTGGACAGTATTTATGATTTTCCATCCCGTACAATTTGTTTCTGGTTTAAAGCCCTGAAAATAACAGAAAAGCTACAAACTATTTATAGCTCTGATAATTCTTCCCTGATTCATGGACGGACCATTTTTTCAGTTAGAAAAACAGATACCACCAATTGGCTTATTTATATTACAGCGAATATTACTGATAGCACTAAAATTTATGAAGGAAATTGGTACCATGCAGCCCTGACCGTAAATGACGGTACTTCAACCTTTTATTTAAACGGACAACAATTTGGTCAACAGGCAATTACTTCGTATTTACATTCCGGTTGTGCAAATCCAAACGTTACATTGGGTGTTGATTGTTCGTTGACAAATAGTTACTTTCAGGGTTTGATGGACAAGCTTTTGATATTTAACAGGGCTTTAAATTCCAGTGATATAAGAACTTGCTATTTGGAAGAAGATCTGGCTTATTAAAATTTCAAATAATAAAGTTTATAAATCCTTCAATATTTTTTCAATCACCTTAGGATAAAACTTATGTTCAAGCTTATGCACTTTATTAGCAATAGATTCAGGAGAATCGGTTGATTTTACTTTACATTTGGCTTGAAAAATTATTTTGCCTTTATCGTATTCATTATTGATGAAATGAATTGTAATGCCGGTTTCAGCATCCTTGTTTTTTATTACAGATTCATGAACGAGTTGGCCATACATACCTTTGCCTCCATATTTTGGAAGCAGGGCAGGATGAATGTTTATAATTCTGTTTGGGTAATTTGTTATAAGATAATCGGGTATAAGCCAAAGAAATCCGGCCAGTATAATTAAATCAATATGTTCTTTTTTAAGAGTTTGCAATATTTTTCGTGTATTATAGAAGGTTTCTTTATCAAAAACCATAGTGGGAATATTCAGAATTTTTGCTCTTTCAAGAACAAAAGCATCAGGCTTATTAGTTAAAATAAGTTTAATAATATATTTTTCTTTGTTTCTAAAATATTCTGCTATTGCCTGTGCATTTGTACCAGAACCGGATGCGAAAATTGCTAAACTTCTCATTAATAGTAGTTTGATATGAAATTATGAAAATAAAAAATCTGCAAACGTAAAAAAAATATTAATACTATTTCCTAACAAGATAAAAAAAAGTTATTTATTATTACATTTTTTAAATATTTCCTTGAATTATTTTTTAGAATTAGTTTTCTTTGCACCGTTAAATTTTAATCATATTCATTAATTATTAATTAAAACTTAAAGTTATGTCTGATATTGCATCAAGAGTTAAAGCTATTATAGTAGATAAACTGGGTGTTGACGAAAATGAAGTTACGCCTGAAGCAAGTTTTACCAATGATTTAGGCGCTGATTCTCTTGACACTGTCGAGCTAATCATGGAATTTGAAAAGGAATTCAATATTGCCATTCCTGATGACCAGGCTGAAAATATCGGCACTGTTGGTGAAGCAATCAAATTTATTGAAGCAAACGCTAAGTAATTCAAAAATTATTTTGAAAGTATGGAATTTAGAAGGGTTGTGGTTACAGGACTTGGAGCAATTACTCCCATTGGCAATACTATTGGTGAATTTTGGCAAAATCTGGTAAATGGGGTCAGTGGCTCGGCTCCCATTACCCATTTTGATACAACAAAATTCAAGACAAAGTTTGCCTGTGAAGTAAAAAACTACGATCCTAACAAGTATTTTGAAAGGAAAGAAGCTAAAAAGCTTGACTTATATGCACAATTTGCATTGATCGCAGCTGATGAGGCCATAAAAGACAGTGGCCTCGATCTTTCCAAAATAGATCTTGACAAAGCTGGAGTTATTATGGCTTCCGGTATCGGAGGCTTGGATACCTTTTTACAGGAAATCAAAGCATTTGCTTTGGGCGATGGTACGCCAAGGTTAAGTCCGTTTTTTGTACCAAAAATGATTTGTGATATTGCTGCCGGACAAATTTCAATAAAGTACGGATTCAGAGGTCCTAATTTTGCAACAGTATCAGCTTGTGCATCAGGTACAAATGCGCTAATTGACGCATTAACTTATATAAGACTGGGGAAAGCCAATATTTTTATTGCTGGCGGTTCAGAAGCCGCTATAAATGAGGCAGGCATGGGTGGTTTTAATTCATTGCAGGCGCTTTCTACCAATAATGACAATTATAAAACAGCATCTAAACCATTTGATGTTTCACGTGATGGCTTTGTCATGGGAGAAGGCGCAGGTGCATTGATTTTTGAAGAATATGAATATGCAAAGCAGAGAGGTGCAAAAATATATGCTGAGGTTATCGGAGGAGGTATGTCAGCTGATGCATATCATCTTACAGCTCCCCATCCTGAAGGAGCCGGTGCCATACTCGTGATGAAAAACGTTATGGAAGATGCAGGAATTAAACCTGAAGATATTGATTATATCAATGTTCACGGTACTGCTACACCTCTTGGTGATATTGCCGAAATAAGGGCAATTAAATCTGTATTTGGAGAACAAGCGTATAAATTAAATATTAGTGCCACAAAATCAATGACCGGTCACTTATTAGGAGCTGCAGGTGCTGTCGAATCTATTGCATGTATTATGGCAATTAAAGATGGAATTATTCCTCCAACTATTAACTGTACAACACTTGATCCCGAAATTGATAGCAAACTTAATCTTACACTTCTTACTGCACAAAAAAGAGCAATTAATGTGGCATTAAGCAATACTTTTGGTTTTGGTGGTCATAATTCATCTATATTATTCAGAAAAATCTAATACGTGGCAAACATTCTTATTGCCATAAAGCTTCTTTTTGTTTCAAAAAAGAAGTACAATCGAAATTTAGTTTCAATTCTGGGGTATTATCCCAAGAACATAGCTCTTTATGATCTTGCATTTATTCACAAATCAGCTTCTGTTTTAATAGGAAATGGCACATTATTAAATAATGAACGCTTGGAATTTCTTGGCGATGCAATGCTTGATGCAGTTGTGGCAGAATTTTTATTTGAATATTACCCGGATAAAAATGAGGGCTTTTTATCTACAATGCGTTCAAAAATTGTTAAACGAAAACATCTGAATAGCCTGGCAATTAAATTAGGTTTTGAGAAACTAATAGTATCAAATTCCTTTACAAACAATGGAGGTAAACATATTTGCGGAAATGCGTTTGAAGCACTAATCGGGGCTATATACGTGGACAGAGGATATAATGTGACCAGGAAGTTCATTATTAATAAAATTCTCAAAGCTCAAATTAACCTTGAAGAACTGGAGCATACTGAAACTGATTTTAAAAGCCGTATAATCGAATGGGCCCAAAAATCCAGAACTGAAATTAAGTTTGAAATAGAAGAAGAATATACGGGTAAAGATCATGCACCTATCTTCATTTCACGCATACTTGTTACCGATCAGCTTATGGGAGAGGGAAAGGGGACTTCAAAAAAAGAAGCAGAACAGAATGCAGCAGAGCAAGCATTTAATGCCATTTCTTTAATATAAGTAAATTTTATTCGACTTTCCTTTTATCATCAATGAGCAGGATGTTTTATCTTTACATAAATCAAAACAAAAAATTTTTGGCAAAAAGCATTAAATTAAATAGTTCAATAGATGTTCCATTGCTAATTCTTGGAATAGTTACACCGGAGAATATTTTGAAATTAACTTGGGGATTCAACCATTTACTGAATATTCGTTTATCCCAGTCAGCAGGTTTAAAAATAAGGAATGTTAAAACAAGTCAATTTCATGAATTTTCTCTGTTTCAATTTGAAGATGAAAATAAACACCTCAAATACTCTCTTCTTGAAAACCGGACAAAAGCTGGTTTTTATTTTAATGAACTTCGAAACATTGATCATTTATTTTTTATTCGTGGTGAAATAGATAATAAATTTACAGAATCTGTTATTCAGGTCTTAAAAAATTCAGACGAAATTTCTGCTGTTATGAATATCAATCCTGGAAACCCTAAGTTTAAAGGAAAAATGGAACATTTCTAAGACTTATTTTTCTCTCAATCCTGTCTCAAATATTTAACTAAAATATATTGAACATTAAATTTAATATCTTGTTTTTTCAATATTGATGCGGGAACATATTTAACTAATATTAAGTGTTTAATCTTCTTTTATTATGCTATTTATTAGTATATTTATTTTCCCAAACTTGACATATGAAAACAATTAACTACCATGAGAAAAACTATTAATAGGATTCCACGGGAAGGCAAAAATTCTGCAACATTATCAACAACTTCCGGAAAGCGTTTTAGTACAGCTAAATATGATGTTGCCAGAATTCCTGTTTTTACAGTTGTTGATGATGAAGAATATTTTTTTGAAGTTGAAGATGTCTGAATTTAAATTTTTAATCTTTTAACCGCATAAAAAAAACTTTCGGATTCACGAAAGTTTTTTTTATTTAAATAATTGAATAATTGGCTTGCCCTGGCATGCATTTGGATAGGCAATATTCAGAATCATAGCCAGCGTTGGCGCAATATCAGTCATGTCTATTGCATCATAAATTGTCTGATGGTTGATTTTCCATCCATAAAACATCAAAGGCACATGAGTATCATAAGTATATCCTGAATTGTGAGCAGTTGAAGCATCGTTGTATTCGGTCCAACCTGGTTCCAGGTTAATAATTATGTCTCCCGAAATTTTTTGATGGAAACTATTTTGGATTTTTTGAAATACTCCATTTGAATAACTGGTTTTTTGAAGCATGGATGAAGTCGCGACATTTGTAACCCCCGAAAACTGAATCAGGAACTGGGCCACATCGTCCTGGAATTGCCATAGCGAAAGTTTCGAATCCTGTATAAGATTGTGGTTTAGATATAATTGCTGGTTGCTATAAAATTTAACCCAGTCACCTTTCCCATAAATTACATTCAGGTAGCTTTTAAGTAAATATTGTGCCTGACCCTGGTTAAAATAACCTGATGGTATACCCAGGTCAGTCATAAATTTTGGATTGTGCACTGCACCATGGTTTGAGGTCAGGTAGACAAGGACGTTTCCTTTTCCCAGGTAACTATCCAGAAAATTTAAAAAATGTTGGATTTCTTTATCAAGTCTGAGATATGAATCTTCAAGTTCAATTGAAGTCAATCCAAATGCTTGGCTTATAAACTCAGTTGAAGTAAAATCGATACATATATAATCGGTAAAATTTCCCTTACCCAGATTTTCATTCACAATTGCCGAAATAGCAAAGTCTTTTACAACATTATTTCCAAAAGGAGTATATTTCAGTAAACTATAGTCGCGTTTGCCATCACTTTTAAGACTCATTGAATTTAGATCATAAGGAAAAACTTTAATTCCCTTAATGCCTTCCTCATACCTGTTATTGTCCGGCAGACTTTCAAAGTACAGGCTGTCTGGCAATATCTTTTCCCATTTTTGCATCAGGTATGTATCGGCAAATCTTTTAGCATTAAAATCTTTAACCCATTGAGGCAATTCCTTCAGATATACAGAGCTGGTTACAAAGTTTCCTGATAAAGGATCGAACCAGTAAGCCGCGTCAGCCAGATGCCCGGCCGATAAGACTGCAGCATTTGGATCAACGGAAATAGCAATTACCTTGGACATTTTAAAAGTTGCCAGCTTCAATTCATCGCCAACGGTAGAAGCAAGCAATTTGGAAGGCGAATGTTTATCTCCTGTACCATCCGAATTTCCTCCTATACATTGCACGGCATCATCACCGGTACAATTAACCACTTTATCGGACAATTGAACATACCAGTTTTCTGATATTATACCATGTGAAGATGGATTGGCCCCGGTAGCAATTGTAGCAAATCCAGGACTTGATTGCGTGAATATATAATTGAAATTTGCATTGGTGCAAAAACTCCCTTCATTTACAAGCCTTTTGAATCCATTATTTTCATATTTATTCCAAAATCTGAAAATGTAATCATAACGCATCTGATCTACAATGATCCCGATAACCAGTTTTGGCTTTTCAGGAATTCCTTGACCTGTATTCTGTCCTTGCAGATAATAATTGTTGGAGGTAATTAGGGAAATAAGTAAAAGGAAGCGAAAAATGTTGTTCATTTTTTCAGTAGTTAATTCAAATATGTAATGAAATTCTATATAACATGATTGTGACCAGCATTCTAAACGGTAATTTTTTCAATTTGTTATTGAATGTTCAGGTTGAAGTATACAAAATAAAGGCTTTTTATAATAATTGAAGAATGATCCCAGGTATATTTTACCATCTTTGATGAACAAGAGGTTTTATTTTATTTATATATATGGAATTGATTTCATCCAGTTGCTCTTTACTTAAATCCGGCAAATTCAGAGCCTGCAAGTTTAATCCAATTTGTTCGGGCCTTGACGCCCCGGGAATTATACAACTTATTTCGTCAAACATGAGAATCCATTTTAAAGCAACCGGGGCCAGGTTCAAATTATCCGGAAATATTTTTTTCAGTTCTTTCACTGCCTCCAAACCTGTTTCATAATTGATACCTGAAAAAGTTTCACCCTGATCAAATGCTGCTCCCGAGCGATTGAAATTTCTGTGATCACCCGGACCGAAAGTTGTATTTTTATTGTAAGCCCCTGTAAGCAATCCGCTTGCCATGGGTACTCTGACAATAATTCCAACATCCTTTTTCTTTGCTTCTTTAAAAAATAGTTCTGAAGGTCGTTGCCTGAAAATATTAAAAATTATCTGGATGGCAGCGACATTGGGATATTCAATTGCTTTTAAACCTTCTTCAACTTTTTCAACACTTACACCTAAATTTAATATTTTACCTTCTTGTTTAAGCTTGTCGAAAAATTCAAATATTTCACTTCTGTAATAAACTTCTGAAGGGGGACAATGTAGCTGAATTAAATCAAGTGTCTCTAAATTTAATCTTTTCAGGCTGTCTTCAACAAATTTTCGCAGGACGTCCGGCTTATATGCTGTATTTACATGAGGATTAAGTTTTCTGCCACATTTCGTTCCAACATAAATACGTTCCTTTTTAGACCGGACAAAACGACCCACAGCTTTTTCACTTTCACCATCGCTATAAACATCGGCTGTATCAATAAAATTTATACCAGATTCAAACGCGGTATTTAAAATACGGTCGGCATTTTCACTATTAAAATTTTCACCCCATTTACCGCCTACCTGCCATGTTCCTAAACTAATTTCTGAAATCTCAAATCCTGTCTTTCCTAATTTACGGTATTTCATTTGGTTTTAATTTTTTGTCTTATTATATCAACTATTTCTTTTGGGGCTTTTTCAGGAGATCCCGAGTCAAACGGAGGCTTAGGATCATATTCCATACTTAATTGTATGACCTGGGCAAATTTTTCATTTACCAATAAGCTTACAAGATACAAAGCCATGTCAATTCCTGCCGACACACCTGCCGATGTAATTATTTTACCATCTTTTACATATCGTTCATTAACAACATTAACACCATATTCTTTCAATTGTTCTTTCCTGTTCCAGTGAGTTGTTGCTTTACAATTCTTTAATAAACCTGCTGCGGCTAAAAGTAAAGCTCCGGAACAAACAGACGTTGTCCATAAGCTCGTTTTATGGGCATTTTGTATCCAGGTAAGGATTTCCCGGTTGTTTAACAAGGAATCAATCCCGAATCCGCCTGGAATAACAATGACTTCTGGATTTGTTATATCATTTAAAGAATATTTTGCTTCAATTTTTAAAACTTTGCCATCAGAATAGAAGCCGGGTTTTAATGACGCAAAATAAATTTCTGAATTTGGAACTTTTGAAAGGACTTCATAAGGGCCAATAATATCAAGAGCGGTAAAATTCTCAAAAATTAGAAATGCTATTTTCATGATTGTAAATGTTTTCTGATATTTAAATCATTATATTAAATTAAGAATGTTATCCATATCTTTAAGTCAAGTTTAATTGAAAGCATTAGTTCATACCATTATTTCGGCTTTCCTTGTTTAAGCAGTTCATTTGCTATCCAATTAGATAATTCATTAGCTCCCGCTTGGTTTAAATGATTTTCATCATACCAATTCGACGTTTTATTAAAAATTTCTTTAGGCGGAATCAGAACTTTCCCATATTTAATATATGTATCATATTCTTTAGGAATTTCTATATTTGATTCATATGATGGTAAGTATATGAATAAAATTCTAATATTTTTAACCTTACAAATTTCGAAAATCTTTTCAAGATATTTTCTGGGAAATTTCATGTAAAAATTTCTTTCAAATTTTGATAATTCAGGTTCTTTGATGCTGCGTTTTTCTTTTATTCCTTTTAAAAATTCAATAGATGCTGTATCAGGGGAAGTTCCAGACCCAAAGTCATCCATATTATATTTAGTATTTTCTAAGTTATTAAAAATAGAATTTTTTATAACTTCAAGTCTAAAATATAAATGACTATAATAATCGCTTAGTATATCTTTGTTAAATAACGGATTTGCTAAAAACACATCTCTAGTCTCAGCGATATATGGAAATATAGGATGGCTATACCTATCTTCGTCTTCCCTAACTTCAATAATTACTGTTTTTAAGTTTTTTGTTTTTATTATTTCTTTTAGAATTACATAAATTAAATTTTCACCGAATCTGCAGTATCCAAGATTGGCGACATTAATTTTCAGTTTTTCTTCAATTAATTTGTCATTTATACCATTAAGAGTATGAGATGAACCCAGAAAAGCAATATCAATGGGTTTAGTATTTACAAATATTCTGTCATATATCCAGATACCATGATTTGAACAATCTTCGGTTAATTCCTGGAATAACATTCTCTTTTTAATTGGAAAAAGTAATATGATTAGTACAATAGAAAGGACAATAAATACTGCATTTCTAATTAATCTTTTCATCAAAATTGAAAATATATAAATTGTTGAGATTTCTCAAACACTCCGAATAATAATATTAGAATTATAAAAATATAATAAATGCTCCATCGTATCCAAAAAGGTTTGTTTGAAATCGTATTTTCTATATCGATTTTACCTTGAATATAATGAACAAGCTCCAAAAATAAAATTGAAAAAAATGCTATGATAAGCACTTGTTTATTATTATTTAAAAATAAATTTTTTGACCTTGCGCTGCTAATATTAGAGACAATCTCGTTAAATCCATGATTTAATTTGGAAAATAAATGAGTTGAAATATAAATAGAATCCGAAAAACTTTTTGCCCTAAAAAATATCCATGCAAATGCAACCAAAGTAAATGTCATAAGCTTTTGAAACAAGCCAAATAAATTAGGAAAATTATTTAAATGCAATAGTTTAATTAGCGGTTTGTTGAACTTATCAAGAATAATTCCCGAAATGAGGTAAAACCCATGTAATGCGCCCCAAATAACAAAAGTCCATTTAGCCCCATGCCAAAGCCCGCTAACCAGAAAAACAATAAACAGATTAAAATACCAACGAGGAATACTTACCCTATTTCCACCTAATGGGATATAAAAATAATCTCTAAACCATGTGGAAAGCGAAATATGCCAACGTTTCCAAAATTCTGAAATTGACCTAGATGAATATGGCCGTTCAAAATTGGTCATTAATTTGAATCCCATAACTTGAGCTGCACCTATTGCCATATCAGAATATCCTGAAAAATCGCAAAAAATCTGAAATGAAAAAAGGATTGTTGCCAGTATTAACGGTATTCCTTCATAATTTGTCGGGTTATCATAAACCTGATTGACCAGAATGGCCAATCTGTCAGCAATAACAACTTTTTTAAAAAGACCCCAAGCCATTAATTTCAATCCATTTACAATCCGCTGGTAATCGAAATCATGTTTTTCATAAAATTGATGAATTAAATTTTGAGGACGTTCAATTGGTCCAGCTACTAATTGCGGGTAAAACATTACATAAAGGGCATAAATTCCAAAATGTCGCTCCGCTTTTTGATTCCCACGAAAAACCTCAATTGTGTAACTCATTGCTTGGAATGTATGGAAGGATAGGCCTATTGGTAAGATAATTGATAAAAATGGTATTGGATTTTGAAAGCCTACACCATGTAATAAAACGGACAGATTATTATTTAAGAAATTGTAATATTTGAAAATACAAAGAATACCAATATTGGCAATTAAGCTTGCGATTAAAAAGTATTTTCGTTTCTTTTTGTTCGTTGTTTCTAAAAATATGCCGGCAAAATAATCAACTACAATTGTGAAAGCTAATATCAAAATATAAATAGGAATAAAGCACATGTAAAAATAGCAACTACTCAATAATAATAGGAGCCAGCGGTATCTTTGATGAATGGAATAATAAAGTAATGTAACAATAATAAAGAACAGGGCAAAGTGTACTGTATTAAAAAGCATGAGCCAATTTGAATTAAAATTAAATCCTGAAAAAGTATTTCGTTAGGTTACAAACATGCTTTGGATAGTCAAAGACTGCTTCAAATATAATTAAAATTCAAATTGATAAATAATCTATTACTGTCCTAAATATTTTTCTATTATTCGATCAATATTTTCTAATTTAGCTGAATAACCTTATACCTAAAAATACTAAGAACCTTGCGTTTTTTTAGGAAAACAATAAGTTTTTCCAATTTAATAAACAATTAAATATTATCCAGCATTATATGCTTAATATATAATTATTTGAGTTTACAATTTCTCTTTGTTTTCAATTTTAAGTATAATATTCATTTGTAATAATTATTTTTAAGCCCTTAAAATTTTGAATTTGAAGTCGCAATTTAGCTATATTACTTTATTGTTAAAGAGGTTAGGCCTCATAATTCTGATATTTTTTATATTACGAATATTATTTTACTTATTTAATTACTCGCGCTACGGCAATATCGGCATTGCACAAATATTTCGGATTCTGGAGGGAGGTTTGCGTTTCGATATTTCAGCTATAATTTATTTCAATTTCCTGGTAATTGTAATGCATTTGATACCATTCCCCTTTCGTCAGAAAAAGTGGTTTGTAATGGCTTTAAATATAATCTTTATTATAAGCAATGCTTTTGCTTTTGTCTTAGCCCTGGTGGATATTGAATATTTTCAATACAATAACAAACGTATGACAATTGATCTTTTGTTTATTGTTGATGAAGGTCAGGGTATGTTATGGCAATATATAAAGGATTTTTGGTATTTGTTAATAATCCTATGCGGTCTGGTTTATTTATTAGTTGAGTTTATTTTCCGTAAAACGGAAAGTTCAAATACACAATTTAAAGAAAATTTCAGGATTCAGGCTTTTATTTTTCTTATTGGATTGGTTTTGACATTCTTTTTAGCAAGGGGAAGTTACAATAACAAATGTCTTTCCCCAGTAAATGCATCTGAATATTCGAACGTGCAAAATATTCCATTAGTAACAAATACTCCCTTCACGTTTGTCTATTCGATATTTCATAGGAATTTGGAGGAAAAACATTATTTTAATAATGAAGATGTAGAAAAGAATTTTTCTCTAATTCGTTATTCCGGTTCAACAAATAAAATAAATACGGAAAATGTTGTAATAATAATATTGGAAAGTTTCTCATCAGAATTTATCGGTAGCATTAGCAATTACAAAGGATACACACCTTTCCTGGATTCTATTATCGGGGAAAGTCTTGTTTTTAAAAATGCTGTGGCCAATGCTGAGCGCTCTAATAAAGGCATACCGAGCATTCTTTCAAGTATGCCGTCTTTAATGGACGAATCGATAATATCTTCGATATATGAAGACAACAATTTAACCGGACTAGGAATCTATCTGAAAGAAATGGGCTATCATACAAGTTTTTTTCACGGAGGAATTAATGGCACAATGAACTTTGATAATTATACAAAACTTGTTGGATTGGATCATTATTTTGGACGCACAGAATTCAATAACGAAAAATATTTTGATGGACATTGGGGCATTTTTGATGAAGAATTTTTCCAATATTTTGTAAAAAAACTTGGAGAGTTTCCTCAACCTTTTTTTTCGGTAATTTTTACATTATCATCTCACCATCCTTATGGCGTTCCGGAAAGATATAAAGATAAATTTCCTGAGGGACCCGGTGAAATAATAAAATCCCTGGGATATACGGATTATGCTCTCAGGAATTTCTTCGATAGTGCATCTACAAAACCCTGGTTTAAGAATACACTTTTTATAATTACTGCAGACCATCCTTTTAAAATAGATACACATTTTTTACCTGAATATAAACTTAGTTCCAGGAAATATGCTGTACCAATAATATTCTATAAACCTGGTGAAATTAAACAGAAAGTTTGCACAAGGATTGCACAACAGATAGATATTATGCCCTCAATCTTAGATTACCTGAATTATCCTAAAAGTTATAAGGCTTTTGGCCACAGCGTTTTTTCTGATACGATTGATTCTTATGGATATCAATTCAGAAACCAGATTTACCAGATATACAATGACGATTATATTCTATATTTTGACGGATATAAATCAATAGGCCTCTACAATTATAAAAAAGATTCCTTAGAAAAAGAAAACCTTTTAAATACACAAACTGTTGTAAAAAATAAACTGGAAAACAAAATTAAGGCAATTATCCAGGAATATAATCATACGCTTAAATCAAAGTCTCACCAATGAATTTTTACTTTTTTTTCTTATACCTTTATTTTAATCCTATTTTTTTATGATGTCTAAATTTAAAAAAACCTGGTCAACTGATATTTTCCTGGTATTTTGTTATAGAATATTTATTATCTACCTGTTGTATTCATTCAGCAGGCTGGTTTTTTATGTTTATAATATTGAACATTTTAATAATTTGTCGTTTGGCAGGCTTATTACAATTTTTTATGGCGGACTTGTTTTCGATACTTCAGCAATTGTTTATACAAATCTTTTATTTATCGTTGTCAGTTTATTACCATTCAAATTCCGTCAAAAAGGAGGATACCAGAAGACGTTGAAATATTTGTTTCTAATAGTTAACTCAATTGCACTATTTTCCAATTTTGCTGATGTTCCATATTTCAGTTTTGTTCTGGAAAGAACTACTATAAATATTTTTGGTCAATTTAAACATGAGAAAAATTTAGGATTGTTATTTTTTAAATTTTTGTTTGATTACTGGAAGGTTACATTATTATATATTTTAAGCATTTTATCCATGGTTTATTTATATGGCAGGGTTAAAATTTCTGAACCATTTATTAAAAAATCCATAATATATTATCCGGTTT
>Ga0265316_10003978_pt1 | contig 14802 bp, 10 predicted proteins | sample 4522metaG_FD_202092 | JGI IMG/M metagenome (GOLD analysis project Ga0265316, IMG submission 202092) | Rhizosphere microbial communities from Carex aquatilis grown in University of Washington, Seatle, WA, United States - 4-5-22 metaG | ecosystem: Host-associated > Plants > Roots > Rhizosphere >...
CGGAAGCGCGCCGCCTATAGCAGGCCCGCTTCGGGCCGAAGCCTTGACGGGGCGGAGTAGCTCAGTTGGCCAGAGCAGGGGAATCATAATCCCTGTGTCGGGGGTTCGAATCCCTCCTCCGCTACCAAATAAAATCAATAAGTTGCACACAGTCCCGTAGAGAAGCAAAAATTACGTCAGTGAATGGTCAGGATCGCCGGCTCGGTCACTTTATGGCCCCTCGCCTCCCACATTCGCCGATCCCCTATCCCAAGGCGTCGCCGGCGCATGGGTGACGTGCCGCAATCCTGTTTGCCTGCGCTCGACGCCCGTGAGTTCCGAGGCAATCGGTCTCACGCCGGAAACGCCATTTCCTGCCATCGCGGGCATGGTGTTGTTCGCACCCAGCGATCCGGTCGTCCCATTCCAGCCGAAGACTGAGCCTTCGTCATCACATCCGACGAGCCAAACGCTAACGAAGAGCGGCGACTCCTCGACCTTGACGGCAGGAGTGACGAGCGAGAGGTGGACCGAGTCGTCCCAACAGTCTTCACCTTCGAGCCGGGAGAGCAGCCTCCCCTCGGATCACGGTCGGCGTTCGGGAACCCTTCAACGCTTGGGTCGCGGAGCCTTGCTACGAACTCGAGGACAATGCTGAGTCTTTTGGACGCCAATTCATCTCGCAAGCAGGGAGAAGAAAAGCAGAGCTAAAAAGATCAGGCTCACGATCTTCCAAAAGGCTACGGGATTGCAATCGTAAAGCGGCTTTCTCGTTGGGGCGGCCGCAAATCCGCGATGGGTGCCGTTTTCAAGTTCGAAGGCGAATTCCAGCACGTCGCCATAGCGGTCGCGCGGGTCGATCGAGATGGCGCGCAAAATTGTTGCATCGAGCCAAGCCGGCAAATCGGGTCTCATTGAGGTGAGCGGGCGCGGCTTGCCGAAGCGTGGCTTGCTGAAAGGCTCGATCTCGCCATAGGGATAGTCCTTCGCGAAGGCGCGATAGACCGTGACCCCGAGCGCATAGAGGTCTGTAGCCTCGTCGCCCGCTCCGCCCGAAAAAAGCTCGGGCGCCATGTAACTCGGCGTGCCGGGGATGTCCTCGGCTGGAAATTCCTCGAGGCGCGGCGCCCGGCAAACGCCGAGATCGACGAGACGCAAGCCGCCGTCCCTCAAGAGCATCACGTTGTCCGGCTTGATGTCGCGATGAATGATACCGGAACGATGCAACGCGGCGATGGCGCGCGCGAGGCGCGTCGCGATTGATACACCTTCTTCCAGATCAATCTTCGGCCCGCGCTCAAGCCGCGCCTCCAGCGTCTCGCCGTCATAAAAGGGCATGGCCGAGTAGAGGCGCGTGCGCCGTCCTTCCTCCTGCTCGACGACCTCTCCGATGAAAGGGCTGCGGACGCGCGCCGCGACCCAGGCTTCGTTGACGAAGGCTCGCCGATAGCTCGCCCCTGCGGCGACCCGAGGATGGGGGAATTTCAAGGCCAGCGTTCGGCCATCATGCAAATCCGTCGCGCGCAGCAACCGACTGTAGCGCCCATCGGAAATCAACTGTTCCAATCGATATTCGTCGATGACCTCGCCGACCTGCGGCAGCCGATCGATGGGCAGATCGGCGACGCCGCACACCAGCGCCGCCTCGTCCGCAGGCGGAAGATCGATCACATCGGCGACGAGCGCCGTGGCATTGTCATCCCCACCGGCCGCGAGCGCCGACGCGACGAGCTTTTCTGCGACTTCTTGCGGCGAGACATGCTCCAAAAGCAATTCTCGAAGCAACTCGGCGCGCAAGACGCCATGCACCCCGTCGCTGCAGAGCAGGAAGCGGTCGTGCAAGCGCAGGGCGTGAGAGGCATGGTCGACACGCAACATATCCTCGAATCCCACGGCGCGCAGCAGCGCATGAGAGAGCTCTCCGCGCCCGAGCACGTGATCATTCGTCAATGGCTCGAGCGTGACGCCGCGCATCCGATAGATGCGGGAGTCGCCGACATGGACGAGAAAAGCCGCGCGTCGTGAAAAGATCAGCGCCGAGAAAGTCGTGGCCATTCCGGAGAGATTGGGATCGACGCGCGCCTGCGCGGCGATCCACGCGTTGATGGACTCCAGCGCGCGGCCCGCGGCGCGGGACACGCCGAGCGTCTCCGGCTGCGCGTAATAGGCGTCGATGAAGCCGCGCACGCAAGTTTCCGCAGCCTCGCGTCCACCCTTGTGGCCGCCGACGCCGTCGGCGACCGCGGCGACGACTCCCTGGAACGAGCCGGCGGCGAGCGGCCCCGAAACGCTTGCGACAAAATCCTGGTTGTCAGGCCGCCTTCCCGTTTTGGTGCAAAGGCCGATTTCGACGCGCAAACCATGGTCGTAGCGGGCGAGCAGCGGAAAACCTCCAGCGCCGTCAGATGCGCGCGCCCGACACGGCGCCCCAAGTCGTGCGCCAGCGGGATTTCACCAGCAGTAAGCCGATGAGACCAAAAAGCGCAAGCAGTCCGAAGAAGGCGAAGCCGCCGAAAAAGGCACCCGTCAGGCCCTTCGAGAAGGCGAGCGTCTTGGCCAGAAAATATCCTCCAAACCCCCCCGCCGCGCCGACGAGGCCGGTCATCGCCCCGATCTCGTTGCGGAAACGCTGCGGCAACAGCTGGAAGACGGAGCCATTGCCCATGCCGAGACTGAGCACGCCAAGCGAGAAGAGCCCGACCGCGGCCCAGGCGATCAGCGGAAGTTGCGCTAGACTCCAGCTCGAGCCCACGCTGGGCGCGGGCCCTTCGGGCATCAGCGCCACGCCGAAATAACATAGCGACACCACGCCGAAGAGGATCGAGAGCGTTTTGATCCCGCCGATACGATCGGCGATGTACCCGCCCACCGGGCGAAACCCCGAGCCCAGCGCGACGATAAGAGCGACGACTATGCCGGCTGCGACCCCGCTCGCGTGATACTGAACGGTGAAATAGAGCGGCAGAGCCGAAGCCAAGCCGACGAAGCCGCCGAAGGTGATGAAGTAGAAGAACATAAACCAGCGGCTGTCAGAGTCGAGGAAAATGCGGCCGTAATCGGCGACGCCGATCCTGGCGCGCGTGGCAGGCGCGTCTTTTGCGGCGAACACGTACACGGCCAGCACCATCGTCATCATGATCATCAATATGCCGTAGACCGTCTGCCATCCCCATTTTTCCGCAATCGACGGCGCGAGAAGAGTGTCGAGCACCACACCCATGTTACCGGCGCCGGCGATGCCCATCACCACACCCTGGTATTGCGGCGGGTACCAGCGGCTCGCCTGCGGCAGCGCAACCGCGAAGGAGGCGCCGGCGAGGCCCAGCGAAAGGCCGAAGATCGCGACCGGCAAAGGATCCGAAAGACCGAACAGATAAACAAGCGTGACGGCGAACAGCACGACCACCTGCGCCATGACGCCAGTAATCTTGGCGCCGATCGCATCGGCGATCAGTCCCAGCGGCAGGCGAAAAAAGGCGCCGCCGAGCACGGGAATGGCGACGAGGCTGAGCTTCTGCTCCACCGAAAGACGCATGTCCTTGACGATGTAAATCATCAGCGGCCCGAGCGACACCCACGCCATGAAGCTCACGTCGAAGTAGAGGAAGGCCGCAACTAGCGTCGGCCAATGACCGACCTTCTTGAAGTCGTCGAATTTCATGGGTGGCGGCTCCTTTGGTTTAAGCGGTGATTAAATGCCCTACTCGGCGGGTTCGAGCGTTCATGACCGTACCGTCGGCGATTCATCGGTTGCGTCCTTGAGCATGCGTCGGATTTCCGAACGGCAGGAGCCGCAGCCCGTCCCGGCCTTGGTGAGCCGTCCGACAGCGTCGAGATCGCCGGCCCCTTGGACGGCTATGGAATCCACAATCTCATTCGCGCCGACGCCGTGACAGACGCAGATCGTGCGGCCTCGATCCGTGGCTCCGGCTTTCGGCCGTCCCGAAAGCAGCGCACGGGTGTTGCAGGATTCCGTTCTTTCGAATTCGGCGCAAAGGAACGCCCGGGAGGCAAGAACCGGCTCGCGCGCCACGAAGAGGAGGCCCGCCGGACGTTTTTCCCGGATGAAGAGCCAACGCCTTGCGCCGCTGCGCAAGTCGCTCGTCTGCGCAAGCGCAACCTCCGCTCCGCGGCAACCGATCAGCGCCCGCGCAAAGGCGTCCCAATCCGGCGGCGCTCCCTGGCCTGCGAGCTCGATGCGCCAGCCGAAGTTCGTGCGGGCCAGCGCCCAATACCCGGCAGTGATCTCCTGCGGCTTCTCGCGCATAAGGGCGAAGCCGTACCAGTCCGCCGGCCAGGGCTCGATATGCACGCTGGCGTTTTTCGACTCGGGCTGGCCGGAGAGGGGATCGACATGCGCGGGGACCAGTGCGTCGACGCGTGCCGACGAGGCGTTCTGATCGGTCCAATGGATCGGCGCGAACAGCACGCCCTTCTGCTGGCGATCCGTCACCAGCGCGCGCAGCACGACAGCGCCTTGCGCGTTGGAAAGGCGCGCCAGTCCCGCGGGAATGACGCCCTGGCGCAGAGCGTCGTCGGGATGAATCTCGACGAAAGGCTCGGCGGTGTGTTGGGAGAGCGTCGGCGAGACGCCGCTGCGCGTCATAGTGTGCCACTGATCGCGCAGACGCCCTGTGTTGAGGACGAAGGGCGCCCCTGCGCTCGGTGCGCTCTTGGGCGGACGATAAAGCGTCGCCACGAATCTCGCGCGCCCGTCCGTCGTGAAGAAGCCGCCGTTGGCGAAGAATCGTTTCGGGGAGGCAGAGGAGGGTTCGCTGTCGCGCCAGGGCCATTGAAACGGTCGCAGCTTCTCATAGGCGGAAGCGCTGATCTCCGCGCATGCGGAAATGTCGAAGCTGCGCGCGCCATCGTTGAGATAGCCAGAGAGCGCTGCATATTCGCCGAAAATCGCCGCCGGTCCCGCGAAATCGAAACCCTTCGCGCCCATGGCGCGCGCCACGCGGCAAAGGATCCACCAATCCGGCATGGCCTCGCCCGCCGGGGGACGCAGCGCGCGCTGGCGTGAAATGCGGCGCTCGGAATTGGTGACGACACCGTCCTTTTCACCCCAAGGGCGCGCGGGCAACAGCACATGGGCGAAGACGGAAGTGTCAGTCTGCGCCATGGCGTCGGAGACCGCGACGAAGGGACAGGCGGCGAGCGCTCGCTTGACCTTGTCCGCCTCAGGTAGGCTGTCGACCGGATTGGTGCCGATGATCCACAGGGCCTTGATGCGGCCGTCACCGACGGCGTCGAAAAGCTCGACGGCCTTGGGGCCGGGCTTCTCGGCCACGCGAGGATACCCCCAGAAGCGGCGAAGGATCTCGCGATGATGCGGGTTCTCCAACTCCATGTGGCAGGCGAGCTGATTGGAAAGCCCGCCGACCTCGCGTCCGCCCATCGCATTCGGCTGCCCGGTGACCGAGAAAGGGCCCGCGCCGGGACGACCGATGCGGCCGGTGAGAAGATGACAATTGAGGATCGCGTTGACCTTGTCGGTTCCCGCCGAGGATTGGTTGACCCCTTGCGAATAGATCGTGAGCGTGCGTTCAGTCTGGGCGAACAGGTCATAGAATGTCGTAAGCGACTCCTCGCCCAATCCCGTGACCGCGGCGACTCGCGGCGCCGGCCAGTCTTCCGCCAAAAGCAGCGCTGGCTCCAAACCATTGGTGAATCTTTCGACATAGGCGACGTCGCGCCGGCCCGCGCGCTCGAGATGACGCAGCAGGCCCAGAAACAACGCCACGTCGCCGCCGGGCCTGAGTGACAATTGCAGATCGGCGAGTTCGCTCGTCGCAGTGCGACGCGGATCGACGTTGACGATGCGCAAACTCGGTCGTGCGGCTTTCGCGCGCTCGAGGCGCTGGAAAAGAACGGGATGGCACCAAGCCAGATTGGAGCCGACCAGGACGACGAGGTCAGCTTCCTCGATGTCCTCGTAGACGTTCGGAACGACGTCGGCGCCAAAGGCGCGCTTGTGTCCGGCGACCGAGGACGCCATGCAAAGCCGCGAATTGGTGTCGATGTTGGCCGAGCCGACGAAGCCCTTCATCAATTTGTTGGCGACGTAATAATCCTCCGTCAGCATCTGACCCGACACATAGAGGGCCACGGATTCGGGCCCGTGCTTCTCAGCCGTGTCCCGAAAGCGACGCGCCACGAGGCCGATGGCCTCGCTCCAGGAGGCGCGCGCGCGATCGATCATCGGATGCAGCAGACGGCCCTCCAGCGTCAGCGTTTCCGCCAGCGCCAAACCCTTGACGCAGAGGCGACCAAAATTTGCAGGATGCGTCGGGTCGCCCGCGATCTCCACCGCGCCTGAAGGCGCGATGCGCGCCTCGACGCCGCAGCCCGTCCCGCAATAGGGGCAGGTCGTACGAACGATGCGCGGCGCCGTGCTCATTGGGCCACCGCTTGACCCATGTCGAGATAGACGCGTCCCTTCTCGATTTTCACGTTGAACCGCCGCGTACAGCCGCGATCGGCGCCGATCGCTTCGCCTTTCTCGAGATCGATGATCCAATTATGCAGTGGGCAAGCGACCTTGCGGCCATGCACAATGCCCTCGCTCAGGGGGCCGCCCCGGTGCGGACAACGATTCTCCAAAGCGAAGACTTCATCGCTCGCGGTGCGAAAGACCGCGATCTCACGACGAGGCGTCTTCACCACCCGCGCGCCACGCGGCGGAATCTGCCCTAGGGGACCGATGTCGAACCAGTTCGGAGAGATGGGGTTCATGGCTAACGCTCCTCACTCGGCGACGACGGGAGTTTCGATCGGGCAATCGACGGGCGAGATGACCGCGAGCGGCGTAAATTCCTTGGCGTTGAAGCCAGCCGCGCGCTGGGCCCAGGGATCCTTGCTCACCGCGCGCTGCGACACGAGGAAGCGTTCGTAGAGCGCCATTCGCGCGGCGTGATCCTCCATGATCACCTGGCGAACGCGCTCGAGGCCGGCCTTCTCGACCCATTTGTAGAGGCGATCGAAATAGGCGGCTTCCTCGCGATAGAGCTGCATCACCGCCGCAACATGCTCGAGCGCCTGCTCCTCCGTCTCGACATGGCCCAGGAGATCGGTCGGCCGCACATGCAGTCCGGCCGCGCCGGCGATGTGGATGTCATAGCCGCTGTCGACGCAGACGACGCCGATGTCCTTGACGGTCGCCTCGGCGCAATTGCGGGGACAGCCGGAGACAGCGAGCTTCACTTTGGCGGGCGTCCAAGAGCCGCAGAGCAGCCGCTCGAGCTTGACCCCGAGCCCCGTCGAATCCTGCGTGCCGAAGCGGCACCATTCCTTGCCGACGCAGGTCTTCACCGTACGCAGTCCCTTGGCGTAGGCATGGCCCGAGACGAGGCCAGTGGCGTTGAGATCGAACCATACTGCGGGCAAGTCTTCTTTCCGAACGCCGAGCAGATCGATGCGCTGACCGCCCGTCACCTTGACCGTCGGAATTTTGAATTTGTCGGCGACGTCGGCGATGGCGCGCAATTCGTTCGGCGTCGTCAGCCCACCCCACATGCGCGGAACGACGGAGAAGGCGCCGTCCTTCTGAATATTGGCGTGGACGCGCTCATTGACGAAGCGCGACTGGTCGTCGTCCTTATAGCTGAGCGGAAAGGCGCAGAGCAGGTAATAGTTGAGCGCCGGGCGGCAGGACGAACAGCCGCAAGACGTTTTCCATCCGAGTTCCTGCATGACGCCCGGCATGGAGTCGAGACGGCGCGAGAGGATAAGTCCGCGGACCTCCTCATGGGTGAGGTCGGTGCATTTGCACATCGGCTTGCGCCTCGAGGCTTCATAGCCTTGGCCGATCGCGCATGCGATGAGGGCTTCGACCTTTGTCGTGCATTGTCCGCAGGAAGCGGAGGCCTTGGTCTCCGCGCGCACGTCCTCAAGCGAAGCCAGACCACTCTTCGCGATCGCCGCGACGATCGTTCCCTTGCAAACGCCGTTGCAGCCGCAGATTTCAGCATCATCCGGCAAGGCTGCAACGGCCGCCGTAGGGTCGAGGGGAGACCCTCCCTGATAGGCTTGGCCAAAAATGAGCGTGTCGCGCATGGCGCTGACGTCCGTCTCCTTTTTCAGGAGATCGAAGAGCCAGGGTCCATCCTCCGTGTCGCCGTAGAGAACTGCGCCTCTGACGCGGTCATCCTTGAGCACGATTCGCTTGTAAACACCGCGCAAGGGGTCGCGCAGCACGATCTCGTCGCCATCGTCGCCTTCCGAGAAATCGCCGGCGGAGAAGAGTTCGATGCCGCTGACCTTGAGCTTGGTCGAGGTGACAGAGCCCGTGTAAGCCGCGTCCGCATCGCCGCAGAGTTGCGCCGCCACAACCTTGGCCATCTCGAACAGCGGGGCGACGAGTCCATAGCAGAGTCCCCGATGCTCCACGCACTCGCCAACGGCGTGTATGTCGGGGTCGTTCGTGCGCATGTGATCGTCGACCCTGAGGCCGCGCTCGACGATGAGCCCCGCCTCCTTGGCGAGCTTGGCGTTGGGACGGATTCCCACCGCCATCACGACGAGCGAGGCTTCGATCTCTCGACCGTCGGAGAGCCTCACGCCAGTGACATGGCCATCGCCGAGGATGGCTTCTGTATTAGCCTCCGTCAACACATCAACGCCGCGCTTTTCGATCGCCTTTTTCAGCAGATAGCCCGCGGAGGGGTCGAGCTGGCGCTCCATCAGCGTCGGCATGAGATGCAGGACCGTCACCTCCATGCCCTTCGCCCTGAGGCCAGCAGCGGCTTCAAGTCCCAGGAGGCCGCCGCCGATAACGACGGCGCGGCCGCCTTTTTTGGCGGCGCGCAGCATCGCGTCGACGTCGTCGAGATCACGGAAGGTCACGACACCCGGCAGCGTCACGCCATGCACGGGAATGGCGATCGGCGTCGAGCCGGTGGCGATCAGTAGCTTGTCATAGGGTTGGACGCGACCCGAGGCCGTTTCGATCGTCTTCGCCGCGCGATCCACGCCGATGACGTTCTCGCCCTTGTGGAGACTGACGCCATGCTTTGCGTACCAGGCGTCGTCGTGGATGACGATCTCTTCATAATTCTTCTCGCCGGCAAGCACCGGCGACAGCATGATGCGATTGTAATTGACGCGCGGCTCCGCGCCGAAGACGGCAATCTCGAAACGCGAGGGATCGCGCGCAAGCAATTCCTCGAGCGTGCGTCCAGCCGCCATGCCATTCCCGATAACGACGAGTTTCGGCTTTCTGCCGTGACCCTGCGGTTGCGTCATGCAACGTTCCTCGTTCCGTGAGCTCGGTGGTCCCGTTCACGGAGCGAAAGCCGTTAGCGCATCGTTGAAGGAAGGCCGAACGACAGACCAAGCGCAGTTCCCGGGGGGAAAGGATGCGCCGCCCGTGAGCGAAATCCGACTTTGGACTTCTTTCGGGAGACCGAGGTCCTCGTTGACCGGAGTAGTAGAGGCAAGATGCGCGCCACTTCATCCTGAGAGTCGAAATGAACCGCGCGGAACGCGGGCGACTTAATGATTTGATATTAAGAAGGTTTACTTGGGAGGGCTCCAAGCCTTCCGGCCGGAGCAGTCGGACGCTGTGATGGCGGCGCCGCTCTATGTGGCGCCGTGCACGTTATCGCAAAGACGACGCCTTTATTATTGGCATTCTTACGATTTCTCGCCGATAGGAAACGCCCGCAAATAGCCTGCAACGTCGTCACTCTCAAAAGTCGGCCCGGCAAAGGCGCCAATCGGCGCGGGGCACCGGGATGTATCGCCCACAGCCCGGTCATAGAGCTCGGCGCGCATGACTCCCTGAGCCGCGGATAAATGGTCCGCTGAGAATTGCGTTTGGCCCCATCGAAGCATTTGCGCATAGAGCCAAGCGGCTTGATGTGCGCTCGGGCGGCAGGAGTCCCGTCCGATGACGAGATATTCCGAGGCGCTCCTCTGCTTCCCTCGCGCATCGATGGTGAGCCGCCCCGCAAGCGTCTCAGCGATCAGTCGGGCGTCGACCGCGACGCGATCCTCCCTGGAGAGAAGCGAGGCCACAGCGTCGCGATTTTCTGGTTTGTCGCAGAAATCGGCTGCGGCGACCACAGCGCGGACGAGCGCGGTCGCGAGTAGCGGATCGCTCGTCAAGGTGCTCTCGCGCAGCGCCAGGACCTTTTCCGCCGCGCGCGGGAAAATCTCGCAGCCGAAGTGAAGGATCACGCCGAGGCCGGCGTCGACCGCGACGGAATTCCACGGCGCCCCCACGCAAAAACCGTGGACATGGCCCTCGCGCAAACTCTCCACCATGAAAGGAGGGGGCAGCACGACGAGGCGCAGATCGCGATCGGGATCGATTCCACCTTCCGCCATCCAGTAGCGCAATTGGTAATTGTGAGTGGAGAACGGAAAGGTCATTCCGAAGGTCAAGGGTTCGAGACCCCGCGCCTCGCGCTGCTTCACGAGCTTGGCCAAGGCTCTCGCGCTGCTTGCGGGGCTCTCGAGCCCGCCGTCCGCCGCTTGCAGCAGTTCTTCGAACAAGGAAGGCGATAGGGTGATCGCATTGCCGTTCGTGGAAAGGTTCACAGGCGCTGCGAAAGGAACCCTGATATGACCGAGACCGAGCGTCGAAGCGATCGCCATCGGCGTCAGCAAATGCGCGGCGTCAAAACGACCGATGGCGAGCTTGTCGCGAATGTTCGACCATGAGGCCTCGCGGACGAGCTCGACGTCGAGACCTTCGGCCCTGGCGAAACCCATGTCGACGGCGACTATGAGCGTGGCGGCGTCGACGAGCGGCATGAAGCCGATCCGCAATTTTTGCGTCCCGCTCATTTCAACAGTTCCGCCGCGGTGACGATCGCGCGCGCAATCTCGCCAATCTTTTTCTTTTCTCGCATGGCGGCGCTGCGGAGCGCCGCATAGGCCTGCTCTTCCGAAAGATTCTTGTTCTTCATCAATATGCCTTTCGCGCGATCGATCGATTTTCTGTCCTCGAGATCCGATTTCGCGCGCGCGAGCTCATCCTCTAGCCGCGAGAAGGCGTTGAACCGGGACACACAGAGATCGAGGATCGACTTTATCCGTTCCTTCTTCAGCCCATCGACAATGTAGGCCGAGACCCCGGCGTTGACCGAAGCCTCGATGGAAGCGGCGTCGCTCTGGTCGACGAACATCGCGACGGGCCTGCGCACGGCGCGGCTGACTTGGAACATCTGCTCGAGAACGTCGCGTGAGGGGTTCTCAAGGTCGATCAGTATGACATCGGGATCGATGGCGTAGATGCGCTTCAAGAGATTGTGCATCTCGCCGAGTCGCTGGACATCCTCAAAGCCGGCTTCGCGCAAGCCCTCCTCAAGGATCGTCGCGCGATGCGGACTTTCGTCGACGATGACGATTTTCAAGCCCTTGTTTCCCGTAACGGGGAGCGACGGCAGGTCTGCGAGCGCCTCGCATCATTTGGGCGGAAAGCGGACTGCATGGCGCTCGATGACGTTTTCATTTCCCAGCGGTTGAGAGAGCGCGCCGCCATCCTTCGCCTCAACCGGCGGAACACGATCGCGTCGCTGCTTTCATATCCGAATCCCTTGTGCCTGGGCAAAGGCCGGTCGGGCTTACAACCGCCCTAACCGTGGATCAGAACAAGCCGGAGACAGGCGCAGAGCCCCCCCAGCCGAAGTGATAGTTCACGCCAGCACGGACGACATCGCCGTTGAAGCGCCCCTGGTATGAGGCATTGGAGAAGAGCCCCTTCGACCCGTAGACAGCCTGGAGCGGCAGCGTCGTCGCGGTTCCGAGATCGTAATAGAGATACTCGATCTTGGCGCTCCATTTCGGCAAAAACATCCACTCGACTCCGCCGCCGCCGGTCCATCCGGTGCTCATGTCTTGATAGCCGTAGGCGCTGCCGCCCCCGTTGAGCTTGGGCGCAAGGCTCGGGCTGAACCAAGCGGCGCTCAAATCTGCCTCTCCGAAAGCCAGTCCAGCCGTTCCATAGGCCAGAAAGCTTGGTGTGACGAGCCATCCCGCCCTTGCGCGCGCCGTGCCGAGATTATGCTGGCTGCGCAACCCTTGAACATAGGTCGGCGGAGCGGCGGCGAACCAGTTCGCTTCGCTGACGCCTACAGCGAGGCCCTGCACGTCGGTTTCGAGACCGGCGAGAATTTTGTCGCCTACGAACCAATTGTATCCGATTTGGCCGCCGCCGATGAAACCGCTGTTGCTCAGATTGAAGCCTGCTGGAAGAGCGCCTTTCGCCCAGAGAGCGACATAGCCATTGCCCGTCCCAAAATAAGTAAAGCGCGTGGCGTCGTCGGCGTTCCAGGCGTAACCCGAATTGAAGCCGAGATAGAGGCCGTTCCACATCGGCCCCAAGGGCGCGCTCGGCTCGGTCGGTCCCTTGTGTGTGGGACGGCCCGAGGCGACGGCCGTCGCGGGCGCGTCGGTCGCTTTCCAACGCAGACCCATTGTCGCCTGCCAGTTCTTGGCGATCTGCGGTCCGTTGAGGTTCTGGTAGACGGGAATCCCGGCTTCGGCGAGCAGAGTCAGGCCAGGGACCCCGAGGAGCTTCCCGTCGAGAGACGCGCCGCCGAACAGCTCGATGCGTTTGCCGCCGTAAAAGTTGGGGTCGGCGGCTTGGATCTTGGCGACGATCCAAGGGTCCGCGCCGGCGATATGATCCTGAATATTGCCATTGACGCGTACGGTCGTCGTCAAGCCAGGTATCCAGCTGTAACCGAGCCAGCCGTTCGCCTCCTGATAATTTCCCCAATAATACCCCTCGGAATTGACGCCGAGCGGCAGGCGGGCCCGGTAGGAGAGGCCCCAGGACCATGGACCCAGATAGCCGCCGTAGAGGATGCCGGGCAGAACGTCAAAGGTTCCGGTTCCGGTCTGCATCCCGTAAAAGCCGCGGCCCGTCGCCCAAGTTCCATTCGTCTGCAGGGGGGTCGCGAGATTGTGGTCGCTGCCGGTCGGGAAGGACATGCCCAGGTTCAGCTGGATGCGATGGATCGGGTCCTGGTACAGTCGCCAAATTCCGGCGAGCTGTGTGTCCTGAAGGCTCTCCGTTCCTGGATTCGCCATCCCGCGCGGAATGACGCCGGCGGCGCCGTAGAAGGTCATCAGATCGGTATGCTTCTCGAACAGCCCCGTGCTCAGGACGATCGAAAAATCCTTGGTGACTCCATAGCCGAGCGTTAGCGACTGCAACTCGTCAAATCGTCGAATGGGGACGACGCGCAGCGGAACCGCTGGCCCCCAGTACCACGGCGTGGTCGCGACGATCTGCTGCGGCGACAAGCCTTGCGTTCCAATCAGCTCATGAGCGAGATGGACAAACTGCGGCGAGAGAGTGAGCACGAGATTGCCCGGCCCCGGCAGAGTATCGCCGAAGACGCCGAGCGGAACCGGCGGCGGCGCCGGTTGCGCGATGGTCTGGACGGAGGGGACCGCATTAGACGCAGAGAGGTCCGCCGCCTGCGCCGCTGGATTGCTAACAAGGGCCGCGAGCGCCACGGAGGACATCAGCCAGCAGAGCCGCTTGCGCCGAAAGGTAGAGCGCGAAAATTCACGTGTCCTTGGGCGCATCTTGCTCTCTCCGGCGTTGGCCCGGCGATGCGCGTCGCATGGCCAGAAAAAGAAAAAGCCGCTGCCCGAAAGCGCGCGCTTTAGTGCGGCGACTTTCGGAACAGCGGCGTTGCTGCGGGGCCCGCCATTGGGCCGGGGACGTCATTCCTGACGCGTCGACAATCGTGAAGCACGATCGGCGCCAAGCGCGACCATAACGTTTTCCTTCGTGGAATTAAAGAGATGCAGAACTGCGGCCCCAATGCCTTTGGGGGCCGGACTGCTCAACGGTCGGGCGTCGTGTGGAAGAATCAAGCAGAAGGAGACTGGTGAAGCTTTAGGCGGCTCGTGGAAGCTCAGCATTGAGGACGCGTGGATCCAGGAGAAATCTTCAATCGTGTCGCAACGGGGTGGTTGGAAGATATACGCTTATGGTGCCAAGCTCCCGTTGCGAGGAAGCGTGCTGGCCAGTGCCGCTTCCCTCACAGACACTGGGCCCTTGGTCTGCCCCCTGAAAAGTGATCCTCCCTGAACTATGCCTTTTGAGCCATTGAGGAGTATTTCAGATGGGCAGGAAGCGTCACGAGCCTGAGGAGATCGTGGCGAAGGTTCGGCAGGTCGACGTCATGACGACGCAGGGTCAAACGGTGGCGGAGGCCATGCGCGCGATACGTCGATGGGGCGATCGGCAAAACCGAGCAGATCGGCTCGACCCCATGGGCGTCGCGGTGATCGTCGATGAAGGCGATCATGGCTTAACGGGCGGTCGAGCTCCGCCTAAGCAAAATAAGCCGACGCCTTGCGCAAAATCTCATTGACCTGCCGAAGCTCGCGGTTCTCCCGCTCCAGCGCCTCCAGCCCCGCCCGCTCGTCCGTCGAAACCCCGGCCCGCTCACCGGCGTCACGTTTCGACTGCCGGACCCAGTTGCGCAGTGTCTGCGCCGTGCAGCCGATCTTGGCGGCGAACGACGAAATCGCCGCGCATTGCGAGGCGTGCTCGCATTCGTCGTCTTCTTCGTGTCCATCGCCCCATCCTTCCAAGAGTTGGGGGCTCCGGCAAACCCGGGGCGGTTCAGCTCGACTGCTCGCGTCGAGCTTATTCGATAACGCAGAGCTGGTCGAACAGGGTGTGGAGTAGCCAGTTGCTCCAGTTGTCAGCCAGCACTACGGGACGCTCGCCGGTCTTCTCATCCATGTAGAGATCCCGCCGGATCTCAATCATCACCGATAAAACCCGATCCGACCGATTGAAAAAAGACGCCGGAACGATCGTGCCCGCAAATGGCGTATCGACGC
>Ga0265316_10003979_pt1 | contig 14799 bp, 17 predicted proteins | sample 4522metaG_FD_202092 | JGI IMG/M metagenome (GOLD analysis project Ga0265316, IMG submission 202092) | Rhizosphere microbial communities from Carex aquatilis grown in University of Washington, Seatle, WA, United States - 4-5-22 metaG | ecosystem: Host-associated > Plants > Roots > Rhizosphere >...
TGCGGTCCTCGACTTCGCCTTCTACCGCCTCGGAGTGTGGGGTATCCCGCTCGCGACGGCGGTGTGCAACCTCGCCGCCACGTGGGCGTTGCTCGTGCTGTTGCGCCGCCGGCTCGGCCGGATGGACGGCGGCGCGATCGCGCAGACCGTCGCGCGCGTGACGCTCGCGTCGGCGATCGTCGCCGGTGTCGCCTGGTTCGTATGGCATCCGCTCGACGCCGCTCTTGGGCGCTCGTTCGGCGCGCAGGTCGTCTCGCTCGGCCTCGCGCTCGTCGCCTCGACCTTCGCCTACCTGTTTGCGTGCCGCGCGATGCGCGTGCGCGAGCTCGACACCCTCACGTCGGTGTGGGCGCGGTTCCGCGGCGCGTGAGCGACACGCCGCAGACCTGGCACCACGGGCTCATCAGCGAGTGGTGGGCGCACTTCAACGTCGACGGACCGGAGATCGCGTACTACCAGCGGTTCATCGAAGCGGCGCAGCCCGCGCTCGATGCGGGGTGCGGCGCCGGGCGGCTGCTGCTGCCCTGGCTGCGGGCCGGGTTGGACGTCGACGGCTGCGACGTCTCGGCCGATATGGTCGCACGCTGCCGCGAGCGGGGCGAGACCGCGGGCCTCGCCCCGACGCTCTTCGTGCAGCCGCTGCACGCGCTCGATCCGCCGCGCCGCTACCGGACGATCGTGGCCTGTGGAGTCTTCGGGCTCGGGACGACGCGCGATCAGGACCACGTAGCCCTGCGCCGCCTTCACGATGCGCTCGAGCCCGGCGGCACCTTGCTCCTAGACAACGAGGTGCCGTATTCGAGCGCGCGGCGGCTGCGCCGATGGACGGCGGAGGGCCGAGCCGAGCTGCCTGCGCCCTGGCCGAACGACTGGGACCGGCGCACCGCATCGGACGGAAGCGAGTACGCGCTGCACAGCCGCATGCTCGCCGCCGATCCTCTCGACCAGTCGTATGTCCTCGCGATGCGGGTCGAGAAACGCACGCTGGGAGAGCTCGTCGGCGAGGAGGAGTGGACGCTGACGATGCGGATGTACTTCCGAGACGAGCTCGTACTCATGCTCCAGCACGCGGGCTTCGTGGATGTCGACGTGCGCGGCGAGTACAACGACGCCGCGCCGACTCCGGACGACGACATGCTCGTCTTCGTTGCACGGACGTGATCGAGTTCACGCCCATGACGGCCGGCGATCTCGTGCTCTTCCACGAGTGGTTGCGGCGCCCGCACGTGAAGCGCTGGTGGCGCGATCGCGACACGTACGAGGACGTCGTCGAGCACTACCTGCCGGCGATCGAAGGCCGCGAGCCCAGCGACCACTACCTCATCGTCCTCGATGGTCGACCGGTCGGCGTGATCCAGACGTATCTCGTCTCCGACTATCCGGAGTGGGAGGCCATCGTCCACGTCGGCGACGGTGTTGCCGGCGTCGACCTGGCCATCGGCGAGGAGGATCTGATCGGGCGAGGCGTCGGCCCCCAGGTGCTCTCCCACTTCGCCCGCGAGATCGTCTTCGCCCGACCGGGGACGAACGCGTGCGTCGCGACCGTCGAGGAGCCGAACCGCCGGTCGTGGCGGGCCTTCGAGAAGGCTGGCTTCCGCTACGTCGCGGACGTCCAGGAGGACGGGCTGCCGCACCGGCTCATGCGCCTCGACCGTGAATCGCCGGGCGGCTGCGGACGCGGCTGACCGTCGCGAGGCGGAGGGCTCGAAGGCGTCCGGCTACGATCGTTCGACTCCCATGGACCAGGCCAAGATCCGCAACTTCTCGATCATCGCGCACATCGACCACGGCAAGTCGACGCTCGCCGACCGCATCCTCGAGCTGACGGACGCCGTCTCCGCGCGCGACATGCGCGCGCAGGTGCTCGACACGATGGAGCTCGAGCGCGAGCGCGGCATCACGATCAAGGCGCAGGCCGTGCGTGTGACCTGGAAGGGGTACGAGCTCAACCTCATCGATACGCCCGGTCACGTGGACTTCACGTACGAGGTGTCGCGTTCGCTGCAGGCATGCGAGGGCGCCGTGCTCGTCGTCGACGCCGCGCAGGGCATCGAGGCGCAGACGCTCGCCAACGCGTACCTCGCGATCGGCAACGGCCTCGAGATCGTCCCGGTCGTGAACAAGATCGACCTGCCGCAGGCGGACCCGGACGCCACCGCGATCGAGGTCGCCGACCTGCTCGGCGACGACCCTGCGAAGGTCGTGCGCATCTCGGCGAAGACCGGCGTGAACGTCGCCGACGTCCTCGACGCGATCGTCGAGCGTGTGCCGCCGCCGGCCGGAGACCCGGAGGCGCCGCCGCGCGCACTCGTCTTCGACTCGTCGTACGACCAGTACCGCGGCGTCGTCGCCTTCGTGCGCGTCGTCGACGGTTCCTTCTCGCGCCGCGAAGGGCTGCAGACGATGGCCACCGGGACGCGCTTCGACGCGGAGGAGCTCGGGTTCTTCTCGCCGACGATGAGCCCGGTGGAGTCGCTCTCGGCCGGCGAGGTCGGCTACGTCATCACGGGCCTGAAGGACGTCTCGCTCCTGCGCGTCGGCGACACGCTCACCTCGGTCGCCCGCCGGGCGAAGCAGCCGCTGCCGGGATACAAGGACGTCAAGCCGATGGTGTTCGCCGGGCTCTTCCCGACGGACTCGGACTCGTACCCGGAGCTGCGCGACGCGCTCGAGCGCCTGAAGCTCAACGATGCAGCGCTCTTCTACGAGCCCGAGACGTCGCAGGCGCTCGGCTTCGGCTTCCGCTGCGGCTTCCTCGGCCTGCTGCACATGGAGATCGTGCGCGAGCGGCTCGAGCGCGAGTTCGACCTCGACCTGCTCGTCACCGCTCCGAACGTCGCGTACCGCGTGAGCGAGAAGAACAGCAGCGAGCTGGTCGAGGTGCACAACCCGTCCGACTTCCCGCGGGAGATCGAGGAGGTCGAGGAGCCGTACGTGAAGGCGTCGATCATCGTCCCGAAGGAGTTCGTCGGCACGGTGATGGAGCTGAACAACGACCGGCGCGGCACGTTCGACCATCTCGAGTACCTCTCGCCCGAGCGTGTGCACCTGACGTACGAGCTGCCGCTCGCCGAGATCGTCCTCGACTACTACGACCAGCTGAAGTCGCGCACGCGCGGCTACGCGTCGTTCGACTACGACGTCGCCGGCTTCAAGCCCGGCGAGCTCGTCCGGGTGGACGTCCTCGTCGGCGGGGAGCCGGTCGATGCTCTATCGCTCATCGTCCACCGCGACTTCGCGTACGACCGGGGGCGGCTGCTCGTCGACAAGCTGCGCGAGGAGATACCGCGGCAGATGTTCGACGTCGCCATCCAGGCGGCGATCGGCGCGCGCGTGATCGCGCGCGAGACCGTGAAGGCGCGACGCAAGGACGTGCTCGCGAAGTGCTACGGCGGCGACATCTCGCGCAAGCGAAAGCTGCTCGAGAAGCAGAAGGCCGGCAAGAAGCGGATGAAGCAGGTCGGCGCCGTCGAGGTGCCGCAGGAGGCGTTCCTCGCAGTGCTCAACATCGGCCAGGGGCAGAAGAGCTGAGCGGCGTCCGCCACCTGTACGTCCACCTGCCGTTCTGCGCGCACCGCTGCGGCTACTGCGACTTCGTCACGGCGGTGGGCCGCGGCGACCAGCACGGCGCGTACGTCGACGCACTCCTCCGGGAGCTCGAGCTCGAAGGCGGCGTGCTCGCCGACCCCGTCGAGACCGTGTTCCTCGGCGGCGGCACGCCGACGTTCACCGCGCTTCCCGAGCTGCTCCGCCTGCTCGCCGCGCTGCCGCGCGCGGAGGAGGTCACTGTCGAGGCGAACCCGGAGACGGTGACGCCCGAGCTCGCCCGCGCGTTGCGCGCCGCGGGTGTCACGCGCGTGTCGCTCGGGGCGCAGAGCTTCCAGCCCGGCCTCCTGCGCGTGCTCGAGCGCGGCGCGCAGCCTGACGACGTTCGCCGCGCGTTCGGCCTCCTGCGCGACGCCGGCTTCGACAACCTCTCGCTCGACCTCATCTACGGCATCCCGGGCCAGACCGTCGCCGACCTCGAGGCGGACCTCGCGGAGGCACTCGCACTGGGGCCTGAGCATCTCTCCTGCTACGAGCTCGAGGCGAAGCCGGGCACGCGCTTCACGCACGCGTTCGGTGACGAGCTCGCGCGCCAGGCGGAGGCGATGGAGGACTACTTCGAGCGGGTCGTGGCGACGCTCACTGCCGCGGCGTACCGCTGGTACGAGACCGCGAACTTCTGCCGTGACGACCGCCGCGCGCTGCACAACCTCGGCTATTGGCTCGGCCGCGACTACCTCGGGATCGGCGTCGGCGCCGTGTCGACGCTCGGCGACGAACGTCGCCGCAACACCGCGAAGCTCGCCCGCTACCTCGCCGGCGACTTCGACCGAGAGCTCGAGGCGCTCGACGACGGCGTCCGCGCGCGCGAGCGCGTGCTGCTCGGACTGCGGCTCGACGAGCCGCTGCCGCTCGCCGGCCTTCGCCACGCGCTCGACCCCGCCGGCCTCGCGCGTGTCGAGTCGCTCGGCCTCGCCGTGCACGACGACGAGACGCTCTCGCTCACCGACCGCGGGCGCTTCCTCGGCGGCGCGGTTACGGTCGAGCTTCTTGCGGGCTAAAATCTCCTGCAAATGGACCTACTAAGTACGCGGCAAGGCGACATCCTCCGGCACGTCGTCGAGGAGTACGTCGCGACCGGGCAGCCCGTGGGGTCGAAGACGCTCGTCGAGCGGGGCGGCCTCGGCATCGCCTCGTCCACGGCGCGGGCCGAGCTCGCCGAGCTCGAGTCGCTCGGGCTGCTCACGCACCCGCACACCTCGGCCGGGCGCGTGCCGACGGAGGCCGGCTACCGCTACTACGCCGACGAGCTGCTCGGCCGGCTCGACCCGCAGCCGACCGTGTTTCCGCTCGACCTGCACACGACGCGCACCGAGGTCGAGCAGGCGCTGCAGGCGACGACGGAGATGCTGTCGCAGGTGACGCGGCTGCTCGCGCTCGTCTCCGCGCCGCCGCTCGAAGCGACGACGATCGTGCGGGTCGAGGTGCTGTTGCTCCAGCCGGCGCTCGTGATGGTCGTCGTGATCACGTCTTCCGGCGGCGTCAGCAAGCGGCTCTTCGAGTTCGAGGCGCCGGTCGATCCGGGCCTCGCGCAGTGGGCGAACGAGTACCTGAACGAGACCGTCTCGGGCCTCCAGCTCGGCACCGTCCTCCTGCGCCGCCGGTTCGAGGACCCGGGCCTGGGTCTGCGCGAGCGCGGCTTCCTCGCAGTTCTCCGCCCCGCTTTCGTGGAGCTCGTCTCCGCGGCGCAGCGGTTGTACGTCGGCGGCGCCGCCGATCTGCTCGGCGAGGTGCGCGCGGAGGAGCTCGAGGCGTACCGCAGCCTGTTCGAGCTCGTCGAGAAGCGCGCCGCCTTGCTCGACGTGCTCGGCGACGCGAGCTACGACACGCGCGGGCCGTTCGTCCGTGTCGGGCACGAGCTGTCGCATCCCGCGTTGCACGAGATCGCGCTCGTCGGCGCGGCCTACGGGCTCGTCCATCGCGTCCTCGGCGCGGTGAGCCTCGTCGGGCCGGTGCGCATGGACTACGAGAAGGCCGTCGGCGCCGTGCGCTCCGCCGCGGACGAGCTCTCGCGTTTCGCCGAGTCGGTCTATAGCGACCGCTAATCTCGCCTGAGAGATGGCGACGACCGAGCACGACTACTACGAGCTCCTCGGCGTACCCCGCGACGCCGACGAGGGAGACATCAAGAAGGCCTTCCGGCGACTCGCACGCGAGCTGCACCCCGACGTCTCCGACGCGCCCGACGCGCACGAGCGCTTCCGCGAGGTTGTCGAGGCGTACGAGGTGCTCTCGAAGACCGAGACGCGCCAGCTCTACGACCGCTACGGCCACGCCGGCCTGCGCAGCGGTGGCTTCGAGCCCGGCCATTTCGACCTCGGCAGCCTCTCCGACCTCTTCGCGGCGTTCTTCGGGGACGATCTCATGGGCGCGCGCGCCGGCCGGTCGCGCGGCCCGGATCTCGCCGCCGAGGTGGAGATCGAGCTCGTCGAGGCGGCGCACGGCACGACACGTGAGGTCCCGTTCCATGTTGCCGTCGCGTGCGAGCACTGCAGCGGGAACGGCGCGGAGCCCGGAACGGAGATCACGACGTGTCCGGCCTGCGGTGGCGCCGGGCGGTTGCAGCAGGTGACGCGCAGCGTCTTCGGCGAGTTCGTGCGGACGCAGACGTGCCCGACCTGCGGCGGATCCGGCCGGAAGATCGAGACGCAGTGCAGCGTCTGCGACGGCGCCGGCCGCGTACTCGAGGAGCGGAAGATCGACGTCGAGATTCCCGCCGGCATCCACGACGGGCAGCAGATCCGCCTGACCGGCGAAGGGCATGCGGGCGTGCTCGGCGCGCGGGCCGGCGACGCCTACGTGCGCGTGCGCGTTCGCCCCGACACGCGCTTCGTGCGCGAGGGCAACGACGTCTTCGCGACGGTCGACCTGACGATGACGCAGGCTTCGCTCGGCGCGACGGTCACCGTGCCGACCCTCGACGGCGACGAGGAGCTCGAGTTCGCCGCCGGGACGCAGCCCGGCGCGGTCGTGGTCCTGCGCGGACGCGGCATGCCGATCCTGCAGGGATTCGGCCGCGGCGACCAGCGCGTCCTCGTCAACGTCGTCGTCCCGCGGCACCTCAGCGACGAGCAGCGCCGCCTGCTGGAGGAGTTCGACGCGCAAGCGGACGAGCGCACGTACAAGCCCGACGACGGCTTCTTCGAGAAGCTGAAGAGCGCGTTCCGCTGAAGCGATACGTGATCGTCGGCAGCGACGCCGAGCTGGCGCTCCTCCTGGATATCTACCCGGAAGGGGTCGAGGAGCTCGACGGGGCATTCGCGGTCTACGCCGACGAGCCGCCCCTCGGCTTCGACGTCGTCGAAGCCGACGACGTGGCGGTTGGATGGGAGGACGCGTGGCGGGAGTTCCACCACGGCGTCCTCGTCGGCCGGCTGTGGGTCGGCCCGCCGTGGGAGCCGGCGCCGGCCGGAGCGGTCCCGGTCGTGATCGATCCGGGCCGCGCCTTCGGGACCGGCGCGCACCCGACGACGCGGCTCTGCCTCGAGCTGCTCCAGGAGGTCGAGCCGACGAGCGTGCTCGACGTCGGCTGCGGATCCGGTGTGCTCGCGATCGCCGCCGCGAAGCTCGGCTTCGCGCCCGTCGGCGCATTCGATCTCGACGAAGTGGCGATGGAGACGACAGCGGCGAACGCCGAAGCCAACGATGCCGGCGTCGAGATCCTCGACGAGCTGCGGCCCGCCGCGCTCGCGGTTATGAACATCGCCTTCGACGTGGTCGAGGGGCTGCTTCCCAAGCTGCCCGTCGAGCGCGCGATCACCTCCGGCTATCTCGACCGGGACGAGCCGCGCGTCGCCGGGTGGCAACGCGTCCACCGACGCGTCCGCGACGGCTGGGCCGCGGACCTGCTCGAATTCCGGCCGTGACGACGTTCTCCGTCCGGTTCCTCGGCTGCAAGGTCTCGCACGTCGACGCCCACGAGGTGCGCGAGCGCCTGCTTGCCGCGGGGCACGCCGAGCTCGACGACGGCGCGGACGTCGCGGTCGTCAACACGTGCTGCGTCACGAACGAGGCGGCGGCGAAGTCCCGGAAGGCCGCCGCGCGGGCGGCGCGCACGCACCGGCGCGTCTACGTCACCGGCTGTGGTGCGAGCCTCGCCGGCGACGCGTTCGCGGGCCTCCCGGAGAACGTCGTCCTCGTCGCGCGCCGGAGCGAGGAGACGGCCGCGTTCGTCGCCGGCGACGTCGGCGCCATCGGCTGCGTGCAGGCGGACGTCCGGCTCGACCGCGTCCGCGCGTTCGTCAAGGTGCAGGACGGCTGCAGCTTCTCGTGCAACTTCTGCGTCATCCCGCTCGTGCGCGGCGCCTCGCGCAGCCGCCGTGCCGTGGCCGTGCTCGCGGAGATCGAGCGTCGCGTCGAGCAGGGACATCGGGAGGTCGTGCTCACGGGCATCAACCTCGGCTGCTACCGCGACCGCGAAGCCGGGTACGACCTGCCGCGCCTCGTCCGCGCCGCCGGCGACGTGCCCGGGCTCGAGCGGCTGCGGCTCTCCTCGATCGAGATCAACCATGTCGACGACGAGCTCGTGCGCGCCCTCCGCGAGACGCCCGTCGTGAGCAGGCACCTGCACGTGCCGCTGCAGTCGGGTGACGACGGCGTGCTGCGGGCGATGGGGCGCCGGTACTCGGTCGCGACGTATCTCCGCCGGCTCGCCCCGCTGCGGGACGAGTTCAACCTGACGAGCGACGTCATCGTCGGCTTCCCGGCGGAGGACGAGCGCGCGTTCGCGAACACGCTGCGCACCGCGCGCGAGGCGGGTCTGACGAAGCTGCACGTCTTCCCGTACTCGCCTCGTCCCGGCACCGTGACGGAGCGCGACGATCGGGTGCCGCATGCGGTCAAGCGCGAGCGGGGCGCGCGGCTGCGCGCGCACTCGGACGCCGCCTGTCTCGCGCGCTGGCGGGCGAAGGTCGGACGCGAGGACGTCGTCCTCGTCGACCGGCCCGGCCGAGGGTTCGGGGACGACTACTCGCCGTGGCTCGTCGACGCGCCGGTGGGCCACTTCGTCCGCGTGCGCGGCGCGGCCGTCACCGAGGAGGGCGTCGTTGCAGCCTGATTGCCTCTTCTGCACGCTCTACCGCGCGGGCGACCACGTCGCGTCCACGGACGGCTTCGTCGCCATCCGCGACATCAATCCTCAGGCGGCGACGCACCTGCTCGTCATCCCCGAGCGGCACATCGACAGCTTCCACCACATCGCCGAGTTCACCGCCGGCGAGGACAAGCGCATGCTCGACTTCATCGCCGAAGTCGCTGCACGCCAGGGCCTGACCGACTACCGTGTCGTCGTCAATGCCGGTGCGGGCGCCGGCCAAACGGTCTTCCACCTGCACTGGCACGTGCTCGGCGGCGGGTTGACGGGGAGAATGACATGAGCCGGATCGAGACGATCGAGGGCGAGCTTCGCGAGGCGATGAAAGCCCGCGACGCCGAGCGTCGCGACGCGCTGCGGCTCATCCTCAACGCGCTGAAGGTATCGCAGAAGGAGCTCCAGCGGCCGCTGTCCGAGGACGAGGAGCTGCAGGTGCTCCAGCGCGAGCGCAAGCGACGCGTCGAGGCCGCCGAGGCCTTCCGCGCCGGCGGTCGCGAGGAGCAGGCGGAGTCGGAGGAGCGCGAGCTCGAGATCCTCGAAGAGTTCATGCCCGAGCCGCTCTCGGAGGAGGACATCGAGGAGATCGTCGACGACGCGATCGCCGAGGTGGGGGCGACGAGCATGGCCGACCTCGGCCGTGTGATGGCGGACGTCATGCCCCAGATCGCCGGACGCGCGGACGGCTCCGTCGTGAGCCAGATCGTGCGCGAGAAGCTCGCATAGCTCGGGTGAAAGTGCTGCGCACTTTCACCCGATAGGGGTTCCCGCTTCGCGGAGAGCTCTTGGGAGTGCCGGCGACGGGTTGGTTCTGCGCGCGCGGTGGTGGCTTCGCCATCCCCGCGCGCTCGTCCGGCCTCCACGAACGTTGCGCGTTCGCTCCGGCCCTTGATGGGTACACCCAGCGGGACGCTTCAAGGCCGAAGCGCCACCTACACTGACCGTGTGCAGGACGTTCTCGAGGTCCCGAACGAGGTCGCGGCGGAGCTCGCCGGCATCGGCGACGGCGTGCTCGGTGCGCTCCGGGACCGGCTCGGCTGCTCGATCAACCTCCGTGGCAACCGGTTGACGCTCGACGGCGACGACGCGAAGGTCTCCGAGGCCCGCGCTGTCGTCGAGGAGCTCGTCGACCTCGTCGAGAGCGGCCAGGAGGTCGGGGCCGGCACGGTGGACACGATCCTCAATGCCATCGACCAGGCCGAGAACGTCCGCGACATCTTCGACGACGTCGTGTGGTCGCACCGCGGCAAGCGCATCACGCCGAAGACGGTGACGCAGAAGCATTACGTCGAGGCCATCCGCCGATCGACCTTGACGTTCGGAATCGGTCCGGCGGGCACGGGCAAGACATATCTCGCCGTTGCGCTCGCCGTCGCTGCGCTCTCCGAGCGGGAGGTCGGGCGGATCATCCTCACGCGTCCGGCCGTCGAGGCGGGCGAGCGGCTCGGCTTCCTTCCGGGTGACATCGCGGCGAAGGTCGATCCGTACATGCGGCCGCTCTTCGACGCGTTGTACGACACGATGGACGCGGAGCGCCTGAACACGTACCTCGAGCGCGGGACGATCGAGGTGGCGCCCCTCGCGTTCATGCGTGGGCGTACGCTCAATTCGAGCTTCATCATCCTCGACGAGGCGCAGAACACCTCGCCGGAGCAGATGCAGATGTTCCTGACGCGGCTCGGGTTCGGCTCGAAGGTGGTCGTGACGGGCGACATCACCCAGATCGACCTGCCGCGTGAACAGGCATCGGGCCTCATCCAGGTGCAGGACATCCTCTCGTCGGTCGAGGGGATTGCGTTCGTGCACTTCGGTCATGAGGACGTCGTGCGCCACAAGCTCGTCCAGCGGATCGTCGAGGCGTACAAGCGCCACTCGGAACAGACCGGGACGCAACGCCGCCGGTGATCGAGATCGAGATCGAGAATCGGTCCGGCGTCGCCGTCGACGAGCACGGTGCGGTGGAGCTCGTCCGCCGCGTGCTCGCCGAGGAGGGCGTCGACTCGGGGGAGATCGGGCTCGCGTTCGTCGGTCCGGAGGAGAGCCGCGCGCTCAAGCGCGAGCACCTCGGCGTCGACGAGGCGACGGACGCCCTCGCGTTCCCGCTCGACGGTCGCGAGGAGCTGCCAGACGGGCTCCCGCGCCAGCTCGGCGACGTCGTCGTCTGTCCGCAGGTCGTCGGCGAAGAGTGGCGCGCGCCGATCGTGCACGCCGTGCTGCACCTCGTCGGCTACGACCACGGCGACGAGATGGAGGCGCGGGAGGCTCTGCACACGTGAGCATCTCCACGCCGCCCGAGCGCGAGCGCGAGCACGACCGCTCGCGCGTCAGCCCGCCGCCCGCTCCTGCCGGCGCGCCGACGCTCCTCGACAGCTTCAACTACGCGTTCGAGGGGATCATCCACGTCCTCCGGACGCAGCGGAACCTGCGGATCCATTTCGTCATCGCGATCGTGGTGATCGCCGCCGCTGCCGCGCTCGGCGTCGCTCGGGACGAGCTGATCGCGCTCCTCATCGTCATCGCGTTCGTGCTCGTCGCCGAGATGGTCAACTCGGCGATCGAGGGCGCGATCGAGATCTCCACGACGTCGTTCGACCCGAATGCGAAGCTCGCCAAGGACATTGCCGCGGGCGCGGTCCTCATCGCCACGGTCACGGCGATCGCCGTCGGCTATCTCGTCTTCGCGCACGCGGCGGCGCACCGCACGGCGCGGCTGCTGGACCGCGTCCGCGATGCGCCGGCCGAGGTCACCCTCGTGGCCCTCGTGCTCGTCGCGCTCGTCGTCATCGCGACGAAAGCCTGGACGGGACGCGGCACGCCGCTGCGCGGCGGGCTGCCGTCCGGTCACGCGGGCATCGCATTCGCCGGCTGGATGGCGGCGACGTACGTCGCGAGCGACCAGCACCGCTTCCTCATCTCGTCCCTCACCTTCGTGATGGCGCTCCTCGTCGCGCAGACACGTGTCGAGGCAGGGATCCACTCACGCCTCGAGGTCCTCTACGGCGGCGCCCTCGGCGCCCTCGTGACCCTCGTCGTCTTCCAGGTGCTCACGTGAGCGAGAGACTCGAGGAGCAGAAGCGCTACTACGCGGCCCGGGCCCCGGAGTACGACGACTGGTGGTACAGGCGCGGCCGATACGAGCTCGACCCCGCCAGGGAGGCCGGTTGGTGGGCCGACGCCGCCGAGGTCGAAGGGCGGCTCGAGGCGTTCGCGCCGGCCGGGAAGGTGCTCGAGCTCGCCGCCGGCACGGGCATCTGGACGCGCAAGCTCGTGCGTCTCGCGACGCGCGTCGTCGCGGTCGACGCGAACGCGGAGACGCTTGCGCTCAACACCGAGGAGGCGGATCTCGTGCAGGCGGACGTCTTCGAGTGGGAGCCGGAGGAGCCGTTCGACGTCTGCTTCTTCTCGTTCTGGCTGTCGCACGTGCCGCTCGCGCGCTTCGACGAGTTCTGGCTGCGCGTCCGATCGGCACTCCAGCCGGGCGGACGCGTGTTCCTCGTCGACAGCGCGGCGGGCGACGCGGCGCACACCGGCACCGGGCAAGCCGGCGAGGAGGAGACGCGCACCGTCTCCGACGGGCGGGCGTTCCGCATCGTCAAGCGCCGCTGGGAGGCGGCAGAGCTCGCAGAGCGCGTTCGCCCGTTCGGCTTCGACCTCGACCTGCGCACGAGTGCGCACGGCCATTTCCTGCACGGAGGGAGCCGATGACCGGCGACGAGCTCGTCGCGCGGGCGGAGGCGGCGGCGGCGAACGCGTACGCGCCATACTCGAAGTACCTCGTCGGCGCGTCGGTCCTGACGACCGACGGGCGCGTCTTCGACGGCGTCAATGTCGAGAACGCCGCCTATCCGCTCGGCGTGTGCGCCGAGAAGACCGCCCTCGGCGCGGCCGCGACCGCGGGCGTACGCCCGGGCGAGGTCGCCGCCGTCGGCATCACCGCGTCACCGTGCGGCGGTTGCCGGCAGTGGCTGTACGAGTGGCGGGTCGGGACGGTCTGGTTCCGGCGCGACGACGGCAGCATCGCCGAATACCCCGCTGCCGGTCTTCTGCCCGACACGTGGGATCTGCCGCAGTGAAGTCCGGTTTCATCGCGATCGCCGGCCGGCCGAACGTCGGCAAGTCGACGCTCGTGAACGCCCTCTGCGGCGGGAAGGTCGCCATCGTCTCGGACAAGCCGCAGACGACGCGGCGCCGCATCTTCGGCATCGTGAACGCCGACGACTATCAGCTCGTGCTCGCCGACCTGCCTGGGTTCCAGCGTCCGCGCGACGCGCTGACCGAGCGCATGCAGCACACGGTCGACGCGTCGTTCGAGGATGTCGACGGTGTCGTGCTCGTGCTGTCCGCGCGGGAGCGCATCGGCGCCGGCGACCGCTTCATCGCGTCGCGCGTCTTCTCGCTCGGCGTGCCCGTGGTGATCGCCCTGAACAAGGTCGACCGGCTCAAGCCGGGTCACATCGCGCAGCAGATGAACGCGGGAGCGCGGCTCGGCGACTTCAAGGCGCTGCACCCGGTGAGCGCGAAGACGCACGACGGCATACCCGATCTGCTCGCCGAGCTCGTCGCGCTCCTGCCGGAGGGGCCGCTCTACTTCCCGCGCGAGCAGCGCACCGACCTCTCGATCGAGGCGCAGGTGGGCGAGCTCGTCCGTGAGAAAGCGCTCGGGCTCACGCGTGACGAAGTGCCGCACGCGATCTCGGTCGAGGTCGACGAGATGACCGAGAAGGTCGTCCGCGCGTTCGTCCTCGTCGAGACGGAGTCGCAGAAGCAGATCCTCGTCGGCAAGGGCGGCGCGATGGTGCGCGACATCGGGACGCGCGCGCGACCCGAGATCGAGGCGCTGCTCGGCCACACGGTCTTCCTCGAGCTCGTCGTGAAGGTCCGCCCGCGCTGGCGCCGCGACGAAGCGCAGCTCGACCGGCTCGGCGTGTAGAAGCGGTGACGCTTCGGGCCGGTGGCTTCGTCACGGACCGCACACGGGGCCGCCGTGGGCGGCGAGCCACGCCTTCAGCGCGGCGATGCGGCCGGCCGAGGCGGCGAGGTCGGTGCGGAGCGCCGGGCTCGCCTTCGCGTCCCGCAACAGCTGCGCATAGCCGAGCTCGGCCGGGCCCTCGTGCGAGTAGAGCAGCAGGTCGACGCCGGCGGCGATCGCGCGGCCGGGAACGTCCCTCTGGCTGCGGAGCGCAGGCGTGTCGAGGGCGTCCGTGACGGCGACGCCGTCGAAGCCGAGTGTCCCTCGCAGTAGACCGGTGACGATCGGCCGCGAGAAGAGCGCCGGCGTGCCGGTCGGGTCGAGGGCGGGATATGCGGCGCTCGCGACCATCACGAGCCGCGCGCCGGCTGTGACCGCGGCGCGGAACGGCGCGAGCCGCGCGGTGAGGAACGCCGTACTCCGCCCGATCGTGACGGGACGGTCGTCGGTGCTCGCCGTCGCGCTGCCGAGGCCCGGGAAGTGCTTCGCGGTCGCGGCGACGCCGCCCGCCTGCAGGCCGCGCACGAACGCGCCGACGAGCGTCGCGACCTGAACGGGGTCGCGCCCGAACGACCGGGTGCCGAGGAAGCTCGCGTCCGACGTCGCCGTGTCGGCGACCGGCGCGAAGTCGATCCCGACTCCCGCCGCACGGAGCGCCCGCGCTGCGGCAGCCGCCTCCGCTCGGGCCTGGCCCGGCGTCGCCATCGCGGCGGCCGCGACGTCGGGCGAAGCCCACCGCAGGCGCCGCACCGTTCCGCCTTCCTGGTCGACGCCGACGAGGAGCGGGCTTCCGCGCCTGCACGCCGCCGCCTGGACGCGCGCGATCGCTGCCATCGTCGCCGTCTCCGTCGTCCAGGCGTTGCCGAGGAGGATGACGCCGCCGACCTGGCCGGCTGCGACACGCGCGAGGAAGGCGGGCGTCGGCGGCCCCCACAGCGGGGCCACGATCGTCTCGCCTGCGGGCGACGCGGCAGCCGGCGCCGCTGCCACTGCAGCGGCGGCGACGCTAGACGCGAGCCAGCGCAGGCGCTTCGGCCTGGACGAGGCGATCTCCCGTCACGGGGTCGAAGTAGTGGAAGCGGGCCGGGTCGACGGCGAGCTGGAGCGGCCGGCCGACTCGGGCCGTCGTCTGCGG
>Ga0265316_10003981_pt1 | contig 14793 bp, 8 predicted proteins | sample 4522metaG_FD_202092 | JGI IMG/M metagenome (GOLD analysis project Ga0265316, IMG submission 202092) | Rhizosphere microbial communities from Carex aquatilis grown in University of Washington, Seatle, WA, United States - 4-5-22 metaG | ecosystem: Host-associated > Plants > Roots > Rhizosphere >...
AGTCGAACAGAAAATCATACGGGACTATGCGGACCGGCCGCGGCGTTATCTGAATGCCGGCGGGTTGCTGGAGTTGTATTGGGGCCTCTGGATGCTGGGGGCGTCCCTGCTGGTAGTTGTCGGCCGGCCGGCGCCAAGGGCATGGCATGGGGCGTTTGTGATCGGCCTGGTGGCATGGCCGGCGCTCGTAGGGATTGGCATGAGAGTCGTCCGCCGCTCGGTGATCTACCCGCGCACGGGCTCTGTACAGTACCTGCGGCCCCCCCTAAAGCCCCGGGAGTATCTCGCGGCTGGCGCGGCGATAGCGGGGTTCAGCTTTCTATTCGCGTGGTATGGCCGATTGTTCCTATTAGCGGCGGTTATTACCATCTTCCTCACGGCCATGTATGCCGCGCTTTCCCGCCTGGACCGGATCTGGAAATGGGCGATCCTGCTCGCCATGGCCGCGAGCCCGCTGGTTCCGCGGTGGGCTGCGCCGATGGCTTGGATCGGGCTCCTGGGGCTGCTGTGGACTATCAGCGGCGCGGTGACGTTCTGGCAGTATCTGCGAGGTTCGCGGGCACTGAAAGAGGACCAGCAATGACGATAGACGAACTCAAGAATCGGCCTAAGTTCTACTACAACATCGACGGTGTGGCCGAGTTAGGTATGGGTTTCATGATGCTGGGTTGGGGACTGATCGGGTGGTTGCAGGTGCGCACGCCCGCGGACACCATCTGGCACCGGATGTCCCTAATCTACCTTGGCGCGGTGCTTGCGATCATCCACTACGGGACTAAGGCGATCAAGGAGCACATTACTTATCCCCGCACCGGGTATGTCGAGTATCGGAAGCGTGACACGCGTTGGCGGCCGGGAATCGCGGCGGCGGTGATCGGGGCGCTGATACCCATCGCCCTCGTCGGCGCCCGCCGTTCCCACTGGGACCTGACGAAGTTCGTCTCTTTGTTCGGCCTCCTCCTCACAGCCGCCTATGCCCGCGGTGTCGCCGGGTGGGCGGTTCGTTGGAAATGGGCCGTGGTCTGGCTGATGGCGGCCGGCGCGCTCGCGATTCCCGCCCTTCCCGCGAATCTGGTCACAGACGCGGCCATTCATTCGCGGTTCTTTGCCATCAATAAGATGGTTGGAACACTCTATCTCCTCGCCCTGTTTTACGGCGTGCTGATGTTGGTTTCGGGCGGCATCAGTTTGTGGCTTTACATCCGGCACACCGAAGCCCCGGCCGGGGAAACTGCATGAACGAGCAGATCCGGAACCTCTCGGAACTCGACCGCGTCATCCATGAGCCCGGGCGGCTGATGATTGTCGCGCTGCTGTCCGCGGTCGAGAAGGCCGACTTCCTCTATTTGCTGCATGAGACCGGCATGAACAAAGGCACGCTATCCAGCCACCTGGCGCGCCTGGAAGAGGCGGGCTATGTCGAGATCGCCAAGACCTTTCGCGGCAAGGTGCCGCAAACGCTGCTGCGGCTCACGCCCTCGGGAACGGAAGCGTTCGAGAAGTACCGCCGCCAGTTGAAGGGCGCGCTGTAGTGGAAAGTTCCGGGACTTCTGCTAGCTTGGTGGTGTCCCGATGATTTCTTTTTCGAACATCAACAAGCAGTATGGCAAGCAGCTCGTCTTCGTCGACGCTTCATTTCAGTTGAACCCCGGCGAGAAGGTCGGCCTCGTCGGCCCCAACGGCTCCGGCAAGACCACCCTCTTTCGCATGATCGTCGGCGAGGAAGCTCCCGACGAGGGCGAGGTCTCGGTCCCCAAGAAGCTGACCATCGGCTATTTCCGCCAGGACGCCGAGGAGATGCAGGGCCGCTCGGTCCTTGATGAAGCCATCGCCGGCAGCGGGCGCCTCGGCGATCTGCACCACGAGCTCGAAGCCCTCCATCGCGCCATGGGAGATCCCGCGCAGGCGGACGATATGGACCGCATCCTGGAGCGCTTCGGTCATGTCCAGGAGGAGTACGAGCATCTCGGCGGCTACTCGCTAGAGGCGCAGGCGCGCGAGGTGCTGCACGGCCTCGGCTTCGAGGACGACCAGGTGGATGGCGACGTGGGAGCGCTCTCCGGCGGATGGAAGATGCGCGTGGCGCTGGCGCGCGTCCTGCTCGGCCGCCCCGACGTGCTGCTGGCCGACGAACCGACCAACCACCTGGATATCGAGTCCATCATCTGGCTGGAACACTTTCTCAAGTCCTATGCCGGGGCCCTGCTCATGACCTCGCACGACCGCGAGTTCATGAACCGCGTAGTTACTAAGATTGCGGAGATCGATTCCGGCGAGATTGTGACTTACTCGGGCAATTACGATTTCTACGAGCGCGAGCGCGCCATCCGCGAAAGCAATCAACAGGCGGCCTTCACGCGGCAGCAGGCCATGTTCGCCAAGGAACAGCGCTTTATCGAGCGCTTTAAGACGCATGCCGCCAAAGCGGCCCAGGTGCAGAGCCGCATCAAGGCGCTGGATAAGATCGAAAGAATCGAGCTGCCCCGCAAACGGCAGGTGGTGAAGTTCGAGTTCCGCGTCCCGGCGCGCTCGGGCGACCAGGTTACGGTGATCGAAGACCTCGACAAGCGGTACGGTCCGCGGGTGCTCTATTCGGGCTTCAATCTCATCGTCCGCCGCGGCGAGCGGTGGGCCGTGATGGGCAAGAACGGCGCCGGCAAGACCACGCTGCTGAAGATGATCGCGGGGGTGACGGCGCCCGACGCCGGAACCGTGCGGCTGGGCGCCAGCCTCAACATGGGATACTTCGCGCAGCAATCGCTCGACGTGCTCGACGCCGATCTGACCGTCATGGAACAGTTACTGAAGGACTTCCCGCAGGATGGCATCGGATCTCTGCGCACGCTCGCCGGGGCGTTCCAATTCTCGGGAGACGACGTGGACAAGCGCATCCGCGCGCTCTCCGGCGGCGAGAAATCGCGCCTGGCGATGGCCCGCATGCTCTATAACCCGCCGAACTTCCTGGTGCTCGACGAGCCCACCAATCATCTCGATCTGGCCACTAAGGAGATGTTAGTGGAAGCGCTCCACGATTTCGAAGGCACCATGATCTTCGTCTCGCACGACCGCACCTTCCTGCGCGGCCTCAGCTCGCGCGTCCTGGAGCTGGGCGGCGAAAGCGGCCGGGAGCGCACGCCGGTGATTTATCCGGGCACTTACTCGGAGTACGTTCAGAAAATGGGCCACGAAGCGCCGGGAATATTCGCGTAAGACCATTTCGAGCCGGCAAGAACCGGGCTAGCCCAAGCCAAGTGGGGCGGACGCCCTCGTCCGCGCGCGACCCCCTGGTCGCGCTCGCGGTTGCTATAGAGTCCCTTGCAGGTGGGGGACCTTGCCGGCCGGCTGTCCGCCGCCGACGCTGATCTGCACCTTGTTCTTAGGCACGTCCTCCGCCGCCAGACTGAATTGCACCTCGCGTGATTCTCCCGCGCGCAGGTGCACCCGCTCGAAGCCGCGCAGTTGGCGGATGGCGTCGCCGGGCGCGCCGCCGCCGTTCACGTAGAGTTCGACCACCTCGTCGCCTTCCGGGCCGGAGGCGTTCTTCACGCGCACCGAGATGTGCGCGCCGCCCGCCGTGCGCTGCGCTTTCAACCCGGAATACTGGAACGTGGAATAGCTCAGGCCAAACCCGAAACCGTAGAGCGGCTCGCCGGTGAAGTATCGATAAGTGCGGCCTTGCATGGCATAGTCGTCGAACTTAGGCAGTTGATCGACGCCCTTATAAAAGGTCACGGGCAGGCGCCCGGCAGGGTTGTTGACGCCGGCCAGCGTCTCGGCAATCGCCGTCCCGCATTCCTCGCCGCCGTACCACAGCTCAATGAGCGCCGCGGCATGTTCCGCCGCGTAATTCACCGCCAGGGCGCTGCCACTGGTGAGCACCACCACCACCGGTTTGCCGGTAGCGATGGCTGCCTTCACTAAGCGCTCCTGGGTTTCGGGGAGGGTGATTTCCGTGCGGTCGCCGCCCAGAAAACCGGCCTGCTTGACCGGCATCTCCTCACCCTCCAGATTGGGATTCAGGCCGACGAACGCCACCGCCACGTCGGAGTTCTTCACCGCCTCCACCGCCTCGGCCAGCATCGCGTCCGCCGGCGGAAGCCATAGCAGTTGTGCGCCGCCGGCCGGCCCGCGGTTCCTCGATTCCACGCGCAAACGGTAGGTGTGTCCGGCCTCGAGTTGCACCGCGCCGGGCGCGGCGGCCTGACCCGCGTCGCCAGCCGCCGCCAGTTCCTTCTCATCCAGGAAAATGCGCAGGCCGCCGGCTCTGCGGCCGCCCCCGCCGGCGATCTGGTATTCGCCCGTCACCGGAGCCGTCAGCGTCCCTGTCCAACGCACCGACGCGGTGGGCGCGGCTGGCCCGCGGCCGCCCGCGGGCGCCGCCGCCGGAATCACCGCGGCCACCGCCCGGTCCACGATCTCCGCCTGCTGGAAGATGCGCGGTTCCACCCGCTGCAGTTTCGGCGGCCCGGATAAATCGGGGTTGTCGAAGTACTCGGCCAACAACCCGTGGCCCGAGCCGCTGGGCGGCGTCAACACCGCCGCGGGCACCAGCGCCTGCATCCCCGGCACGTAGGGGCTGCCCATGGCGAAGCGCACTTCGGCCTTTCCGGCGAACTGGTGCTCTATGCCTTCGAGCGGCGTCACCTGTTTCTGCGAGAAGCCGTTGTAGTTGCCGAGCAGCGCCACGGGGTCGTCCGCCGAGGGGCCGATCACGGCAATCCTGCGCACCGAGGATTTCAGCGGCAACGTCCGGTTCTGGTTCTTCAACAGCACGATGGCTTTGCGCGCCGCTTCCAGGGCCACCTGGCGATGCTCCGCCGAGTCGGCTTCGGTAAGCGGAATCTTCGCGAACGGCACGCGCTCCGGCGGATCGAACAGGCCCAGCTTGAAGCGCGCCACGAACAGCCGTTGCAATGCCTGGTCGATCTCCGCCTCCCGGATCAGTCCGTTGTTGACAGCGCCGGGCAACCCCTTGCCGAATTCGTCGCCGCAGGTCAGATCGGTGCCCGCCTTCACGGCTGTGGCGGATGCCTCCGCCGCCGAAGCGCTGTACTTGTGGCCGTTCGGGCTGAAGAAGTCGCCGATCGCGCCGCAATCGCTGACCACATAGCCCTGGAAGCCCCAGGCTTTCAGATCCTTCTGCAGCAGATCCGTGTTGGCGCAGGCCGGCAAGCCGTTGACGCTGTTGTAGGCGCACATAATGGAGTCCACCTTGCCTTCCCTCACGGCGGCGCGGAACGCCGGCAGATAAGTCTCGTTCAAATCGCGGTCGCTGGGGTGAACGTCGAAGCGGTGCCGCTCCGGTTCCGGTCCGCTGTGAACCGCGTAGTGCTTGGCGGTGGCGATGACCTTGAAGTAGTGCGGATCGTCGCCCTGCATCCCTCTGATGAACGCCACCGCGATCTGGCCGGTCAGGAACGGATCCTCGCCGAAGGTCTCCTGTCCGCGGCCCCAGCGCGGATCGCGAAAGATGTTGATATTGGGCGACCAGAAGGTCAACCCCGAATACTGCGCGTGGATGTCGCGGCGAATGGCCTCGTTGTATTTGGCGCGCGCCTCGGTGGAAATGATGTCGCCGATGCGGTGCATCAGGCCGGTATCCCAAGTGGCCGCGATGCCGATGGCTTGCGGGAAGACCGTGGCCTGCCCGGCGCGCGCCACGCCATGCAGCGCTTCGTTCCACCAACCGTAGGCGGGAACTCCCAGGCGAGCGATGGCCGGCGCCTCATTCTGCATCTGGAGAACCTTTTCCTCCAGCGTCATCCGCGAGACCAGGTCCGCCGCGCGCTGTTCCGCGGGCAGATCGGGATTGCGGTACGCCGGCGCGCCCGCGGGTTGCCCCAGCAGAGCCCCGGCGCCCGCAGCCAGCGAACCAAGAGCGAGCGCCCGCATTACTTTCCTTGTCATCGGTGTAGATTCCTTCCCCCGAAAGCGACTATAGTTGCCAGCGCGAGCACAAGCAAGTTCAGTTTGTTCCGGCTATGCGGGTATTCCGAAAGATCGTGCCTCGGACCCGATGTGGAGCGGGCATTCCTGCCCGCCAAGCCGGCTTTCCAGCCGGCTGGACCCGCTGGAAAGCGCGCTCCGCGGGCCGGAGGCCCGCTCCACGAGGCGGGGGCCAGAGCCCAGGGGTCCTCCTTTGGGTCCGCCCCCCTGGTCGCGCTCGTGGCGCGCCAGGTTTTCATCTTCTACGGGTGGTCGGACCCGGCAATGCGGGGTCCATCTGCTGCTAAGAGGGATTTCTCCCGGGTTCTCAATTCAGCGTGAAGTTCACGTCCACCGTCGTCTCCACGGCTACCGGCTCTCCGTTCAACAGCGTAGGTTTGTAGACCCACTGCCGAACGGCGGCGATGGCGGCCTCGCCCAGCACCGGATCGCCGTTCATCAGATGCGCCTCGAACACGCTGCCGTCTTTGCCAATGACCACCGCCAGGCGAACCGTTCCTTGCAGGCCAGCCTGCTTCGCTTCGGGCGGATAGATGGGGTCGACTTTGCGCACCGACATGGCCGCCTCGACGTTCCCGCCAACCTTGATCCTCTGCGGTTGGGCCGCCCGATCGCCCGTGCCGCCTCCCGCCATCAGCCCTTTCTCTCGCTTTGTCTCCAGCGCCTTTGTGACCCAATCGTCGGCCACCCCTATGTCCGTCTTGTATTCCAGGATGGTGTCCCGCAGGTCCGCCCTTTCGCGGATCAGCAGGTTCATGTACGCCATGACGTCGTCGAATTTGGGGTTAATGAGCAGGCCCTCCCACAGCGCCCGCAAACCACTCTCGATCACCGGCGCGTACTTCGTCTTCAAGTCCTCTTTCACCGCGCCGGCCGGCAACGGGCCGGGATCCTGCGGCTTCATCCCCAGGCTCCGGCGGGCTTCCATATACGCCGGATACCATCGCGACCACGCGACGACTCCCAGGCTATACCAGGCCTGCTCATTGCGCGGATCCGCGGCCACGAGCTTCTCGTACCACGCCTGCGCGTCGTCCCATTTCTTCTGGTTGAAGCTCAACGAGGCCAGGTAAGACATCGCCGTCCTGTTGCCCGGGTCCATGTCCAGCACCTTCAGGAACTCCTCGCTAGCTGCCGCCGCGGCCGCCCGGTTCTCAGCACTGTCGGCTCCCGGAATGTACTGCTGCATCCAGGCCGTCCCCAGGTACAACCGTGCCGTCGCGTTCGTGGGATCGGCATCCACCGCCTTCTGAAACGCCGCCACGGCGCCGGGATAATTGGCCGACTTGAACGCCTCGACGCCGCGATTCAACCACCCTTGCGCGTCAATCGGATCCTGAGCCATTAACTGGCTCGCTGCCAGCAATAACAGCGTTGTGAACAGGCGCATAGGCACCTCCTAACTTCCCGCGTGCAGCTCCTCCACAAAGAACAGTCCGTCGTAGCACTTACCGAGCTCCAACGGCTGCAGGCTGGCGTCGGGATCGTCCAGCACCCAGTATGCTCCCAGATCGTGGAACAGGTGCGCACCGGCGAGCCAGCGCGCCAACGCTCCGCCAGCCGGGAGGCGGGCCATGTCCAGGAAGAACTGCGCCAACCCCGCCGCGCTCAGTACCGCGTCGCCCGATCCTTCGGGCGAGGCCGGCGCCGCATACGTGTTCAGCCCACGCGATTCTCCGCTCTCCACGCCCACCGCGCGCACCTCGCCGCGGTGAAACGCGAAGCCCGCTGCGTACACCTTGCGGCCCAACTTCTCCCGTAGCTCGCGCGCGTGCGAGTTATCCGTCCAAACCACGATCTTGGCCGCAGCCTGCGGAGTTGCGCCCTCCATCGCTGCGAACTGCACACCCAGCCGCGCCACCAGGTCGTGCACCTCCGTGTCATTCGCCGCCGCCACTACCGTGAAGCCCTTCGCCTTCACCAGGTACTCCACCAGGCGCTCTTTCAGTTGCCGGAATTCGCGCGTGCCGTGCGCCGCTTCCCCCAGCGCCACCATGCGCGCATCGCCCACCGCCGCGCCGAAGGCTGCCAGGTTGTCCGCGCCGCCGAGCGGCACCGCGCGCGTCTTCAACTCCGCCACCACCGGCCGCGCCGTGTCCGCGCCGGTTGGCGGCAGCACCCAGTGATAGCCGAGCTCGATCGATTCCCGCCAGCGCCATCCGGTGGCCGTTTGAATCCACGTGTCGCGATGGCTCGTCACCACGCTGCGCTTGTCGTTCGTCAGCGGATCCACGGCCTCGCGCCGCACCGTGACGATGGCCTCGTCCGCGTCCAGCTTCACCGCCGACACCACCGTCCGCGCCGTCAGCTTCGAACCCTTGGCGATTTCCCCCTCGATCGCCGCGAGCAGCGGTTCGCGAATCGTTCCCACGCCCAGCTTGGCATCGGGCATCAGCACCGCGCCGATCCCGGCGGCGTCGCCGCGCACGAATGCCGCGTCCAGGCGTGCGTACTGCTTCTCGATGGCGCCGCGCGCCGCGTCTACCGCCGGCCCGGACGTCTCTTCCACCGCCGGTCCGAACTCCACTTCGCTCACCCACGCGCGGCCGAGCCCGTACAGGGTCACGCCGATCCGGATGGTTTCGGCATCCGCGGCCACTTCGCCTTGGATCTCGTACCTGCGCCACTCCTCCGAAGCGATCGGCCGGTCCGCCATGTTGTCCACGAATCCCTGCTGCAGGCCCGGCCGGCCCACGTGCAGCAGCATCTGGGCATGATCGGCGGGCGCCTTGCGCTCTACCCGGATCCACGCCCGCAGCCGCACCGTCTTCCCGCGAAAGGGTTGCGCGTCGAAGCTCTGCATCAGAATGCCGAAGCTTTCAGCCGGCGGCGCCGCGGGCGCGGCCACGAGCGCGCACGGCAGATCGCCGCGGCATCCTTCCTGCCGCCAGGTTGCCGAATACCCGGCGTCCTTCACCGGGTCCAGCACGAACCACCCCGGCGGGACCTGCCCCGCCACGCCTTGCTGGAACTTCAGATTGGTCTGGCATGTCGCGAGCGCGGGCAGCAGACAGGCGAGCGGGAGCAGGCGTTTCATCGCTCGAACCGGATCGAGGCGCGGCCCAGGTAGATCTCGTCGCCCGGCCGGAGCCTCTCGCCGCGGCGGTTGCCCGCCGGCACTTCGATGGCCCGCCCGTCGCGAAAAACCCGCGTGCCGAACTCGCTCTCGTCGTCGCAGATGCGGTACTCGCCCGCTTCCAGGCGGATGTGCGCGTGCCGCCGAGAAACCGTGGCGTTCGCTTCGTCGCCCTCTTCAAACACCACGTCGTTGCGCCGCACCACCCGCTGCTCCGCGTCGGTCAGTTCGGCCATCCTCCCGATGTTGGTGCGCGCCTTTTGGAGCAGGTATTCCGGCTCGGCCGTTTTTCCCTTGACCACCACCACGCGCGCCGCGCCGCGCGGTTCCTCGGCGGCGATCTTGGGGGCCTCTAGCGCGTACTCGACGGTGAACTTCTGCTCGCCCGTTTCCGCCGTCTTCACTTCCACGCCGAAGCCGCGCGGGATCTGGCAGTCCACGCCCTCCAGCGCCTGGCGGAGATCGGCTTCGAGGCGCCCTTCGCCGAACGCCGTCTGGTAGAGCGCCCGGCGGTCCGCATCCGCCGACACCAGCGTGACCGTCACGCGCGAATACGGAAACACGCGCTGGCCGCGCGCCACGGTTTGCACCTTGGTCTCGATGGCTTCCAGAACGGCGCGATGCACCAGCAGCACTTCATCCGAATCCGCCGGCCCCAGCACCCGTTCGGTCCACTTCCGAAACCCGCGCTCGATGGTTTTTTCGATGTCAGAGAAGAGATTCATGTTCGCCTAGAAAAGAAAGAACTAGCCGCAGATGAACGCAGATAAACGCAGATAAAACCAGGAACGCGTGGCGGGGCCGGCCAACCGGGGAAGATGAAGCCCCAGCGTGCGGCGAGCGCGACCAGGGGGTCGCGCGCAGACGAGGGCGTCTGCCCCACATTAGGCCGGACGCACACAAGCCGAGATTTGGTTTTATCAGCGTTCATCTGTGGCCAATAATTCTTCTACTGTGCCAATCCCAGCTTTGCCGCGGCGTTGACAATCTCGGCCGCCGCGGGCGCGGCGTTCGAGCCGCCGTACACTCCATTTTCCACCAATACCGAGAAGGCGATTTTGCGCGTCCCCGTTCCATAGGGCGCGAAACCGATGAACCAGGCGTGCGAGGGCGCGTCCGCCAATTCCGCCGTCCCCGTTTTGCCGGCCATCGGCACGCTGGTGGCGCCGGCCTTCGCTCCAGTGCCTTGCGTCACCACCTCGCGCATGAATTTCCCCAGCGTGGCCGCCGCGTCCGCCGCCAGCACGGTCTGCGCCGCGCCGGTGCGCAGGTTGGTCTCATCCGTGATCCAGCGGCCTTGCGGCATGGCGCCGCCATTGGCCACCGTGGCCGCCACCCGCGCCATCTGGAAGGGCGAGGCCACCACCTGCCCCTGCCCATAGGACGATTGCGGCAGCGACTTCTTCAACTGCTCCGCCGTGTTGGGAGACGCCGCCGCGATGCCCAGCAGGTTGGCCGTGGTCCACAGCGGCTCGGCGCCCACATCGTACGTGCCCAACTGCGCGAAGAATGCGTTGCACGAAACCACGATGCCCTTTTCCAGATCCACCGTGCCGTGCGGCGCCGAGTCCTGAATGTCGTCACGAATGGGCCGCTTCGATCCCTTGAGGAACTGGCCCACGCGGTTGTCCGGCAGCCGTATGCACTCGTAGGTCTTGTGCGTCAACCCCGCATCCTTGCGCAGCGCCGCCATGGCCGTCACCACTTTGAAGGTCGACCCCGGCGGATACAGCCCATACCGCGCCCGGTCCAGGTAGCTCTCGGGTTGCGGCGCGGCGTCCGACGCATCGTCGCCCGAATCCGCCTCCACCGGCCACGGAATACTCACCGCCGCCAGCAGATCTCCGGTAGCCGGGTCCATTACCACCGCCGCGCCTTTGTCCTTCCCCGCCTTCTTCAACTGGTTGCGCAGAATCTCCGCCACCTTCATTTCGAGGCGCGCGTCGACGGACATGCGCACATCGCGCTGGCGGTCCAGCACCTTGCGAACCTCGGGATTGTTCGGCTCGTAGCGATGCCGCAGCAGCGGCACCAGCTCGCGATAGTCGTAGCGGATCACGCGCGTCACCTTGCCATCGGCGCCTTTCACATCCACCAGCGTGGGCCGGTCGTCGTAGCCGCGCAGCCGGCGCGCCTCATCGCGCTCCACGAACGCCGTGTTGCTGGCTCCCCAGCGCAGGCGCGTTCGCAGATCGCCCAACAGGTCGAACATCATGCCGCCGAACGGATAGTAGCGGCTGTCGCTGCGCAGGCAGGCGCGGTCGATGTCGATGCCGAGGGCCTTATAGTCCGCGCGATGCTTTTCCAACTCGTCCCAATTGCTGGTGGCGAGCGGCAGGCCGTTGCGGTCGTAGACAGTGCCCTTGGGAATCTGGCGCATGACTTCCTGGAACCGCGGATTGTACTGATACCGCCGCGCGCCATCCGCCTGCACCACCAGCGTTCCCTCGCCCATGACGGCCGCGCTACGCGCCACCTGCACGTATCCCGCTTTGGCCAGCACCACGGCTCCGGCCATGGCGAAAAGGGCGCCCACCACCACCGTCTGCCGGCGGAACGGCGTGGGTCCGCTCTGCTGCCGGCCGCGATGCGAGATGGCTTCCACCATCCCCACCACCGCGAAATTCGCCAGCATGGCGGTGCGCCCGTAACTCAGGAACGGCGTCACCACCCCGGAGAGCGGCACCACTCCCAGCGACCCTCCTGCAATCAGCAGGAGCTGCAGCGTGGTGGCCGCCGCCAGGCCCGCCGCCAGAAAGAATTCGTAGTCCGTGCGCGCCCGCAGCGCCGCCCGCAGCGCGCGCCACACCACCACCCCAAAGAGCGCGAATACCGCGGCCACTCCCACGAAGCCCCATTCCTCGCCCAGCGCCGAAAGAATCAGGTCGGTATGCCCCGCCGGCACCAACTGCGGATCGCCCAACCCCGTCCCCATGCCCGCCGCGCCGCCCGTCGCATAGGCCCACAGCGAGTGCGCCAGTTGATCCCCGCCGTGGATATGGTTGTCCCAGGGCGAAAGCCACATCGAGACGCGCTCGCGCACCGTGTGCGGGATGCCGATGGCGTAGCCCGCGAAAAACCCGGCGATCACCAGCCCGAGGCCCGCCACCGGAACCAGCGCGCTGCCTCGCGCCATCCCGTACAACACCAGGAACAGGCTGGCGAACACCAGCGCCGGGCCCATATCCTTCTGCAGAAAAAAGAACCCGACGGAGAGCGCCGCCGACACGAGCGCCGGCAGGGTATACTCCACCGGCGGAATGTCCACGCGGCTGGTCAGCGCCGCCAACCGCGGCCGCGTTTCCCTGGCGTGCCGCAGCACGTCCCACCGGCTGCCGAAATATCCGGCGAGGAAAAGCACCAGCAGCAGCCGGATAATCTCCACTGGCTGAAACCCCAGCAGGTTGACCTTGGCGTCGCTCAATCCCGGCCCGTGCCCGAACAGGACGAGCGCCACCGAGAGCAGAAAACTCGCGAGCAGAGGGACGAAGGTCAGCTTGCCCAGCAGCCGCTCGAAATCGAGGCCGCTCAACGCCGCCAACACCACGCACCCGCCCACCGCGCCCTGGGCGAAATCCACGAACAGCAGGTTATCCCTGACCGGGTCGCGCAGCGAGACCATCAGGATCAGCCCCGCCCCCGCGAGCGCCATCACCACCGGTAGCAGCACCTGGTCTCCGCGGAACCCGCGCACGTTCCACCAAATGTGCACCAGCAGGAACGCCGCGAAGAAGAGCGCCGCCCAGCGCCAGAACGCGCGCGTGAATTGTTGCGGCCGCCGCACCACGAACAGCGGCTTCAATTGCCGGAATTGCTCGCTGGTGAAGAGCCCGTGGATGCGCGCGAGCGCCCCGACGTTCCCGAGCCCGCCGGAAACGTAGTAGATCTGGCGCGCCGCTTCCTGCCGCGCGCGTGTATCGGCGATCGACCCCAGCGCCGGCAGCAGATCTTCCCGCGTGGCGAGTGCGTTGAGATTGAGCAACTGCCTGGAGGCCAGCCCCTGGTCGATCTCCGCGAGGCCCGCCGACTTGGCCTGGTACACGAGGTGCAGTCCCCACGACACCGCCAGCCCCGCCGCCAGCAAGCCCAGCAGTTCCTGCCGCCGCCACGCCCTGCGCGCGCGCCCCATCCGCGGCCGGCTCGCCGCCGTGCTGCGGGTTACGGGCATGTAAAGTCCTTATTCAGTGGAGAGATGGAGTTCACCGCAGAGCCGCTGAGGCGCAGAGAAAACCTAAAGAGGGTTGCGTCAATTGGGGCCGGCGCGCCTTCCCCGGCTTGGGTCGCAGAGATGGCAGAGAGCGCAGAGGGGGACCGCAGTCCGGCCCCTGGTACTTGTCGCGGGTAATGCCAACTTACACAGGTCAACGATGTTGCCTTCGTCTTGACTCCGCGTCGGAGTACCCCAGTTGGGGTCCTCTCTGCGGTGAGCAAGTGTTCACCTCCAAGACGCGGATGCGCGAGGACGACACCCCTCTGCGCTCTCTGCCATCTCTGCGACCCAAGCCCGGGGAAGGCGCGCAAACGCCTATTTACACAGATGCCCCTTCTCTTGGTTTTTCTCTGCGTCTCTGCGCCTCTGCGGTGAAAAACCCTCTTCATTTCTTAGTCGACTTCTCCCGCAACGCCTCGAACAGCCTCAGGATCTTGCCGGCGACTCCCGGCTTGTCGCCGTCCGAATCGATCTGCTGCAGCCGCGTGTTCACGCTCTCCAGATCCTGCTCGACGAGCACGATCCTTGAGTTGGCATTGCCGTAGCCCGCGCACTTCTGATACAGGTCCAATGCGCGCTGATAATCGTCGGCCGCCTGCTGGACTTGCTCCTTCTCCTGCGGCAGCCCGCGCACGTTGCGCGCATCCCAAAATGTGCGGTCCGCGCGCTCCCGGTAACCGTCCGCCAGTTGCGACCGCTCGCGATTCCCCAACTGGTACCCGTTGGTTTCCGCCTGGTGAAACGCCGCCGACGCCTTGTCCACGTCCTTCAGTCCGTAGATGAACACCCGCGCGAGGCCCAGCGCCGGGTCCGGCGATTGCGGCAGCAACTGCTGCGCCTCCCCGAACTTCTCGACCGCCTCGTTCAATTCCGCCGCGTTGCGATGGCTGATGCCGTTGATCCGCGCCAGGTGCCCTTCCGTCACGCGCAGCTTGCCGTGCAGCGTCCTATCGTCCGGGTCGGCGCTGAGCGCATGGAGCAGCATGGTTCGCGCGCGCTGCCAGTCGTTCTCGTAGACCGCCTGAGCGTCGTTGTTGCGATAGGTGTCGATCACGTGGTCCGCGGCCGCCGCCAGCTTCCCCTCGACCGCCTTTCGCGGCCCGCGCAAAAAGAGAGACGAGGCGTTGCCCTTGGAAAGTTCCGTCCACCGGTCCCATATCTGGTTGGGATCCACGATCTGTTCCGCCGCCACATCGTGTTCGAATTCCTTGCCGCGCTGGTACAGCCGGTAATCCGAGAAGCCCGACCACGCGCCGTATCCCACCGACGCCAGCACCAGCCCTGCTACCGCCCGCATGGCGTAATAGAAAAGGTCGCCGCGCGGTTTTTCCGCCGCGGCAGGCTTCCGGGTCGGCGCCAGGTTCTCCGCCGCCGCGTCCGGTTGCGCGGCAGCCGGTTGGCCCGCTCCGTCGCCAGCCGCCGGCTGCGCTTTGTCCGCCGACGTCCGTCGGGTAGCCTCCGGATCGTCCGCCGTGCGCCGGGTCTCGCCGTCGGTCTCTGCACGGCGATACGTCCGCCGGACTTCCGGATCAGCCGCCACTGTCGGCCGCGTCTCGCCGCC
>Ga0265316_10003983_pt1 | contig 14790 bp, 8 predicted proteins | sample 4522metaG_FD_202092 | JGI IMG/M metagenome (GOLD analysis project Ga0265316, IMG submission 202092) | Rhizosphere microbial communities from Carex aquatilis grown in University of Washington, Seatle, WA, United States - 4-5-22 metaG | ecosystem: Host-associated > Plants > Roots > Rhizosphere >...
CGACCATCAGATTGACGGCACCCCCGTGCTGCCTGGCGTGATGGGCATTGAGGCCTTCGCCGAAGCCGCTCTCGCCTTGCTCCCCGGCTGGCAGGTCGAAGCCATCGAGGACGTCAACTTCCTCGCGCCCTTCAAGTTCTATCGCAGCGAACCACGTGCGCTGCGGGTTGAAACGCGAATTCATCCGAGCGGAGGGGAACTGCTCGCGGAGTGTCGCCTGATCGGCCACCGCTCCCTTCCTAACCAGGCAGAGCCTCAACTGACCACCCACTTCACGGCTCGCGTGCGACTCGCAAAACAACCCACGCAAGCTCCTTCCGTCCTAGCTCTCGGTAGAACCGAGGGCCACGTCATCGAGGCCGCCGACATCTACCGCCTCTATTTCCACGGACCGGCTTATCAGGTTCTCGAGAAGGCATGGTGGGATGGCCACCGTCTCATCGGATTGATGGCGAGCAATCTGCCCCCCAATCATCAACCCGCTGATCTATCCACGGTTATGCAGCCACGGCTGATTGAGCTGTGTTTCCAAACTGCTGGCGTCTGGGAACTCGGTGTGCAAGGCCGCATGGGCTTGCCCCAGCATGTTCGCCAGATTTCTCTCTACCGTACGCTGGCCGCAACCGACGGCAAGCTGTACGCGGTGCTCGCTCCCGACGCCACACAAGGAAGTTTCGATGTGGATGTCATCGATACGCAAGGGAACTGCGTCCTGCGCCTCACCGGCTACCAGACCGTCGCGCTTCCGAATGTCGTGAACGCGAAATATCTGAAAACGCTGCAGGAAATCATGTCAGGAGAAGCCGTTCTCGTGGCGTGATGAACGCGCTCAAGTAACCCACAACTCGAAGAACCGGGGTCCTTATGGTGAATGATTTTCGACGGATTGCGATTGTGAACCGCGGCGAACCCGCGATGCGCTTCATCCATGCAGCCCGTGAGTTCAGCTCTGAGCACGGCGTCCCGTTGCGCACCATTGCGCTCTTCACCGAACCCGACCGCCATGCCATGTTCGTCCGCGAAGCCGACGAGGCGTTCTCTCTCGGTGCCGCCCAATCCCTGGATCGCGACACGCTGCATACCAAGAGCAGCTACCTCGACTACAAGCGCCTCGAACAAGTTCTGGTGGACGCGCACGCCGATGCAGTCTGGGTCGGATGGGGCTTTGTAGCGGAACACGCAGCCTTCGCCGACCTCTGCCACGAGATGGGAATTGTCTTTATCGGCCCAAGCGGAGATGTCATGCGCCGCCTCGGCGACAAGATCGCCGCCAAACGCCTCGCGGAACAGTCGCAAATCGCAGTCGCTCTCTGGAGCGGCGGTCCGGTCGAAACCATCACGGATGCTCTGTCTCATGCCCAGCGCTTGGGTTTTCCTCTGCTGATCAAAGCGACTGCGGGCGGCGGTGGTCACGGGATTCGTCTCATTCATTCCGCCAGCCAACTGCCGCAGGCGTTTGAGCGCGCCCGCGCCGAGGCCTTCAAGGCATTCGGGGACCCCACCGTCTTTATGGAGAGATTGGTCGAGGGAGCCCGCCACATCGAGGTCCAGGTCATCGCCGACAATTTCGGAACCGCGTGGGCAGTCGGCGTACGCGATTGCACGATTCAGCGCCGGCATCAGAAAGTCCTCGAAGAGGCGCCCTCCCCGGCGCTTTCTTCCCAACAAGATCAGGATTTGCGCGAAGCCGCGGTTCGCCTCAGCAAGAGTGCCGGCTACACCAACGCCGGCACGGTGGAATTTCTCTACGCACCGGAGGCCCGGCAGTTCTTTTTCATGGAGGTAAACACTCGGTTGCAGGTTGAGCATCCGGTCACTGAATGCACCACCGGTGTCGATGTTGTGAAACTCCAGATCCACGTTGCGCGGGGCGAGCGTCTCGAGGGCAATCCCCCGCGCAGTTTCGGCCACGCAATCGAGGTCCGCCTCAATGCGGAGGATCCGGATAACGATTTCGCGGCGGCCCCGGGCGTTCTCGAACGTTTTCGCGTGGTGACCGGCCCCGGTGTGCGTGTCGATACCGGCGTCACCGAAGGCGACAGCATTTCTCACGAGTTTGATTCCATGATCGCCAAAGTCATTGCCTACGGTCAGACTCGCAGAGAAGCGTTGTCCCGGCTCCAGCGGGCGCTGGGCGAGAGTGTGATCGTCGTCAAGGGCGGCGCCAGCAATAAAGCATTCTTGCTGGAGATGCTGGGCCGTGAAGAGGTGCAGAGCGGCAACGTAGATGTCGGTTGGCTCGACCGCCTCGCGGCGGAAAATGGGCATCTCGTTAGAAAATATCCTGATGTGGCGCTGGTCCAGGCTGCCATCGATGCCTACGACGCCGAACTGGCCGTGGAGCAGTCTCAATTTTACGCATCCGCCGCGCGCGGCCGGCCGCGCGTGCAGAGTGACATTGGCCGCGTCCTGGCGTTGCGCCATCACGGCCACCTTTACTCCATCAAAACACGCCGCATCGGCCCGCGAGATTACCGCATCGAGGTCGACGGCGTACGCATCGAGTCCCACATCGACCGCTTGGATCAGTTTGAATCCTGGCTCGTTGTCTTCGGCCGCAAATTCCACACCGTCTCGGTCAGCCAGGGAATAAGGTCCCGCATCGACGTGGACGGCGTGTCACATCAGGTGGACCGCGACGACGGAGGCGTGGTGCATGCTCCCGCTCCATCCGTGGTCGTTTCCATCGCGGTCAAGGTAGGCGACACCGTCGCTGTCGGCGACCGTCTCGCTGTGCTCGAAGCCATGAAAATGGAGACGCAGGTCGTCGCGCCTTTTTCCGGTAGGGTCCGGAAAATCATGATCATGCCGAATGTGCAGGTCGACGCCGGCGCTCCTCTTGTTCAGATCGAGGGCGCCGTTGGCGCCGACGCGACCGGACCACAAAAGCGCGTGGTCTTTGGCGAATCCCATACCTGGCGTGAAAATCGGGAAGCCTCCTGCATCGATACTCTCAAGGAGCTTCGCCAGGTCATGCTGGGATTTGACCTTGACCCGTCAGCTTCCGCTCGCCAGCTCGCAGCCTGGAGCCAGACCTGTCCTGCGCACGGCGACGACATCACTCAGCACGAGGACGAGATTCTCAGGATTTTTGTGGATGTCTGTTCGCTGTTTCATCGCGAACCGGATGTCAACCATCGCGCTTCTGGGGAAGAGCCCAGCGCCGAGTCGTATCTGTTCTCTTATCTGCGCCTGGTCGAGACCAATGCGGAAGGGCTTCCTCCTGCCTTTGTCGAAGCACTCCTCAGCGCTTTGGCGCACTATGGCGTGCGTGAACTCGATGGATCTTCTCGACTGAAAGAGACGTTGCTGTGGATTTGCAAATCGCACCAGCGAATGGCGGGTCAGGTCGCCTCGATTCTCGATATTCTCGAGCGGCGTCTGCGCCACGCCAAGGCTCCCGGACCACCCGCCAGCAGTTCCTTCCGGACGCTACTCGATCGCATCATCGCCATCACCCATGAAATCTATCCCTCGGTCAGCGATCTCGCGCGGGAGGTGCGCTATCGCTACTTCGATGAGCCGTTGCTTGAGCGTGCCCGGGATCAGGTTTTTCAGGAAGCAGAAGACCACCTCAACTATCTCGAGGCGCATTCCGACGCAGCGGATCGCCGTGCCCGGCTGCACGCGCTGATCGAGTGTCCTCAGTTGCTCGCGGGCCTGTTTGCCGCCCGCTTCCCATCCGCCGAACCCGCTTTATGCAGCACCATGCTCGAGGTGCTCACCTGGCGGTACTATCGCAATAGTGCGCTCGTGAACTCTCGTTCCTTGTCGGCTGAGGGGCATCCCTGTTTCTCGGCTGAATATGATGAAGAAGGCAAGCGCATTCATGTCTTTGCCACGTATTCCGAATGTAAGGGCCTACCTGCGGCGGCGCAGGCGCTGTTCGCTCTGATCGCGGAAGTTCCTGCCGATCACGACATCGTCATGGATTTTCACGTTTGCCATTCCGCAAAATTAGGCGACCCCGACGCGACGCAACGCGAAATTCAGGCCATGCTCAATCAGGTTGCGTTTCCCCGTCCCATCCGGCGCATCGTTGTGTCCGCCGCTGGTGCGAGCCAGAGCCCGCGCGTGAGCGGCCTGCAACATTTCACCTACCAGCTCAATGGCAATGCGTATCAGGAAGACCCGTTCTTCCGCGGCTTGCATCCCATGATGGGGAAGCGACTGCATCTCTGGCGCCTCGGCAATTTCAAGATCGATCGCGTGCCCTCGGTCGAAGATGTTTATCTCTTGCACGCCGTGGCCCGCGACAATCCCAAGGACGAGCGCCTGTTCGCCGCTGCCGAGGTTCGCGACGTCACTCCCGTGCGCGATGAAGCCGGGCGCATCGTGCAATTGCCGCATCTGGAACGCATGCTCATGGAAACCCTCGCGGCGATTCGCCTGTTTCAGTCGCGCCGCCGCCCCCAAGAGCGCCTCTACTGGAACCGTGTATTCCTCTATGTCTGGCCTTCGCTCAATCTGAAGCCGGAGGAATTGCGCAACATCGTCCGTCGCCTTTTTCCCGTCACGGAAGGCTTGGGCCTCGAACAAGTCGTGGTGCGCGCCCGCATCCCCAATCCCGCCACCGGAGAACTGCGCGATCTGGTCGTGCGCATTTCGAGCCCCGTGGGCAGTGGCTTGCTCATTACTTTCCGCCCGGCCGATAAACTCCTCGCGCTCAAACCGCTTTCCGAATACGACCAGAAAGTCGTTCGCGTCCGCCAGCGTGGCTTGGTCTACCCGTACGAAATCATCAAGATGCTTGCGCCCGCTCGCGAAGATGCGCGCAGCGAATTCCCCCCCGGCGATTTCGTCGAGTACGACCTCGACTCCGACCACAAACTCGTTCCCGTCGATCGTCCCTACGGCAAGAACCGCGCCAACATCATCGTCGGCGTGATCCGCAACTTCACCACGCGATACCCTGAAGGCATGGCCCGCGTCCTGCTCCTCGGAGATCCCAGCAGGGACCTTGGCGCGCTCGCTGAAACCGAGTGTCGCCTCATCAGTGCCGCACTCGACCTCGCAGAAGAGAAGGGCATCCCGGTGGAGTGGTTCCCCATCTCTGCCGGCGCCAAGATCTCCATGGAGAGCGGCGTCGAGAACATGGACTGGATCGCCCGCGTCCTTCGCCGTCTGATCGAATTCACGCAAGCCGGCGGCGAAGTGAATCTCCTCATCAACGGCATCAACGTAGGCGCACAGCCCTACTGGAACGCTGAAGCTACCATGTTGATGCACACCCGCGGCATTCTGATCATGACCCCGAAGGCCGCCATGGTCCTCACCGGCAAGCGCGCCCTCGATTACTCCGGCGGAATCTCCGCCGAAGACAATCAGGGAATCGGCGGCTACGACCGCATCATGGGAGTCAACGGCCAGGCCCAATACTGGGCAAGCGACATCAATGAAGCCTGCCATATTCTGTTCCGCCATTACGATCACACATACGTGAACCCGGGGGAGCGATTTCCGCGCCGCGCCGCCACCACCGATCCCATCACGCGCGACGTGCAGACGTTTCCTCACAACGAAAACGGCGAAGATGGTTTCGCGTATGTCGGCGAGATCTTGTCCGACGAAACCAACCCCGGCAGAAAGAAGCCTTTCGAAATTCGCAAAGTGATGATGGCGGCCGTCGACCAGGACCATCCTCCGCTGGAGCGCTGGGCAGGAATGCGAGCCGCCGAAACCGGTGTCGTATGGGACGCTCATCTCGGCGGTTATCCTGTGTGCCTCATCGGGATCGAATCGCGCTCGGTGCCCCGACTCGGATTTGTCCCCGCCGACGGCCCAGACCAGTGGTCTGCTGGAACCTTATTTCCTCAGTCGTCCAAGAAAGTGGCTCGTGCCATCAACGCCGCCAGCGGAAATCGCCCGGTCGTCGTCCTCGCCAATCTGTCCGGCTTTGACGGTTCACCGGAGTCCATGCGCCGGCTGCAACTCGAGTATGGCGCCGAGATTGGCAGAGCCGTGGTGAACTTCAAGGGCCCGATTGTATTTTGTGTGATATCTCGTTATCACGGCGGTGCTTACGTTGTGTTCTCCCGCGCCCTGAACAAGCAACTGGAGGTCGCCGCGTTGGAAGGAACCTACGCCTCCGTGATCGGCGGTGCCCCCGCTGCAGCAGTAGTTTTTGCCGGTGAAGTCGAGACTCGCAGCCGCAAAGACGAACGCCTCCAGGCTTTGAACCAGGCCATGCTCCAGGCGGATGCCGCCGAAAAAGGACGCCTGCGCTCCCAGTGGAACGAACTTCACGACCTCGTCTATTCCGAGAAACTAGGCGAAATGGCCAGCGAGTTTGACCGCGTGCACAGCGTGTTCCGTGCCCTGAGCGTGGGAGCCCTCGATCACATTATTCCGCCGGCAAATCTCCGTTCTTATCTCATCAACGCAGTCGAGCGGGGAATCCATCGCGAGGAGGAAGCCCTGGAGAAGGGAACGCTGGAGATCGTAGAAGCCGCGTAGCGGCGAAAGACTGCAGCCCACGGCGTAAGCCGTGGGTGCGCGTCCCACCGGCGAGCGAGCCCCGGAGGGGCGAAAGACCGGAGCCACTGACACCGCAATGGACCTTTACTGGCTGGAACAAACCGAATCCGACGTCCCCGCCAACAACAACTGGCTGAGTCCGCACGAAGCCGCCGCCCTCGCTGCCATGCGCTTTCTCAAGCGCCGCTCGGACTGGCGCCTCGGTCGCTGGACCGCGAAGCAGGCCCTCGCCGCCTGCCTCAACCTGTCGACAAATCTTCTCGCCCTCGCCGACCTCGAGATCCGCGCCGCATCGTCTGGCGCACCAGAAGTCTTTCTCCACGGCGAGCCGGCAGACATCGCCATCTCACTCAGTCATCGTGCGGGCACCGCCCTGTGCACGCTCGGACCACCCGGCAGCAACTTCGGTTGTGATCTGGAAATGGTCGAACCGCGCAGCGCCGCTTTCGTCGACGACTACTTCACCGCCGACGAGCAGGTGCTCATCGCGGACACCCCTCTGCCTGAACGCGCCCTGCTTCTGGCTCTGCTCTGGAGCGGCAAGGAAAGCGCGCTCAAAGCCCTGCGCGTCGGTCTTCGGCTCAATACCCGATGCATGAACGTGAAGCCATCCCCAACCTTGGGGACTCTCACCGAAGACTCCACCATTTGGCATCCCTTAAGCATTCGCTATTCAGGCGCACAGACCTTCAGCGGCTGGTGGCGGCGAGAAGCTGACTTAGTGCGCACAGTAGTCTCCGAGGCACCGCTTGGAGCCCTGCTTCCTGCACGAGAAACCAATGTCGTTGGAGTCTCCCTTCGCCAACAAACCGCGTAGGCCCTTGAGGGGACAATACTTTGCAGAGACCGCGTCGACGGGCACGAACATCCGACTCACGGTCCCGGCGGCTTCCGCAGTTCCGATTCCTCTGCCTGATGGCTTTCCACCGATAACTTCCGCAAAGACAACCTCTCATGGTGTGCCAGAAAAAGACCCAGCGGCACCACTGCCGCAAACGTCACCAGCCAGAGCAGGATCCCGCAACTGGCCGCCATCTCCGCAGGCACATCAAACACACTCGACAGGATCGCGACCGTGGCGATCTGCGAACCACCACCGACGGCCGGCAACTGCAGCAGCGAACCGACCATGCTGGCGAAGATCAGAATCAATAACTGCGAGACCGGAATCTCCAGCGCGTCCACTCCGTAGGAATGCGTCACTTCCTTGTACGCCAGTGCAATCAGATACCACATCCCCACCGATACCAGTGCCAGCCACAGCATCGACAACGGTCCGTGAATCGTGTTGAGGCCCATCCCGAACTCTCTCACCTTCTGCCCCAGCCGATGTCCCAGGTTCGAAGAGAGATGCGCAAACCGCTGTTCCACCCATTGCGCCGCGACCTCCACGTTGCGGCGGATTAGGACTGCCGCCACCGCGGTCCCCGCGACGATGGCTATCAGAAGAAAGCTAGCTTCCCGGAAGCTTCTGTAGAACTCAGGATGTGGAATGGAAGGCAATGCGCTCGGCAGAAAAATGGCCAGCGCGACCAGTACCGCGAACGCCCCAATGTCAAAGATCCGCTCCACAGCCCAAACGGCCAGCTGCGACGAAAAGGGAAGTTCGGTCCGCCGCGCGATCAGGTACGGCCGAATGAATTCCCCTGCCCGGCCCAGCAGTGCGATCCCCGCGAACCCAACCAGCGTCGGCGATACCAACTCCGCCACTGTTGTCTTGGGCCGGACCGGCTTCAGGAAAATCTTCCAGCGCAGCGCCCGCATCACATAGGCGATGTAAATGTACGCAATCCCGTACAGCACACGGATCTTCTTGATGCGATGCGTCTGGCCCCAGAACGTGCCCCAGTCAAAGCTCCGCCAGTGCCGGTATTGCAGGTAAACCAGAACGGCCAGGATGAGGAACACCACGACGCTGGCCAGAATTCGCTTCTTATCCATGAAGTGGGAAGTCTCCGCGCCGCGGCGCTCGCAACGCGCAGCGAGAAACGGCACCACCCAAGGTAAATGACCGAGCCCAAGGGGTCAAACAATCATGTGGCGACAGCCGCCTTCGGCTGTCGGTCGAGCAAAGCGAGACACTGGTTCTTGGTAAAGTGCGGAAATACTACAAAATGCGTCCACTACCGTGGAAGAGCGGCCCTTCTAGGGCCGCGTAAAGCATGAGGGATCAGTGTGGGCTTCAGCCCCTGGGTCGCTTGTTCGTGGATGGGCAGGTTTTTCCGCAACCTCTTAGAGCAGTTGGACTGAGCAGTGGTCGAAATAGCCTACTGCCTTGTCTGGGCCGAGCTTGTCTGGGCCGATCTCGCCTTCGCTTGAACCAGGCTGGAATCTTGCGCGTTGCTGCTAGTTGGACTCTTCGCGCTGGCGTGCTTCGCAGCGCCAGCTTTCGCTGCCGAGCTGGCAGCCGCCTTTTCTTGGGCGGCCTTCTTCTTATTAAAGTCCTTTACGATCCGCGCCACATACACCCGCGTCTCATGATACGGAGGCACGCCCCCGAACTGCTCTACCCGCTGTGGCCCCGCATTGTAAGCCGCTAGCGCCTTCACCAGATCAAAGTTGTAGCGCTCCAGAAGTTCCCGCAGATACTTCGTTCCACCCTCGACGTTCGCCTGCGGATCGAACGCATTCGGCACTCCCAACTGCGAAGCCGTCCCCGGCATCAACTGCATCAGCCCCTGCGCACCCTTCGGCGACACCGCCCGCACGTTAAACCCGCTCTCCGCCTTGATCACACTGTTCACGAGATCCGGATCCAGCCGGTACCTCCCGCTAGCCGAATTCACCACCTCATTCAGATCTAACGGACCCGAACTGGGTGTCCCATTTCTCGCGTATTTTGCGACAGAGCTTGCCCTGAGCTTGTCGAAGGGTGGGGATTTTCCGGAAGCCGAAAGCCGGGAGCCGGAAGCCGCTTCTTGCGGCGCTGCCTCAAAATGTTCAATCTCCGCCGTCTGCACATCCACGAAACTCGCCCCATCCGCCGTCACATACAAACGCGTAACATCACCGACAATCTCCCGTCGCTCATGCCGAATGGAGAACCCATTCTTCAACACCGCAACCTCACCGGCAAAGCAGGGAAGCGCCCCCACCGCGAGCACCGCGATGACCGCGATGACCGCAAAACGCACCCGAGTTTGACCCAACCAATTCATCCCAGCCTTGAAACTCGAAGCTCGTAACTCGAAGCTCGAAGCTTACGACCGAAGCCCCGCGGCGTCTAGCTTCCCATCCAGCGCCAAATCCACCGCCGCCGCAATCCCGCACGCATCGTTGCCCAGCGTCACCGTCCACCCCCGGCTACGCAACTCCTCGCACGCATTCCCCATGATAACCGGATGCCCCGCAAACTCAAGCATCTCAACATCATTATGGTTATCACCAACGGCCATGACCTCTTCGCGCCGGTACCCGCGATGCCCAGCCCACCGCTCCAGCGCATGTCCCTTGGAGCATCCCGCATTCAGCACGTCGATCATCGACAAATCCCGCTCCGGATACTCCGTGCGCAGCACGGTTACTGTCCCATCCATGCCCGCCCCTTCCAGCACCCGTAGCGTCCGGCTCATCCGCGCCATCGTCCCACAAAACATCGCCTGCACCGGATCGTTCACCAGCGCATCTTCGATTGGCACGATAAACTCGATGTACTCCATATTCTTCTCAAGCCAGCGCCGGATGCTCGCCCCCAATTCGTCCATCCTCTCCAGCACAATCGCGCCCTTGGTTTCCTGATCAAATGTCAGAACGGTATTCCCCCGGAACTCTTGCATCGCCCCGCAAAGCCTCCGGCAAGTCTCCGCCGGCATCAGATCGCGATGAAACGTCTCCCCCTCCAGCGACCGCGTCACCGCCCCGTTCGAACTGATCAGCCAAAGGTCGAACCCCAACTGCTTCGCGATAGGCAAGGCAAACGTATGCCTGCGCCCGGTCACGAGCACAATCTCGATCCCCGCCGCGTGCGCGCGCCGCAGCGCCATCAGATCGCAATCAGAAACCTGAAATTGTGGATTAAGCAGCGTGCCGTCGATGTCAGTCGCCAGCAGGCGGACGGAGGGCGTGGAAATCTTCACCCTTCATTTTAACATCGGACATGTGGGGACAGCCGCCCTCGGCTGTCCCTTCGAGCGAAGCTCGAAGCTCGACGATCGGCCGGTGGCCGAGGAACGCCTTACGTGGCCGGCAATCGTCCCAGCAGCGCACTGGCTTTGCGGAACCACGGGCGCTCCCGCCGCCGCAAATATCCCGGCATCGTCGGCTTCTTGTCGAGAATCTTCTGCGACCATACGCGGGCCTCAGCAGCGCGCCCCTGCGCCTGCAGAAACAGCGCGTAGTGGTAGTACGTCTCAGAGATGGTAGAAATCCGCGTCGCCTCGCGGAACATCGCATCTGCCTTCTCAATCTGTCCCGTCTGCGCGTAGGCCCAAGCCAGCAGTCCCTTGGCCCGGTGAAAGTCGTAATCTGGATCGGAACTGACGGCGCGCTCTAAGTCCGGCACCGCCGCCGCAAACTCTCCCAGTTCGACCTCCGCGACGCCGCGTCTGTAGAACGGATCGACATGGTCCGTCCGCGACGAAATCGCCTTGTCGAATGAATCCTTAGCTCGCGCGTAGTTCCCGTCGTCGATGTACAGCAACCCAAGCTCTTCGTAATTTCCCGCCGAAGGATTATCGAGGATCGTCCGCTCCAACTCCTGGATCCGCCTCCGCCGCGGAAAGACTTGAAACGAACCCCGCAGCAGCCCCGCATCCGGAATCACCTCCACGACGATATACACCAGCGCGCCGATCGGGTGAATCAGGATCACCCATATCCAGAAATAATCCGGTCGCCGCCGGATGAAGTGGACCAGAGCCACAATCCTGACCAGGATTCCCCACCACGAAAACGCAAAGAAAAGAAAGGATCCCATGGCTGAAATCGCACTATAGCATGCGCCACCCACCTTTTTCGGTGACGCCGTAATAACCAAAGTGCACTCAAGGAGGTCATGTGGCGCGGGCGCCCCCGCCCGCGTCTCGCCCCCACAGCAGCGCCAACCTCTCGATCCTCCACAGGACTTCGGCGGATCCTACAGATTTGGGGTCCCTATGCCCGGGCAATGCGTAAGCAAGGTGACGGTCCCGGAGGGACCAATGAAAATAGCCCGCCAGTTTACACGACAACGCCCCGTGTCCCGTAGGGACACCTGAAACCGCGGCTGGACTCACCCTTGACTCCCGCTTCGGAATCAAAGGCACTCGTCCCATCTGCTGAAACGCTTTCCCCTTGCCCGCCACTATACGAATACCAGCCTCCTCGCGGGGCGTCCCCTCGAATCGAAACACAATCAATCTGACGATGTGCGCACTGCGGACGCCCAGGTCAATCAAGGAGAAACTATGCCCACCAAGAAGAACCCCATTTCGCTCGCCAAGCTCCCTCCGGAGCAGGCGCGAGGCAACTTCCACATGTTGCTACTGGCGAATCCAAATTACTTCGGCAACCTGACGGAAAGCGAATTCGAGCCCGTCCTCTCCATCAGCGGCGACACTTCGTTTGAAGAGATCGGCTGCGTCGGATTCTCCGACGCTCTCAGCCGCCTCGAAGCGGTCGTCTCCATCAAGCAAGACGCCGGCTACGGCGGAGGACTATGCACAGCCGGTTCGCAGGAATACGTGCGTTTCTATCTGTCCTTCGACGGCGGGACTACATGGCAAGACCAGGGCGTCACCGGCTTCAATGCCCATGACATCGCCGGCACCAAGCCGCTGGAATATAGCGTGGCTCAGCCCATTTCCGTGGCAGAGGACTTCTGCTTCTTCGAGAACCTTCCGCAGGTGCGCGCCATTCTTTCCTGGAACTTCGTGCCTCCTGCCAACACTCCGGATTTCACCCCGGTCTTTGGCAACGTCGTCAACGTCACCATCCAGATTCCCGCATTTGAATTCATCATCCTCGCGGGATTACTGGAGAAGGCCAAGGTTCAGCTGCCCGCCAACTTCAAGAACGCCGTCAATCTGCAGCAGCAGATCCCGGCCGCTCCCAAGAAAGCCCTGAGCGCCGCCGAGATCGCCTCGTCTTACAAAGGCAAACCGGTCACGCCCGCGCGCTATCTCTATCCCGAGATTAAGAAGAGCAGTCAGAATCTCACCACGGTTGCCACATCGGCGGTCGCTTCTTCCGCTCTGTCGGCGAAGAAGTCGAAGAAGGCCTCGTTCATCCCGATTGACGTAAACCTCGCAGACGTCATCGCCGCAATTCTCGCGACCAGCGGCGATACCACCTACGAGGAACTGGATTGCGTCGGCCTCGACATCAATCGCAACACGCTCGTCGGCGTCGTCAAGGTGAAGCTGCCTTACGGATTCAACGGTGGCCTCTGCACCGCGGGCAGCGAAGAATACGTCGCGTTCTGGGTCGACTGGGGCTCCGGTTACGAATACGCCGGCACAGTCGCGCAGAACGTTCATGACATCGCTGGCGTTCCTGCCGGTGGTCTGGAGTACGCCGTTGTTTTGCCCGTCGATGTGGCGAGCCACCAGAAGCCCTGCAGCAGCGGTCCGCAGATCGTCAAGGTGCGCGCCATCCTGTCGTGGCAGACTCCGCCTTCCACCACGGATCCCAATTTCGTTCCGGTCTGGGGCAACCAGTCCGACGCGTTAGTGCAGCTCCCGGCCGGCGATCCGTTCGTCACTGGAACTCCCAACATCGGCATCATCGGCGGAATCGGCGTCGACCAGATCGACACCTTCTTCACCGGGATGACCAACCCGTTCGCCGTGTTCGCACTGACCGGCACCAACGCCGATCCGTGGATCGCCAGCCGGCAATGTCCCTTCGGCGGCCAGATTGTGATTCAGGGATTGCCCTCCATCGGTAACCGCTACCGCGTCTGGGTGCAGAAAGTCGGATCGCCTCTGCCCGTCGCGTTAACCGACCCGATCGTCACCACCGATATGTACGGCACGCCCACCACGCGCACTCCCGATGGCAGCGGCTTCTTCCCCTACCTCGACAACAGTCAGAACATCGACGACGTCCTCGCCTACTGGTACTCCTCAGGCGACGACCAGTGGTTCGTCTGGCTGGAATTGGCGGATGGAAGCGACACTGTTCTCGCGTCGACGACGAAGTACCTCATTCAACTCGACAACACAGCGCCCACGGTGGACATTCACATCGACATCGCCGGGGACTGCAAGCAGTTCACGCCGGGAACGATCATCAACGGTCACTTCGTGGCGCAGGACCTGCACTTCGGGGCCTTCGGTTTCGCGACGTTGCCTAGCTCGTTGTCGCCGAACGAACCAACGACAGCGACTCCGTCAACTTCGCAAACTGCTCCGGCGCCAGGAGACGCATGGCAACTCGATACCACCGGCATGAGCACTTGCGGCTACGTCGTGGAGGTCGGTGTCTCAGATAACACCATCGTCGGCAGCGGACCTGGTGGCCACAACGTCAACAACGCCCAGGTCGGCTTCTGCCTGGTGTCTGGAAGCTAAGTATGAGCGGGTGCCCCATCCTAACGTCGCGCAGTTTGCGACGTTAGGATGGGGATTTTGACTTTCGATTGCCGAAGCTACCGCTTCATTTCCCAGCCGCGTGATGGTCGTAGCTGATCACGCGCGTCACCTTCCACGCCCCGTCCTTGTACTGCCACAAATGAACGAACTGCCCTTCACCCACTCCTTCGGTGTCGTCGTGCCCGGGATGATGGAAGCGGTGCACGCCCGTCTCGACAAACCCGTAACCCTTCATGTGGTAGACCTTCAGCGTTCCCGGCACGAGTTCGCGCGTAACCTTGCCACAAATGTTTTTCTTGACGCTCTCGGTCAAGGCCGCTCTGCCCAGAGTGACGCCACCTTGATCGTGATAAAACTCGACATTCTCGTCGAAGAACGAAGCAAACTTCTCGAGATCGCAGTGGTTGTAGGAATCAAACAGTGCCGCATCGAGAGCGGCTCCAACGCGGTCGAGCTCCTCCTGATTCTGAATCTTCTCGAACGCCGGAACACTCTGTGCAGGCCCATTCTGTGCCCCCGCGTTGCCGAGGAATGAGAGAGGAATTGCCAGGAGCAACAGAATCGAGGACAGAGCCAGCCGTGGTTTCATGAGATCTCGCTTTCGAAAAAGATGGGTGAGGCAAGAGGAAGTACGGACGGGAACAGGGGAATGTTCCAATTGTTCCGAGGGTGCCCCATCCTTCTGGCGCCTTCTGCGAGAGGGTGGGGATTTTGACTTTTGATCGGTCAAAGAAAATCCCTGCCGAGAAGAAATAGTTCACCGTGCTACCCTGAAACTTCTTGTGCCCTCGGATATGAACCA
>Ga0265316_10003986_pt1 | contig 14786 bp, 13 predicted proteins | sample 4522metaG_FD_202092 | JGI IMG/M metagenome (GOLD analysis project Ga0265316, IMG submission 202092) | Rhizosphere microbial communities from Carex aquatilis grown in University of Washington, Seatle, WA, United States - 4-5-22 metaG | ecosystem: Host-associated > Plants > Roots > Rhizosphere >...
CGCCTTTTGCATCATCCGTTCCGCTTGGGAGACCAGCAAGTTGAACGGCCTCAATCCTTTCAACACCCTCAGGCTGGCGTTCGAGGGTTGGTAGTCACCAAGGGGTTATGACCAAAAGTCGCAGAGCTGTGCCGGATGTTCATCACCCGTTACGAATCCCTATAAGGGGTTATGACGATTCCAGGATGGATTGCGAAACGCCGGCCACATCGTGTTACGAATCCCTATAAGGGGTTATGACGGTCGAGTTCAGGTAGTAGGGCAGGAAATCCGCTTCCGTTACGAATCCCTATAAGGGGTTATGACGGGGTAGGCATCCAATCCGCGATGGCGAGAGCGACCGGTTACGAATCCCTATAAGCGGTTATGACGGCAGAAGGAGCAAGCGGGGCCGGAAGGACGGGCGGGTTACGAATCCCTATAAGGGGTTATGACTTGACAAGATCGGGGTCAGGTCTTGCATTGACGCATCCCGAAACGTGCAGGGGTGCGGCAAGCAGACAAACGCTATTCGTTAATTTCTTCAAAATGGATAACAGAAAATGCAAGAACAAGAGATGGAATATGCTGGCTTCTGGATTCGCACATGGGCGACAATCATTGATAATATATTGATATCCATGATTACTACTCCACTGCTGCTTGCTATCTATGGGCCAGGTTATTATAAATCCGACAACCCGAATTCAATTGACGACCCTGTTTACTATATAACTACATGGGTTATCCCTGCAATTGCAGTAATCGCATTCTGGATTACTAAACAAGCAACGCCTGGAAAAATGGCTATTTCAGCAAAAATTGTCGATGCGAGATCTGGGAATGCGCCAAATACAGGGCAATTGATCGGTCGTTATTTTGGTTATTTCCTATCTGCTTTGCCCTTGGGCTTAGGTTTTTTTTGGGTAGCCTTTGACGGGAAAAAGCAAGGTTGGCATGACAAACTCGCAGGTACTGTCGTCGTTCGGCACAGACAGCAGAACGCAGACGTAAGCCGCTACCACGTAGCGATGAATACACCGCAAAACGAGGCGATCAAAACTCCGCAAACGGTAGCGAAGAAAACTTCGCCCGGAAAACTCATCGCCACCCTAGGCTGTGGAGTGCTTTTCTTAGCCATGGCAGTCGGCGGCGTCCGTTGGTTGGGTCAATTTGCAGGCCCGTCCAAGGAGGCACTGGAGGCGGCACGGGAGCTCGGGCGGCGGGAGGGGGCTGATCTCGATGAGGCCAGGTGCATGGCTGCTGCCATCGAGCGCCGCCGCCAGGATTCGCAGAACAGTTCCGCGCCTGCCCCTGATAACATCGCCCGGCTTTACGGTTGCCTTGTCAACAGCCAAGTATCAACAGACTTTTGCGACGACGTGCCGCCGAGGGAAAATCCCTTCCAGACCGCTTTCTGGGTTAAGAGCCACTGCAACAACACACCCAGCTTCTTAGATCCCTCCTGCGACCAGATGTTCAAGACAGTAGCGGATTACTGTTCCTCGCCGAAGCGAAGAGCCAAGTTGAAATGCCCGGCCGCGCGGGTGTAGGCGAGGCGTCAGGCACTGCCGATCAGCTCGACGGCGGGCGTGTGGTCGCAGGTCAAGACCATCGGCGAAAGAATCCTGGCGACCCCGGCGCGGCGCATCTGCTCGAACGCGCCGCAGACGCCCAGGGCGAACACATGCCGGTCGAGCTGCTCGATGGAGCAGGAAAACGACGGGGCCGGGCTTTCGGCGGCCATGAGCTGGACCACCACCGCCAGCACGTCGGAAAACAGGCGCGGGTCAATTTCCCTGCCGAGCCTGCTATAGCCGTCGATGGCATCGACGAGGAAGCCCAGGTCGTCTTCGCCGAGGGCGGCCAGCCACGGCGCGAGGGGGTAGGGCTCCCCGGAGCCCGCCAGGAACTCGCGCAGGTTGTTCGAATAATGGAAGGGTTCCCGGTCGTTTTCTCGGTGCATCAAACTGCCTTCGGATCGGTCGGTCTTGGCGGACGCCAGGCCCTGCCCCGGGCCATGGCAATGTCTGGCGGGTTGCGGCGCGGCCAAGCTCCTTTGGCGTCCCGCCGACCCGGCCTCGGGGCGCGTGGAGCCCTCCTGCCGGCGCGCACCCGCCCGCCTCGGCGGCCAGGCCTGCCATTGTACGGAAAACCGGGCGGGCCTTGGGCTGTTTTTACGGGCTGGCCGCCGGGGCGCGGCTTGCTTCTGCGCTCCTGGCCGGGGGGCGGCCTTTCCGCCGGCGGCGGATCGCGGGCCTTTGGTCATGGCCGCTCCCCGCTGCCGCGGCAGGCGGAAGACGGGTATACTCGGCGGGCAACGCCGCCGCGGCAATGGCCGGTTGGCTTGGCTGAGCCGCCCTAGGCATCTTATATTTCTACGTCTGTTTCGTAGCATAAAGCAGACCGATGGTTTAGTGGGCGACGGGATGCGCTGGAGGGTTGCCGACACCCGATAAAGCAAAGGTGTAAAAATTGGCAGGGCATTAAGTTCTCAGGGATCGAGGGTTTTGTGATAATGGCAGAAAACGGATTTCCTTTATGTCCCTTGATCCCCAAACCAGCAAAAAGCTGAAACACCTCATCCGCCATCTATTCGAGCACCAGCCTGAGCGCAGAGGCCGTGTAGGAGCTGCATTGGGAATGGGATGTCGGGTATTGGATCAAATCGATTGGCAGGGGGCCGTTGATCCTTTCCTAAACGAACTCTTCGAAAAACTCTGCGATTTCAGCGAGATTCACCAACGGCCAGTTTCAGGCCTTCATCGACGACCCGGAAGGCTATGCCAACCCGGTTTGGTGGGAGGGACTGGCGCAACGCCACGAACAGCCTGCCGAACCCCGTTGGGACTATGCCAACCACCCACGCGAGAAGGTGAGCCGGTACGAGGCCGTGGCGTACAGCCGCTGGTTGAGTGCGCAGCTTGATGCCGACATAACACTGCCCACCGAGCAGGAGTGGGAAAAGGCGGCACGAAGCGCACAGGGTCTTGAGTTTCCCTGGGGAGAATTCAAATCAGCCTTTGCCAATATTAATGAGACTTGGGGCAAGGTTGGGCCACATAATCTGGCGCAGACCTCAGCCGTCGGCAGTTATCCTCAAGGTAAATCGCCCTATGGCATATTGGATATGGCCGGCAATGTTTGGGAATGGTGCTTGAACGAGTACAAGAAGCCCCAACGCACAGGGACAAAAGGCAAAGCGGATCGGGTCATGCGGGGCGGTGCTTGGGACGGCAACCGAGATCTCGCGCGCTGTGCCTATCGCGTCGGGCTTCCTCCCGGCAGCCGCAGCAATGTCCTCGGTTTTCGGTTGGTGTTGCGTTCCCCCCTGTTTCTTCGCAGGCGCTTGGTGGCTGCGGCCTTGGAAGGCTCGCCCCGCGCCCAAACCATTTTGGGCGGCATTGATTTTGAGGGTAACGCCCGTGGCGCGGCGGTGGAAGTGGTTAAGGCACTGGGCGATTTTGGCCAGGTGGTTTATGGCAAAGAAGCCCTCGGCGTGTTCTTGGGCTATGTGCAAAGCCTTTGCGGGGATGAACAGGCGGCGTTCATTGCCGAGTTATTTTCGGCCTATCCCTTCCACGCGGCGGGTGCGAGGCGGGACCGGCCCATTTCTCGATGGCGCGGTTCCGAAAGCCCGGAAGCCATTCGCGAGAAAATCATCGGCGAGAACACCCTCAAAGATATTCGCTTCCTCGAACTGGCCCTGCAAGCGGCCAAGGCGGTGGTGAGGATCGGCCTGCCTAATGATGAAGCCGGTTCGGGTTTTATGGTGCCCCCTAACTTATTGATGACGGCCAACCATGTGATCGGCAGCGAAGAGGAAGCGCATGGGGCGGAATTTTGGTTTAACTACGAATTGGATAGCGCCGGCAAGCCCCGTGAGACGGTGTTGGTCAAGGCAGGTGCGCTGCTGCATAACCATCGCGAACTGGATTACTCGCTTGTGGAGCTCGCTGACCCGCCCGATTTCGGCCCGCCCTTGCGTTTGCGACCTCCTGTGCCCAACAATGACCAGCGGGTCAGCATCATCCAGCACCCCGGCGGGCATTTGAAGAAAATCTCCATGCAGAACAATTTCGTGGCCTATTCCGACCGCCAAGTGATCCAATACACCACGGCCACGACCAAAGGCTCTTCCGGTTCGCCGGTGTTCAATGATGCCTTTGAAGTCATCGCCATCCACACCAAACGCCGGCACCAGCATGTTTGCCGTGCTGGAAGACCTGAAAGCCAACGCGCCGGAAATTTATGCCCAAATCATGGGTTAGTCCGGGTGGGCAGGTGCTTCATCCCTGCCCACCAATCACAGCTTTCGAGGAATGGTGGGCAGAGAAGCCTGTCCTGAGCGAAGTCGAAGGGAATCTGCCCCACCCAGCAGATTCTGTTTCAGCCCCCCAATAAGCCAAGGACGCTGGCATCTCGGCTGGCCTTGGTGGCAAGGTTTGGCACCAAACCATAGGCTTGGGCAATGGCGGCGCTGAAGGCTGAAAGCGCGTTGAGTTCTGCCGCGTCGATGGCCCGATAGCTGGTTACTGCCGGCGGCACGGGCTGAATGCCAACACGTTCTCGGGGCGGCTGCGGGATTACCGGTCGCTCCCCGAAGCCGCCGCGCCCGCGTTGGTCCCCGTCCGGCTGGCGGCGGCGGAGCCTCCGGCCGCGCCCGCCGCGCCGCTGGTGCTGCGCACAGCCTCGGGCCACCGGCTGGAGCTGCCCGCCTCGGCGGAGCCGCGCTGGGTGGCAGAGCTGCTGCGGTGCCTGGGTTGATCGCGCCGGGCCGGATTCTGGCGGTCGTCGCGCCGGTGGACATGCGCCTGGGCGCGGACGGGCTGTCCTTGAAACTCCAGGCCTTGGGCGCGGATCCCTTCGACGGCAGCGCTTATCTGTTCACGAACCAACGCGGCGACCGGCTGAAGGTTTTGGCCTGGGACGGCAACGGCGTCTGGCTGTGCCAGCGCCGCCTGCACTGGGGCCGTTTCATCTGGCCCAGGCCCGGCGGCAGCTTCCTTGCCCTGACGCCCGCGCAGTGGCAATGGCTGGTGGCGGGGGCGGACTGGCAGCGCCTGGAGGCGGCCTTGCCGGACAGGGCGAGGCTTTGAAACGACCCGCCAAAATCCATTAAAACCCTTGAAAATAAAGGCTTATGGCCGGTTTCCATGGTATGATGCCGCCATGGATCCCAAGCCCGGCCCGACCCTTCCCTATGCCACTCCGCCCGCTTCGGGCGCGGCGTCCCTGTCCCCGGAAGACATCGAAAAACTGGTCGGCGAACTGGCCTCCCTGCGCCAAGCCCTCGCCCACAAGGACGCGGCGCTGAACGCGGCGAACCTCAAAATCCAGGCCCTGGCCCTCGAACCCGCCCACCACAAGCGCATGCGCTTCGGCCAGAGGAGCGAGGCGCTGGCCGCCGCCGGGCAGCGCGAGCTGTTCGAGGAGACGGTGGTGGCCGACCTGGCCGCCATCGGGGCGGAGTTGGAGGAGGCCCGCCACGCCCTCAACCCGAAGACCCCCCGGAAACCCCGCGCCCGCGCCGGGCGGCAGCCGTTGCCCGCCCACCTGCCGCGCGTCGAACACCGCCACGAGCCCGAGTCCTGCGCCTGCGGCCAGTGCGGCGGCCAGCTGACCAAAATCGGCGAGGACGCCAACCGGGCCGGGAAAGACCATTCGGCGGAGAACCTGGCGGCGGTCAGGCGCATATCGCTCAATGTCATCCGCCACAATGACCCTGGCTCCAAGGTCAGCCTGCGCCGGCGCAAACGCCTCGCCTCGCTCAATGACGACTACCGGCTTCGGCTGATATTCGGAGAGCCATCCTCATAGCGCGATTGCCCTGTGCTTGGCAGGCCCCACAATGACCAACCAGCCGACTATCCTTGTCGTGCAGGTCGCCTTAGCAAAGATCGGCGACGGCCTAGTATGCTGGTCTCCCAAGCCCTCAAAGTGTCCCAGTAACGACTTCTTCAGCTTCGGTTTCTACCAGGTCATAGCAAGCTGTAAAGAGGGCCCTCGAAAAGCGACTCCAGCAAGACCCGGTTTTATAGTCCGAGATTGTATTCGAGAGGATAGAAGCCCAAGTGCGGCGGCTCCCCCTCAAGACATGCCTCGTCGGGGGAGGCAACCCTTTTCAGTCATCGTGTCCAGTCCGTGCTATTGCGGCTGGGATTTAACCCGGGTCAACCGCCACGAAGACCATGCCATCCCGGCGCTGAACCAGCAGTGCCACTTGCTTGCGCGCTTTGGCGACTTGTTCATGCAATTGGTCGCTGTTTGACACGGGATGGCCGTTGATGGCGAGCACGACATCCCCCGGCACAATGCCAGCCTGCGCAGAAGGCCCACTGGCTTGCTCCACCATCAGGCCACCTGCGCCATTTGCAGCTCCGTTTTCCATGGATGCGATGGCGCGGGTGACCAATCCGAGTCGGCTTTCAGAGGCACCTGCCTCAGCCAATGCTTGCCGCTGGCCGTCTTGGGCCTCATTGACCGTCATCCTAATCAGTTTGGATTCTCCATTGCGCCACAGCGTGAGTGTGGCTTGCGAGCCCGGCTTTAAATCCGAGACCAATGGCCCCATCTGTGAAGGGTCAAGAATGTCCACATTGTCTAGCTTGAGAATGATGTCCCCAGACCGGATGCCCGATTTGGCGGCCGAGCCATCATCAGCGGTGGAGACCACCAGGACACCGAAAGGCTTCGCCAGTCCAAAGGCATCGGCCAAAGGCTGGGTCAGCTCTTGGACTCCCACACCCAGACGCCCACGGCTGACCCTGCCGTTGCTGAGAAGCTGCCGCCCGACCTTGAGGGCGACGTCGATGGGTATGGCGAATGACAGGCCCTGGTAACCCCCGCTTTGGGTGTAGATTTGCGCGTTGATGCCGATGACTTCACCCTTGGCGTTAAACAGCGGGCCGCCCGAACTGCCGGGGTTCACCGCGACATCTGTTTGAATAAACGGCACATACCCTTCGTCAGGCAGGGTGCGGGATTTGCCCGAGATAATGCCGACGGTGGCGCTGTTTACAAATCCGTAAGGCGAACCTATCGCCAAGACCCAATCACCCACGGCTGCTTGCGAGGGGTCGCCGAAATGTGCGGATGGAAGGTTTATGGCCTCGATCTTCAACACCGCTGTGTCGGTGGCCCGGTCGACGCCAATCAATTTGGCTTTGAATTCCCGTTTGTCGGTCAGCTTGACTGTCACCTCTGAAGCCTCTGCCACCACATGGGCATTGGTGATGATGGCCCCGTCCTCGCTGATAATGAGACCCGAACCTAAGCTCTGGTCCGGCAGCCTTGTCAGTTGGCCGGAAGGAGGAGATGGATACGGCGAACCTGGATAGGGAGCGTTTTGAGGCCCAGCCGGGGCTTTGGCCAAACTTTTTGCGGTGATGTTCACCACGGTAGGGCCATTTTGAGCCACCAACGCTGAAAAATTTGGCAGTATGGCTCCCTGCCTTTGCAGGTCATCCCGACTGGTTCGGGATGGGACGGATTGCTCGTCAACAGACTGGGCAGTGGTTGGAATGGCTTGGAGTTTCCACAGCAGGCAGGCATTGGCACCGACCCCTAGAGCAAGCAAGCCAATTAAAACCTGGGCAAGCGATTTCTTATTCATTATTTTGAACTGATTCAATCACAGGGGAAATGATCGCCATTCAAAGGGCGAGGAATGAGGGAATCGGGGGGCTTCCAGGTTTTTGGAAGTGTCAACTGGGTTTTAAAAAATCATCATCTTCCCATTGAGGATCGGAGGGATCGAGGGTGGCATCGTAGTTCAGCATGATATAAACCGTGATGCCTATAATCAGAACAAAATGCAGTATGATTGACATGGCTTTAACCTCTTTGGATCTGATGCCTGAAAAATCCTGTGAATCCCGTCCCTGTGACAAAATCGTAAGAACTGGCTTAACCTAAACACACCGTCCAAACCGAACCCTGCGATGCCGGGTGGTTGGGCCAGGTTCAAACCCTGGCGAGAAACCGGCATGGTGTTGGACATCCAATCCTGGGCGGATACTTTGGGGCAAGGCTTGGTTAAATTGGGTTAGAAAAATGTAAATCTGTGTAAAGCCGAAGTTTCAGGTAATGCCCTTGCGGGATCCATTCGGTATGATCTTTTCCCATCAACAAACGAGGTGGCACATGAAACTGCTTTTGGTGGACGACGATGTCGAACTCGCCGAAATTCTGGGGGACTATCTGGGGCAGGAAGGCTTCGAGGTGAGCCTGGCCCATGACGGCGAGGCAGGCGTCGCCTTGGCCTTGACCGGCCATTACGCGCTGGTGGTCTTGGATGTGATGATGCCGAAGATGAACGGCATCGAGGCCTTGGGCCGCATCCGCATGAACAGCCGCGTCCCGGTGTTGATGCTGACGGCCAAAGGCGATGACCTGGATCGCATCACCGGGCTGGAACTGGGCGCGGACGACTATGTGCCCAAACCTTGCACCCCCCGCGAACTGCTGGCGCGGATTCGCGCCATCCTCAGGCGCAGCCAAGCACGCCCCCTCCAAGCCGCTGCCGAATCCTTGACGGTTGGGCCTTTGACCGTCTATCCCGCCAAGCGCAGCGCCACCTGGAAAGGGGCGCCTTTGGACCTGACCAGCACGGAGTTCAACCTGCTCGAAGTCCTTGCCCGCCACGCGGGCCAGCCGGTCACTAAAGCCGAGTTGTCCGAGTCAGGTTTGGGCCGGCCTTTAGCCCGCTATGACCGCAGCATTGATGTGCACATGAGCAGCGTCCGCCAGAAGCTTCGGGCCGACAAAGAATTCATCCTGACCGTGCGCGGCAAGGGCTATCAACTGGCCAAGGAATAGCCCTATGGGACGCTTGTTCTGGAAAATATTCTTTGCCTTTTGGCTGGCCCAACTGGCCGCCGGCGCAGGCACTGGCACACTGATTTGGTTGCACCATAAAACCTTGGATCAGACCGGGCCGCAGCCTCCGTCCGGCGGGCCGCCTCTGCCGGGCGGCTTTCCTGCGGACGGAACGCCCGGCATGATTCCGCCCGGCAAACCACCCGGCCCGCCGCCGCCGATGTTCCTGATCGCCACAGGGCTTTTGGCAAGCCTGCTGTTCAGTGCTTGGCTGGCTTGGTATTTATCCAGGCCGATCCACCATCTGCGTCGGGCTTTCGACGCGCTGGCCGATGGCAAGCTAGACACCCGCATCGGGCCGTTGATGAGCAAGCGGCGGGACGAATTGTCGGATCTGGGCCGGAATTTCGATCACATGGCGGGGCGGATCGGGGCTTTGGTCGAGGCGCAGCGGCGCTTATTGCATGATGTCTCCCACGAGTTGCGCTCTCCCTTGGCCCGCATGCAAGCCGCCATCGGCCTGCTGAGGCAGCAGCCCGACAAGGTCCCCGCCACGGCGGAACGCATCGAGCGCGAATCGGTGCGGTTGGATCATCTGGTGGAGGAATTGTTGACCTTGTCCCGCCTGGAAGCCGGGGTGCCGGGCAACCGGGAGGAGGACATTCCCATGGCCGCCCTCCTGGCCGAGATTGTGGAAGATGCCCGCTTCGAGGCCGAAGCCAAGGCCATACGGATTGTCTGCGACTTTACCGAGGAGGTGCTTGTCCGGGGGCAGGCGGAACTGATTCACCGCGCCATCGAGAACATCATCCGCAACGCCATCCGGCACAGCCCCCCCGAAGGCTTGGTCGTGATCAGAGGCAGCCTAGACCCGGCCCGCCGTCGCTTGCACCTTGGCGTGTGCGATGAAGGACGGGGGGTGCTTGAAACCCAATTGTCTGACATCTTCGAACCTTTCTTCAAAGGCGAAGACCTGCCCAGCAAAAGCGGGGCGGGGCTGGGTTTGGCCATCGCCCGCCGGGCTGTTGAGGCCCATGGCGGAACCATCCAAGCCAGCAACAAGGCCGAGGGGGGCTTGTGCGTGGAAATCCAATTGCCGGTGCCGGGTTGATCGGGCGCCAAAGGAAGCCGCCCTTGAGATGGAAGCAACCGTTCGATCCGGACGCGATGGCCGGATAGCCTCATTGTGCCTCTGGCCGCTCCCAGCCACCGCCCAGTGCCTTGTATAAAGCGACTAGATCGGTCGAGGCCTGGGCCTCGCTCTCCACTAGGCTGTTTTGGTTCTGGTAAAGCGTCTGCTGGGTTTGCAGCACGTCCAGGAAGGTGGTCAGCCCGCGCCGATAGCGGTCGGTGGCCAGTTCCAACGCACTCTGGCTGGCTTCCACGGCCTTGAGTAGGCTGCCACGCCGCTTCTGCCCGCCTGCATAGGCGACCAATGCTTCCTCGACTTCCTTGAAGGCGTTCAACACTGAGGATTGATAATCCAGAAGCGATTGATCGCGCTGCGCTTCCTTGCCTTCCACATTGGCGCTGAGTTTTCCCCAGTTGAACAGCGGCAGGCTGGCGGAGGAGGCCAGGGACCAGGATTTCCCCACCGGTGTGAAGTCGGCCATGTTGAGGTTCTGCAATCCCAGGAAGGCGGTCAGGCTCACCTTGGGGTACATGTCCGCGACCGCCGCCCCGACCTTGGCGTTGGCCTCCGCCACCTGCCGCTCGGCGCGGCGGATGTCCGGGCGGCGGCGCAACAGTTCCGAGGGCAGGTCAGTCCCAGGTTCCCTGTCGGCCACCGGCACCGGGCCTTCCCGCTGAAACCGCCTAGACAGCGCGCCGGGTTCCTTGCCCAGCAGCACCGCCAGGGCGTACATCGCTTGCTTGGCCGCCGCCTCGTACCCTGGAAGCTTGGCTTCCGTGTTGTCGAGTTGGGATTCCTGCTGGGCCACGTCCAGTTCGCTGACCAGCCCCATGCGCAGGCGCTCGCGGGTCAAGGCCAGGGTTTCAGCCTGCGCCGCTAGGTTGGCGCGGGTCACCGCGGCCCGCTGCTGGTTGGCCCGCAGTTCGATGTAATCGCGTGCCACCTCGGCCACGAGGCTGACCTGCGCATCGCGCAGGTTTTCCCTTTCCGCCTCCGCCGCCGCTTGCGCCGCTTCGACCGAACGGCGGATGCCGCCGAAAATATCCAGTTCCCAACTGGCGTCAAAGCCCGCTTGGAGGATATTGCTAATCTGGCTGCTGCCGCTGCCGAAATAGCCGCCCGCCGGGTTGGCGGTGCTGGCGCCGCCTAAAGAAAAGCTGTTCAGGCGGCGGTTGGCATTGCTGTTGGCCTTCAATTGGGGCAATCCCGCCGCCGCGTTGTAGGTGACTTGGCTTCGGGCCTCGACGATCCGCGCCGCCGCCTTCTTCAAACCCAGGTTGGCCGCGAGGGCTTCCGCGACCAGACGGTCAAGCTCGGGAGCTTGGAACGTCTTCCACCACTGCGCCAGGTCCTCCCCGCTCTTGCCTGTTTTCGTGGCGCCCTGCCAATCGCTGGGGATGCGCACTTCGGGCCGGACGTAATCCGGCCCCACCGCCGCGCAGCCTGCAAGGGTAAGCTCGGCTATCAGAACCGCTATAGCCGCCGGTCGCGGGCTGAAGCCCGCTCCTATCCCCATACTCATGATTGCGGTCTCACAGGCTGATCCGTCTTTGTCGCGGCCTTGCCTTCTGGTATCTCGATGAACACATCCACCTGCTGGCCGACATAGACCGGCAGGGTGTCGCGTTCGAAGCGGTAGATCACCTGCAAGACCCGCGTATCCACCCGTTCGTCGCTGGCCCCGGTCAGAGATTTTTTGGGCGTGACATAAGGCTCCACCCTGACAAAACCGAGTTTGGTGTTGATGTCGCGGTTGCCGCGCAGGAAGGCGGTGGCTCTGGCACCGTTGCGGAAGCGCCAAGCGTCGTTCTCGTCGATGTCGGCGCGAATATGCGGGCTGTCGAGCTTGCCCAGCCGCAGCAGCGGCGTGGACAAAGTGCCCGAGGCCGCATACTCGCCCACCCGCACATTCACTTGCAGGATTTCGCCATCGATGGGCGAACGCACCACCAAGCGTTCCAGGTCGTTCTGGGTGTTGCGCGATTCAGCGGCGGCGACCGTCTCGGCGGCTTTGGCGCTGTCCAGTTTGGCATCCGCCAACAGTTCGGCGTGGCGACGCTTCTGCACCTCGTCCACGCTGACGGCGCGGGGATTGCCGTCCTTCACCAGGGCATACTGAGTCCGGTAGTCCTCCAAGGCGATGCGGGCTTGCCGCACGGCGGCCTTCGCTTCCAGAAGCTTGGCACGCCTAAGCTCCAGGGCGGAGCGGTATTCCCGGTCGTCGATCTCGAACAGGGATTGGCCTTTCTTGACCTTATCGCCCACTTTCACCTGCACGGATTTGACGATGCCGGGGAGCGAGGTGCCCAGGCTGATGTTGTCGGTGCTGGCCTCGACGATGCCGGACGCGCCGATATACCTGGCGTAAGGGGCTTGGGCCGGCAGCGCCAAGGGCTTGGCAGGCATCGGCGGGGCATGGGAGCGCACCGCCACGATTGAGGCTAACAGCAGGCCAGAGGCGGCTAACAGCGGGAGGATTTTGTTTTTAAATTTCATGGTTCAGTCCTTGCGTTGCTCGACCCGCTCGATGCGCCCGTCGTCCATATGGGCGATGCGGTCGGCGAAATCGAAGATGCGGGCGTCGTGGGTCACGATGACCAGCGCCCGGTTTTGGCTCACCACCAAGGCTTTGAGCATCGCCATGACTTTGTGGCCAGTGTCGTGGTCGAGGGCGCTGGTGGGTTCGTCGCAGACCACCAGGCGAGGCCCATGCACCAAGGCGCGGGCGATGGCGACCCGTTGCTGCTGGCCCCCGGAAAGCTGGCCGGGCAGCGCCTGCTCCCGTCCCTCCAGACCCACGTCCCGAAGGCTCAAGGCGGCGCGGCGCAGGGCTTCGGCTTCCCGGACGCCATTGATGAGGAGGGGCACGGCGACATTTTCGGCGGCGCCCAGGGTCGGAATCAGGTTGAAGGATTGGAAGACGAAGCCCACCTCCTGGCCCCGGAAAACGACCCGCCGCTTGCCGGTCAGCTCGGCGAGGCTTTGCCCGAACAGCGCACACTCGCCGCCGTCCGGTTCGAGAATGCCGGCGATGACCGAAATCAACGTGGTCTTGCCGCAGCCGGAGGGTCCGACCAGCATCAGCAACTCGCCCGTGCGGACATCCAGGTCGATGCCTCGCAAGGCCGGCACCGCCGTGTCGCCCTGCCCGTAGGTCTTGGCGACGGCGCGGCAACGCACGGCAAGGGAGTTTAAAGCATCAATCGCCATGGCCTAGCCCTTGAACACCGTCGCCGGTTCCAGCCGGAACACCTTGCGCAGGCTGAAAAAGGCCGCAAGCAGGCAGATCATCAACACCGCCGAGCCGCTGCCCAGCAGCAGTTGCCAGGACAGTTGCAAGCCGGGGCCGCCCCCGCCTGCCGAAGCAATCGCGAACAGCGCCGACAAGCCCGCGCCCAGACCGAAGCCGACGAAGCCCACCAGTAGCGCCTGCAACAGGATCATCCGCAGCAACATCCGGTCGGTCGCGCCCATGGCCTTGAACACGCCGAAATGGCGCAGATTGTCCAAGGTGAAGTTGTAGAAGATCTGGCCGGTGACGGCGGTGCCGACTACGAAGCCGACGACTACCATGAAGCCGAAGTTCATCAAGATGCCGGTGTTCTTCAAGAAGTAATCCAAGGATTTGCGCTTGAACTCGTCCGCCGTGTAGGCCGTCAGCCCCGTGGCCTGCGTGATCCGCCCTGCGACTTCGGCGGGCTCTTCGCCCGGTTTGGCCTTCGCCAGCACGAAGGACAGGAGCTTGCGCTCGTTCAGCGAATACGCCTTGGCGCGGCTGTAGGTGGTGTAGAGGATCGGCATGGACTGGAAGGTCGGCGTGGCGCGGGCGATGCCCACCACCTCGGCCCGGTGTTCGTTGATCTCGATGACCGTGCCCACCGTCAACGGCATGGATGCCCCGCCGCCCGGCCCGGCCAGCCGGCCCGAGGCACCGGCCTCGTCCACGACCACCGCGTCGGGCCGGGTGAGGTCGGCCAAACTCCCAGCCAGCAGTTCCCCCGGCGCGCCGATCAGGGTGGCGTCGTCAAAGCCGATCAGGTTGGAGTTGACGGTTTCGCCATTGGCGAGTCTGGCCCGTTGGCTGCCCTTGTACAACGGCACGGCCCATTCCACGCCCGGCACGCCGCGCACCCGGTAAATCTCGGTATCCAGCATCGGCCTCATATCGTCGATGAACTGTACCTTGGGATCCATGACCCAGATGTCCGGTAGCGGGATGTCGGTGATGAAGCTGTAAGTGCGGGACAGGATGGACAGCATGATGCCGGGCTGCTGGATCATGATCAGCGAAGCGAGGGCGATGCCGGACACGATGCCAAAGTACTTGCCCTTATCGCCCAGCAGCATTTTCAATGCGAGCTTGTTCATCTCAGCGTTTGGGGAAACGCGCCTTGAAATCGGCCAAATTCGCCTGAACCTGGGTCTGCTGCCCGGGCGTCAGCGTTTCATAGATGGCGTGATCCATCCGCGCATGGAGAATCGCCAACTCCGCCATGGTTCTAGCATTGGCCTCGGCCAGCGCCTTGGCTTTGTCCTCGCTGTAGCCGGTGGTGAACGCGAGTTGGCGCAATTCCTCGTGGTGTTTGCCACTCGCCTCGGCTTTCGCGCGGAGCTCGTCGCCCGGGGTTTTTAGGATATCGGTGATCTTGACGCGCTGGGCCTCAGTCAGGCTCAAGCCATCCAGATAGGGCGGCAGCCGGTCGGCCGGGAAAGGCGCGTGCTTGCCCACGGGCGGAGGCGGAAGCTCGAACATGCTCGGCGAACATCCGCCCGGCTCGCCCGTTGCCGCCAATGGCAGGCCGAGCAGTAAGCCGCAGAAGAACATGGAATGGAGGCTGTATCGGGGTTTCATGGC
>Ga0265316_10003987_pt1 | contig 14781 bp, 17 predicted proteins | sample 4522metaG_FD_202092 | JGI IMG/M metagenome (GOLD analysis project Ga0265316, IMG submission 202092) | Rhizosphere microbial communities from Carex aquatilis grown in University of Washington, Seatle, WA, United States - 4-5-22 metaG | ecosystem: Host-associated > Plants > Roots > Rhizosphere >...
GAAAAGAAGAAATCAATTAAAGATGTATTCTTGATTACCTATTTTGTGATTCTTTCCATATTATCCAGTGATGTCGTAAATTATCTATTCAGAATCACCGTAATGGGTTTGTTCGCGCTATTATCCTATAATTATTATTCCCTCTATAAGAAGAATAAGTTCTCAAATACCAAAATATTATCTGTATCATTCGGGGTTCTTGCTTTGAGCCAGCTATTATTCATGATATCCCAGATAAATGTGATTGTAGTTATAGCAGATTTGCTTGAATTAGCAAGTTATATAACTCTTTTAGTATTAGTTATAAGAATTCTTAAACATGGCAAGAAAAAGGAGCCGGATGGATATAATCTCAGACATGCTAAATATCATCCGAGAAAAGGGCGGAAGCATTAAACCAACGCATTTAATGTATAAAGCCAATCTTTCACACAAGCAAATGAAGAGCTATCTTGATGAGCTCGGGAAAAAGGACATGATTCTAGTTGGAACATCTGAAAAGGACAATAAAATAAGAATCACAAAAAGCGGGGTAGAGTTCAACATGAAATATTTGCAGATGAAAGACTTAGAAAAGACTTTTGGGTTATAAAACCCAAATCTCGGGTTCGTCTATGGAATAATTTCCTTTTTCGATTTGTCTTGTTACATATCTCTCGGTATTAGTATAATATTCACTTATCATTGCAGTAATGCTGAGCGGAATCGTAGACCAGAGAGTCCAGGCCACTATTGTTTCTAGAACTTCATTCATGAATCTCTTTTCTTTTATCGTCTTTTAATTATTTATGTACAAAAAACTTTAATAACACTTCTTTATTCTTTGTTTCATGAAAAAGTCAGTTCGACTTTACATCAAAGGGATTGTTCAAGGCGTGTTCTTTAGGTCACTTATCAAAGATAACGCTGAAAAGCTGGACGTGAGGGGCTTTACAAGGAATCTAGATGATGGAAGAGTAGAAGTCTTTTTAGAAGGCGACCCTGAAAAGGTAAATCAGATGATTGAAATCTGCAGAAAAGGTCCAAAATATTCACAAATTCATGACGTTGAAATAATTCCTGAAAAATTTCAGGATCTTAGGGGATTTAAAGTTCTGCACTTTTGAAAATGAGAAAATTAGAAAATATTTCAATTGGAGATTATACAAGTTATCTAAGATATAAGAGTGAACCCTGCATCGTTAGTCCTAATGAATGTGATGCTGAAAATCTTAGATTATTAAAATTATCCCGACTGGAATATCTCTTTGAAAGAATAAAAGATTATTTGGGGGGAAGGAAAAAGAGGTGATTTCATGATTTATACAAATTCTGATGGAGGTTCAAGAGGAAATCCGGGACCGGCTGCTATAGGCGTAATAATAAGAAAAGATGAAGAGATTATAACAAAATACAGCGAGATAATCTATGATTGCACTAATAATGTTGCTGAATACCTGGCTTTGATAAAAGCATTGGAAATGGCTTCTAAGTTTACAACTGATGAAGTAACTTGTGTGCTTGACTCTGAGCTGCTTGTAAAACAACTCATGGGGGAATATCAGATAAAGAGCAAGAATCTTCTTCCTCTATTCCTTAGAGTACAGAAACTTCAGGAGAATTTTAATAAGATAAAGTATGTTCATGTTAGCAGATGGGATAGATTCCAGAAAGTCGTTGATAAATTATTAAATAATGAATTAGACAAGAAATAATATGGAAAAGAAAGAAAGTAATGATTTTGAAATAAAGGAAAAATTCTTTTGGGCAGACCAGGTTGCAGAGGAAATTATCAAAGAGAGAGGAAAAAAGAAACTATATGCTTGTGCATCAGGCATAACTCCTTCTGGAACGGTCCATATGGGAAACTTCCGAGAGGTTATTACAACAGATTTGATAATGAGGGCATTAGTAGACAAAGGCAAAAAAGTTCGTTTCATTTACTCATGGGATGATTATGACCGATTAAGAAAAGTCCCTCCAAATGTCTCCAAGCAATATGAAAAATATCTTGGCATGCCTCTAAGCGAAATTCCATCCCCCGAAGGAAAGGGCAGTTATGCGGAACATTTTGAGAAAGAATTCGAAAGATCACTTGAAAAGGTCGACATAAAGCCGGAATTCATAAGACAGAATCAAATGAACAAGAAATGCAAATATGCTTCATTGATAAAAATTGCTCTGGATAAGAATGATGAAATAAAGAGTATCCTCAACAAATATCGAAAAGAGCCTTTGGAGAAAGATTGGCTTCCATTGGAAATTTACAGCAGAAAAACGGGCAAAGATGACACTAAAATAATCAGTATCAAAGGGTATAACATTACTTATGAAGATTCTACAGGGTTCAAAGAAACAATTGATTTCAGAAAAGTGGGGAATGTAAAATTAAAATGGAGAATAGACTGGCCTGCCAGATGGAAATATGAAAGCGTGGATTTTGAACCCGGAGGAATAGACCATAGTGTTGAAGGTGGAAGTTACACGACTGCAAAAGAGATATCAAAAAATGTCTTTGGATTTGAACCTCCAGTCTATCAGTTCTATGAATTTGTAAGAATTAAAAATGGCGGGGAATTTTCCAGTTCAGAAGGAAATGCCTTAACCTTAGATGAGACTGAATTAGTTTATGAACCAGAACTTATAAGATATATCTTTGTAAAGACGCGTCCAAATAAAGCATTTCCTATAAGCTTCGACAATGATATAATCAAGATTTATGATGAATATGATGAACTTGAAGCCAAATATTATGACAAGAAACTTGACCAAAGAGACAAGAGAATCTATGAGCTATCGCAAGTGGAGAAGATTTCAAAAAAGAGACCAAAGAGAGTAGGCTTCAGACACTTGGCAACATTAATACAAGCGGGTGAATTTGATGGATTTGATAGCGAAACAAAAAAACGGGCAGAGAAAGTGAAAAATTGGCTCGAAAATTATGCGGGGGATGATATGAAATTCTCTGTGAAAGATAAAATTGAAATAAAGCTGGATAAAAAACAGAAAGAAGGCTTGAAAGCATTAAAGGAATCTCTGGAGATAAAAGAGTTCAATGAAGATGAATTATCGAATGAAATCTATAGTATATGCAAAGAGATTGAAATCGATAATAAGGAATTTTTTCAGGCAGCTTATGAAACTATCATAGGAAAAACAAGAGGACCAAGGTTAGCAAGTTTGATTCTCGCAATAGGAAAAGAAAAGATTATTAATCTTTTAAATCAGATAAAGTAATATGATTCCGGCACAAGACTTTGATTTTTTAGGATTAATTTCATTTACAGTACTTCTTGTTTTAGGTATATCGCTGAGAAAAAGAGAGACAACTGCTTCGATAATACTTATAATAATCGGAGCCTGCGGATTAATCGTGGATAGTTATAGCGTAATTACAAATTTTGTCATAGGGTTGCATTAAATGGGATTGATAATAAAATCTAATATACGGAAAGCGGTCAAAGACTTAGACAAAGAAGATTCTGTCTCCAGTGTAGCTGATGAAGTTGAAACAGCTTTGGAAAGAAAAGTTGAAGATATTCTTGAAGCGGGAATAAAAAGAGCCAAAGCAAACGGACGGAGAACTTTGCAGGCACGAGACTTGTAATGTAAAATTAATAAACAACTTCTTCTTTTTTATTTCATGCCTCCAAAAGTAAGTGATAGATCCTTGCAGGGAAAGAAATCCCGAGCCAAGGGGCAAAGATTTGAAACAAAAGTCAGGCTTGATTTGGAAAACATGGGCTGGACTGTAACTAAATGGATGAATACTGTTGATTATGACCGACAGGAAAGTATAGGAAAATTAGTCCCTGCAAAAAGAAAATATAATCCTTTTCTGAAAGCCCTTAGTCTTGGAACGGGCTTTCCTGATTTTGTTTGCTTTAAAAGAGAAGGAGAAGGATTTGATGTAATCGGTGTGGAAGCCAAAGGACAGGGATATCTTGACCCAAAGGAAAGAGGAATGTGCCTGTGGCTTCTTGAAAATAAAATTTTTTCACGGATATTAATTGCAAAAGATTCAAAGGAGAAAGGAAAAGTGGAGTATACTGATTTTAATATTAAATATAATAAAAGATAAATATGGTCTTGCATTATCTGTACTATGATTAAACTGGTGGCAGGTTTAATACTTTCAATATTTTTGTTAATATAAGCAACTTTTGAGTCTTGTGTGGCTTAAGTTGAATTTTGTGCAGGATTATTCCTTTGTGCAAAGCCTCCCTCATCAAAAGATATAAAAAGTAATGATAATGTTTGGAGTTCGGAAAGAATCGCACTGTATGGATTTATTGCATTTAGTGTATTGCTTGGATTTTTATTTGCAGCGAAAAAAATAAGAAGACACAAAACAGAAGTTCAATAATAAAATGAGAGAAGAAAAACAGAAAATAAGCGCGTTGATGATTTTAGAGATAATTGGAAAACCGGCAAAATATTTAGTGGAAACCTTAGATAATCTCATAAAGCAGATGGGCAATGAACCAGGAATAATTATCAAAAATAAAAACATAAAAGAGCCAAAGAAAATGGAAGAAAGTTCAGGAATTGCAAATCAGACTAAAGAAGGCGTGAAAATTGCTGAACAAAATGATTTCTATGTAAGTTTTGCCGAGCTGGAAGTTGAAACTGAAAGTCTGATTAACCTAGCTCTTTTGATGTTCAAATACATGCCCGCTCACATAGAAATACTTTCCCCAAGTAATTTTGCAATTTCTAATTATGACCTTAAAGATCTCCTAAATGAATTAATCAGAAGACTCCATGGATATGACGAGGTTGCACGGGTTTTGCAAGTTGAAAAAGCAATTCTTGAAAGCAAACTTAGAGCTGTAATGGAACCTGAGAAAAAAGAAGAATCTAAGGAAAAGAAACAAAAAAAGAAAAAATGAGTGGAATTGAGAGTACAACATATGCAATCATGGCTTATGGACGCAGTATTGTCTCAAAGATGCTTAATGCTGGAAAACCTTCTAAAGAATCACCGGATGCAAAAGTTGAACGGGAAAGAGAAGAAAGAGAAACAGTGATTTTAATTTATGATTCAAGAGGGAAAATTATAGACCAATCTGAAGGAAACAGAAAATATCTCGAGAATTATCGCGAATTTTTAAAACAGAAAAAGGCGCACATTTATACGTCTGCATAATCACTTCTTTCTTCTCGCAATATCAAGCAGATTGAATGGTCTCTTCGCTTTTCTATATCTTCTAATCAAAAAGAATATCACAATCAAAATTACTAGTACAACTAGAATCCAGATAATTATCCCCGATGAATTAGTCGGAATTGGCTGGCAAGTTCCAGTGCAGCATGTCCCATCCTCCGCATTCTGGGTCGGAACGCTGCATGTTTCATTGTTATTGCAGAATATTCCGCTAAGTTGAGAGCATGTCTGGAATAATGTTGTTCCATTTGGAGGAAGGACATAGCTATTTGAAAAATTTAATGTTAATGTAAAATAAGCAGTTGAATTTGGAGACATTGCTGCAATTTGTCCTTCGATAATATTTTCAATTGGGCTGGAAGTAATGTTAATTGGAATAAGCAGGCTCGAATTAGTTCCAAGACTTACGGTTCCTGGAACAGACACATATGACTGCAGGTTATTTGAAACAGACAAATTCACAATCTGGCTTTGACCAGAATTGTATAACAAAAGGAAAGATGACGAATTAGAGTTAGTTGACATCGAGAAAGTTTCCTGCTGCGGTTCGAATAATAATGGGGTCTGAAAATTATTTTGAGAAGTCGCATTTGCAGTAATAAAAACAGGGATTTCATATACAGTATTATTTGTCTCAAATGCTGCGTAAATTAATTGATCCTGGTCTGAAGCATTAACTGAAAATAAAATTTGTTTTGTTTGTCCTGAGCTTATAGAAGTTATCGTTGTGGGAGTCAGAGAAGCTGAGCTTTCTCCTAATAAAGCTCCAAATATCCCCGAACTTGCAGGAGTCATTGTTGAATTCTCAAGGAAAGAGCTGACACTAATTGAATTGCCTGCAAGATTCTGAACATTAATTGCAAAATTATTGCTTGATGCAACAACTCCAGGGTCAATGGAAAAATCTGCAGAGCTGTTCGTAATCGTAAAGTTTTGGATTATATCGCTGCTATTAGTTTTTCCGGATTCTGAATAAGTTATGCCGCTTATTATCAGAGAATAATTTCCAGGAGATTTTCCGTCCAGTTGCCCATAAATATATGGTGTCCCTTCAATCTTCTGAACTATAGGGATAAATGAAATTCTTACATGCCCATTGTACAAAAAAACATTTTGCTGCTGAATCTGAGTAAGAAAATTTCCTGAGACAGAAGCGATCAGAGTTTCGCCCTGGGTATAATTAGACTTCATATTAATTTGAACTGCAGAAACAAAAGGCAAAATCAGCAAAAGTAAAATAAAAATGGAGCTCTTTTTCATCATCAGGCTAAAGAAAGGAGATTAATAAATTTATTTCCCAATCTCTTTGAGTTTTTTAAGAACATCATTTATCTCTGAAGGTTTTTGCCTTTGAGGCTGTTGGGGCATAGGTCTTCTTTGGAAAGTCATTGGAGGACGAGGGGGGAATGGTGGTCTTGGATATCCCGATGGCTGAGGTCTGCTTCCGCCTTTCTTAAATTTGGATTTTACTCTAAACCATAAAACACCTAATTTCTTTCTAGAAACTATTCCAATCAAGGTCAATACAATCAAAACAGCCAATATCCAAATCCAAAGTGTGCTTGAACCCTGCTGTGACTTGCAGCAAACTTCACTAGCTAAGGCACAAGCATCGGAAGTTTGTTGTTGACCATTATTACAACTACTTTGACATAAACCGCTAGCTAATTCACAATTGCTAGCTGTTAAAACAGGAGTAATGCAAGTACCTATGCAACAAGTTTGTCCCGAAGTTGCATCATTTGAACTTGTGGGGGTTCCCTGGCAGGTTTGACCTGAAACACAAATTTGTCCGCTTTGTGAAGAACAAGAAGGAACAACAATATTCTTACTGCAACAAACATTCAATGAATTTGAACAAGTATATCCCAAGTTAGTTCCGCCTGCCTGCTTACAATTCACACCAGAAAGGCAATAATCACCAGCAGAGATACAGTCCGCACTTGAAGTATGCTGAACAGTTGAACCAGATATTGAATAGAGCACAAATGCTGTATCTAAGATATTACCAGAATTCCAACAACCATCTGAATCTTGTGTACTCATCAGCCAATCCAATGCATTTGATTTTCCGGGGGGATTCTGCGATTGAATTGAAAGCAATGCCAATGCGGTATCATAATAAGGGCCAGATGAACTTCCTTGATCCCAATAATTATTGGTATCAACTGTTTTTTGTTGAGACAACAGGGTATTAAGATAATCACTTGAAGAAGTCAAAGAATACAAAAAAGAATAAGGAAGAAATTGCTGATTCAGAGTATCACTAGCTTCTGCAGTCAGATAAGGAAGGAAGGAATCAATATTTCTTCCAAGAGAGTCCAAAGCCAATGCTGCCCACAAAGTTGCTTCATAATCACAAGTGCTTCCAGAACCAAAGCAAGAAGAGTTAACCGAATCTGTTACTTTTACACCAGATGAAGCGGAGCTTGAAGAACTTGAAACATAAATTGTTGGGAAATTCTGTCTCTGATATAGATTAGTTATAGCAAATGGCTGATTGCATGAAATTGTAAATTGAGTTCCATAACAGGTAGAAGAGATTGAAAGCCAATTATTATTTGGAGATAAAGTCAAACAGCTTCCTGCTCCATTACTATTGAGAGTCTTATCCGCATTTATCCCAACAGGATAAGAACCGCCAGAATAGGAAACAGAACAGGATGAATTTGTATTTGTGTTTATTTGCATATACCAATTAATATCGGGGGTGGTTATCTGCTTAGATGCAAGCCATGATTCAGAAGCTGAAGTTGACAACCCTGAATTGTGCAAAGCCAAAACTGCCTGTGCTGTTGTTTTAACGTCACAGGAACCTGAAGGCCAGCAGCCATTATTTGAACTTCCTGCAATCAAACTCGTACATTTTCCGTTAGCAAGCGATGTAAATATTTGTTCATTTATCGAGAGAGCAGTGCAATCACCGACTTTATTATTAAGACATGCAAATCCGCTGTTGATTTGAGTATCATTAACCTGCGCAGCGATAACGGGGAATAAAAATAGAGCTAAGACAATTACAAACAGCACACTCTTTTTCATTAGGAAAACAATCAATTCAACTTTTTAAAATTATCCTCGCATTATTTGACAAGAGATTTGAAATTCTTTTTTATCATATAATTGATTGGATTTTTTGAATGAATTTCTTCAGATGTCGGGATCACTCCAATTCCTTTGTAATAATCCTTATCATAATTCGGGGGAAGAACAGGCGGTTTTCTGAGACTCCAGGATAATTGCGTTTGAATGTACCCCTCATTTAACGGCGGAACATTTTTTTTGTTCCATTCAAAAATTCTTTTTTCAAATTCTTCTTTGTCCATGTTAATAAATCTAAAGAAGTTTATCAAAATGAACAGAGCTCTTTTCTTTCCATCTTTAATTCCCAGAAGAATTTTTTGTATTGCCGGAGGAAAATTGGCTTCGGAAAGTTTTTCAAATTTTATTGGCTTAAACGCAATAGGAGTACCATCAGCATTTGTTTTTATTTTGCTTTTTTCATCTGCTTTGCTCTTGAACCAATCTAGGGCTTCCATAAAAAGTCCTGATGCTTCTCCTTCTCTTGAATCAGGCATGAAATTCTTAATTTTAACTTTCATGGGACTGGCATCCATAAGCTGAAAATTCTTGAGTTCCTCTTCTGACAGGACTACACTTGCCAGAGCAGTTTTCTCGTGAAGCGAATAAGGCATTCTGAAAAGATGTCTTGGAGATACAAGAATAAGGTCGGGCATAACTTCCTCTGAAACCTGAAAATCTCTTATATATTTGTTAGGCCTTGACAAATCTGTAATTTTATCGATTAATTCTTTTTTAACAGAATTTGTAATAAATTGGACAACGATTCTTGCCCATTCAGGAAATTTCTCTGAAGTCTTGATTCCATTAATTTCTTTTGGGAGAGCTTTCCATGGAACAATAATGTGAAATCCCTTGCTTCCGCTGAATTTTACTCCAACGTGCTTAACTCCATAAAAATTCAGGAGTTTGATTATTTGCTGGGCTGAAATTTTGCTGTAATCAATATACTTGCTATCTATATCAATAAGCAGGTCCCAGCCCTTTCGAATTTCATTCAATTGCTTTTCATTCATCCCTGTTTCTATTTTCAATGGATCTTTCCATAATTCTTCTGAACAATGAAAAGAAGTTGCCCCTTTCTTCACAAGCTCAAAAACATCATTGGGATATTGCATTGAATCCGGACGTTTTCCGAAACCTTCAAAATATCTAGGGCAAATTTCCCTATCTTTTGAGAATTCGAAAAGGGCTTCCTGAACCTCTGGCCGGGAGTAGTATAAATGGGTGATTTTCCTGATTCTTTGCTCTTTTGGATTAGGTATTTCATCCATAAAATTATTTGGCTTAAATCTTTATATAATTACACTATTCTTAAAAACAACAATACTTAAAAGTGAATTCTTATTGAAAATAATATGATAGTGAAGATGGATAGTCCTGCAATTATGATTAAGGCTATAGATGTTATTTCTGAACTTGTTACGGAGGTTAGGATGAAGGTAAATGAGTCTGGAATTAATATTAATGCAATAGACCCCGCAAATGTGGCTATGGTTGGTTTTACAATTCCAAAAAGCTCTTTTTCACAATTTGAAACAGGCCCCGAAGTCCTTGGAATTAATCTGGACAATCTAAAGAAGATTCTCAGAAGATGCAGCTCGGGAAGTTCTGTAATTCTTGAAAAGAAAGGAAATTTGCTGAGTATTCAAATCCAGGACAGAATAAAAAGAAATTTTACTCTGAATCTGATTGATGTTGAAAGGGAAGAAAAGGAAATTCCCAATCTAAAATTCAGCACTGCCGTGAAATTAAATTCCACAGACTTTGTAGACTCTATTGAAGACTGCGCGGTTGTTGCAGATGCCTGTTCTTTTGTAATAAAAGACAATAAATTTGTAATTGAAGCCAGGGGAATGAATTCCGCACGTTCTGAATTTTCAGGCGATGAGGCAGAGATAACTTCTGAAGTTCCAAATTGCAAATCACGATACAGCTTGGAATATCTTCAGAAATTTGCAAAAGGTTCAAAACTTTTTGAAAAAACAATTCTAAAATTCTCTGATGACCATCCATTAAGGATGGATTTGAGATCTGCGAGTCTTGAATTAAGTTTTATTCTTGCTCCACGAGTTGAGACCGTTGACTAATAAGTTCAGATAATCTCCGAAGAATTTTTAAAGAATATTATCATCTAAATTTCATGAGTGAAAAAAGAGGAACTAGTTTTGAATTCATAAATTCAAAAAGAGGACAAGTTACTATTTTTATTATTCTCGGAGTTATTATTGTCGGAGCTGCTGCATTGGTTTATTTTTTATACCCGCAAATAAAATCTGCTTTTCTGGGAATAAGCGACCCCCAAAGTTTTATCCAGAGCTGCGTACAGGATAAAATAAAAACAATCATTTCAAATTTGTCAATGCAGGGAGGAAGTATTGCCCCTCAAAATTATTATTCTTATTACAATGAAATTACAAACAAGCTTTATACCGTCGATTATCTCTGCTACAACAACCAAGATTATCTGCCCTGTGTGATGCAACAACCATTATTACAGCAACATGTTGAAAGTGAAATTCAAACTAATTTGCAATCAACAGCAGATTCGTGTTTTGCAGACTTACAGAAAAATTATCAAAATAGGGGATATACGGTCAACTTTGTAAAAGGCTCTACTGTCGTAGATATTCTTCCCGGAAGAGTAATCGTTACGTTCAACAATCAATTAACCTTAACAAAAGATACCACGCAAAGATATGAACAATTAAATGCAGTAGTCAGTAATAATCTTTATGATTTCTTGAGCATTACAAGCAGCATATTAAATTGGGAGGCAACTTATGGTGATGCCCCTGCACAAACATATATGCTTTATTATCACAATTTAATTGTCGAGAAAAAAGAAGTTGGTTCGCGTAATGATCCCGCTGCAGGCAACAGAAACAGCGACGGCACTAAGATTTATATCCTGACAAATATTAATACAGGAGAAATGTTCCAATTTGCAACAAGGGGTTATGTAATACCCCCAGGATTTTAAAATGAAAACAAAGAATAATTTAATTTTCGGAATTTTACTATTTGGAATCAGCTTTATAGTTTTGCAAAGTTCAATTGCACTTGCTGCAACAACTCCAGCAGTCTCTACTTATTGTGCACAACACACAACTTATGGTGCATGGTGCCAGGATGTTCCATTATCTCAAGTTGATACAAATTATGCTTATTCACAAACTTCATGTCAGGCTACAACATATTGCCAGACGGGAACATGTGTTAATGTTCAAACTGGAACCTGCTTGCCTTCTTCACAGGCAACATGCAACTCTGCTCAGGGAGGAACCTGGTATAGCACTGCTCCAAGTAGCACACCCGTATGCCAAATTGGATGCTGTTTAATTGGAGACCAAGCCTCTTTCACAACCAAAGCTGCATGCAATAGTTATCCTACTCTATATGGCGTTAATACAACCTTCAATGCAAATGTAAACAATGAGGCAGATTGTATTTCAAGTGCACAACCTCAGGCAAAAGGAGCATGTGTTTATGATACTGGAAATGGAAGGACATGCACATTCACAACACGACAATCCTGCAAGAGCATTAGTTCATCAACATTCCATCAAGATTTCTTATGCACAAACCCAACACTGGGAACAAACTGTGCAATGACCAAACAAACTACCTGCTTAAAAACAGCAGATCAGGTTTATTTCATAGACAGTTGCGGAAATCAGGCAAATGTTTACGATGCAAACAGAGTTAGTGATACTAATTACTGGAGCTATGTTGCAGGAACAAATGGAGTTACATTAGATATAGGGGATAGTGCCAATATTGAATCTACAACAAATGGATATTGCAATTATCTTTCGGGAAGCACGTGCATGCAATACAACAGCGCAATCGATGGAGGAAATATTCCTGCTTACGGAAATAACATCTGCAGAAATGTAAATTGTGTATCCACTTCAGACCAATTCGTTTCATTATTTAATACACAGTATGGAAGAACGCCTAAGAACGGTGAAAGTTGGTGCGGTTTGGAAACAGCAGATTCAAGTGGTAATCCTCTTATTCAATTAGAACCAAACGGACATATTCCAATTACGTTCAATAATGGGAATACTTCAGTCTCAGTCGCATCAGGAATAACATTATCTACGATGGGATCAAATGGTATTTCAACTTATGATAAAACAGGCAATAATCCCGGAGATACAGAAGTTCTTTTCATTTGCGCAAATGGAAGAGTAACAACTGAAGTTCAGGCCCAATATAGAAATTACATCTGCATTCAAAATCAAACAACATTAAGTTCAGGAATTCAATTCAACAATGCCCAATTCGTTTATAACAGATGGACATTCTGTTTTGCACAGAATAGCAGCAAAGATTGTTTGAATACAGACCAAAGAGATTGTCAATGGGTTACAGGAGCAAGCGTTTTGAAAGATTCTGCCGGACAGCCTATGGTCTGGGACCAGTCACAAGATTTGCTTGTTCCAACTTCAGGACCAGGAGATACAAGAATGGAAGCTTCATGTGTTCCAAAATATCCTTCTGGATTTGATACAACTCCTTCAAATACATGCGGGGCTGCAAGCAGAGTTTGTTACGTAAATTATACTCAATCCCCAACAGATGCGGCAACAAGATTTTGGAGAGTTGAAGGAGGAACTATATTTGGAGAATCTTCAACTATTACCTGTTTAGGAGACTATAATGACCCTAATAAACCAGAGATAGTTACAAACTGGCAAACTAGCTTGTCAAATCTCTGCAAGGCACAGGGAGATTGCGGTATAAGTGTTAATTATATCGGAACTAATGGTGCAAATAGAGTAAGTGATGTGTTCCAAGTTATTGTCGCAAATCAAACGGGAGAAGAAATCCATGGCTAAAAAGTTATACAAAAAAGGAGCAATGGCTTTGAGCCAAATATTAATTTTAATCGTAGGGACTGTCGCATTTACTTATATTATCGGAAGTTCAATAGGATTTGTTAGTGCCGATAATGTATCCTGTAGTGGCTCTGGGCAAATTGGAACGACAAATACTTTTTGTTATGGAGGAGTAATATACACCGTTAGTGATTCAATGCATGCCTCAAGAGGAGATGGTAGAAGTTACATCAATCAGGGGGGGAGTTGGTATTGGGTAAGTCCTAATGGTAATATTCTTCTTGGCCCGGGAACAGGAGACACACAAAGCACATTTGCTGCCGGCGCAAGTGCTGCAAAGAGTGGGTTAAATAATCCTGCCCCTTCATCTCAGTCTACAGGAAATTTAGGAGATTTATGTGCCGGGGTAGGGGATAATCCTACCTGTCAGAGTGGCTATTGTGATGGAACAGCTTGTGCAAGTAGACCCTCTGCATTATCATTGCCTCTTGGAATCCAATGCATTGGCCCTGATGATTGCCAAAGTGGTTTTTGTGATACTTCTCTTACCAATCCTGTTTGTGCTGTTGCTCCTGCGGGATCTAAGGCCCCTCCAGTAACAAATGCAGCACCTGCGAATGCACTTCCCGCTTCAGGATTTTCAAGTATGCAAGCTTGTTTGGCTGCAGGATTATCACAGGATATATGTAACGGAATATTCAATATAGCTAAAGGTTCAGGCACACCACCAGCAGCAAACTCCCAAACTCAAACAGGTTCAGGTACAGTGACTGCGGGAGGTGGTTGCAATTCTGCCGCTGAGGGGAGTGATTGTGCTTCGGGTCTTCAATGTACCGGTACAGGTGATGTTTATACATGTCAAGCTGAACAAACACCTACAGACTGGAAAGCAATTGGAGATAAAATTGGATCATTCATAACAACTTTAGCCCTAAATGCAGGAATTGCGATTGGCGTTTATTATGTTGTAGGTTTTATTAAAAGCAATTTATTGGGAGTGAAGCCAGGAGACCAATGGAATTACGCGGCAACAGCATTTCAGTTTATGGCTGCGGGCGCTGTATTTGGAGCTTTAGAAGTTCCTCAACTTATGACCACTTTAGGAATAAGTGCAGCATCAGCTGGTTTCTGGGGAAGTGCAGCAGGGGGCGGAATAATTGGAATAGCAATTGCAGTAGCCGTATTTTTATTATTTTACAAAACTACAAAACTTAACGCAGTAATTGTCTCATGTGTTCCCTGGCAGGCACCAAATGGGGGAAATGATTGCGGCAAGTGCGGACAAAATGGATTGTCTTGTACGTCTTACCAATGCACTAGTTTAGGACAAGCTTGCAAGTTAGAAAATTCTCAGGCAGGTCAAGGCAAATCAATATGTGTATGGGTAGATCCTCATGACATAAACCCTCCTGTCATGACTTTCTTAAGTTCTGCCTTGCCTAGCGGTTATACTTACACGCCATTAAATGCACAAGTTCCAGGAGATACAGGAGTATTAATACAATCCCCTACAGGAGATATTCCTCCTTACACTGCTTTGACCTTCGGTATAAGTACAGACAAAGCTTCAAAGTGCAAGATTGATTTAGTAAGACAAGATTCATATGAAAATATGAGTTTTACAATGTTTGGGGGAATTGACGGAACAGAAGGATTAACTGCTTACAACCACACAGTAAGCATACCTGTTTTCCAACCTTCTTCAAG